>Ga0326727_10022054_pt1 | contig 12365 bp, 12 predicted proteins | sample MB2enrmetagenome_FD_207643 | JGI IMG/M metagenome (GOLD analysis project Ga0326727, IMG submission 207643) | Lab enriched peat soil microbial communities from McLean, Ithaca, NY, United States - MB29MY | ecosystem: Environmental > Terrestrial > Soil > Wetlands > Peat | place: USA: New York...
CCACCAGCATCGTCTTCCGTTCATTCGCCAGCTTGGCCATTGACGAAATGTCCGTGATGCGCATCGTCGGATTTGTCGGCGTCTCGATGTAGATCATCTTCGTGTTCGGCCGCAGCGCTCCCAGCACGATCGCCGGGTCCGTCGTATCCACGAAGCTGAACTCCAGCCCGAAGTGCACCAGCAACTGTGTCGTCAGCCGGTACACGCCGCCGTACACCGCTTCCGAAAGCACGATGTGATCGCCCGGCCGCAGCAGCCGGAACACGGCATCAATTCCGGCCATCCCCGACGTGAACACATACGCGCTGTGCCCGCCTTCCAGCTTCGCCACCGTGCGTTCCAGCGCCTTGCGGTTCGGGTGATTTGTTCGCGCGTAGTCGTAGCCGCCCCTCGGCTTCCCCAACTCCTCATACACATACGTGGAGGTTTGATAGATTGGAGCGGTCACCGCGCCTGTTGTTGGATCCGGTTCCTGTCCCACGTGTATGGCGTTCGTCGCAAATCCCATGCTCTTCTCCTCGGTCTTCTGCAAAATCCTTGACTAATTTCGTAAGCTGCCGCCAACCGCTTGCTGTAGCGGACCCTGCTGCTCCCTGCATTGCCAATCTTTGGCCCCACGCTACCCGCTTCATTCTACAAGGAAAAACCACCGCCATCCGCATTCGTTGCACCAAAAGCCACCGAAGTTGCAAGAGCCTCCGCCCCCATCCAAATCCGCCTTAAGTTTCTCGACCCGCAATCTCTTGCTCCTCTTCCTTCTCCTCTTGACGTTTCTCCTGCTTCCGTGGACGATGAGGTGGACAGCTATGCGACACTACCGCTCGCCATTCGTTTTCTGCACTTTGCTCTTCACCCTGGTGCTCGCCCTTCCTCTCCCCGCTCAGCAGGGCGCGCCGCCTCCCAAAAACTCCGCTCCCTCTCCGGAAAATCGCCTCACCGTTGAAGTCACCGGCGGCGACGCCAACAAGCCCGTCGAAAACGCCAGCGTGTACCTGAAGACTGTCGAGGAGCACCGCCTCAAGGACAAAAAGACCGAGATCAGCGTAAAGACCAATCAGGAAGGCATCGCGCACATTCCCGATGTTCCTCTCGGCCGCGTGCTGATCCAGGTCGTCGCCGACGGCTGGAAATCCTACGGCCACTGGTACGACATCAGCGATCCCAAGCAAACCATTTCGATTCATCTCGATCGCCCGCCCAAGTGGTACTAATTCGTCCCGTCCTCGCTTCTGCCCACATTCTCTTTCCGAAGTTTCTCCTTGGCGCTTCCAATTGCCATTGCCTCAGCACCTTCCATGGAATTTTCTGAAACACTCCGCTCCCCATTTGTTACAGAACTCTTTTTTCTTTTCCTAGTTGTTCGTGACCCAGATCACATCGCAGCAAATCTTCTTCCAAAATTGTTTTTCTTCTCCTGCACTTGCCCAATTTTTGTGCAAACCGCATCATCGTGTTGAATTTCGCGGAGTTACTTCCTCTTTTCCTTCACTTTCCACAAGCTTATCCACGCAAATGTGCAAAACTTAATCGAACTGAAAATTCTTTGCTGACACTTCGGCATCGTGCGTGCTCCGCACTTCCTCCGTTCTCTTGTTCCATCCTCTTTGACCCCTTCAAATCCCTGGTGGTACAGTTCTTTCTGCGGAACTCTCCATGGCCGATACCTACGAAGGTCCCTTTTCTCTCCTCCAGATGCTCTGGGGCAATCTCGCCGCTCGTCCCCTGCGATGCGTCCTCAGCATTCTCGCCATCGCCATCCAAGTCGTTTTAATTCTTATGATTGTCGGTCTCACCTCTGGCGTCCTCAACGAATGGGGCAAGCGCACTGAAGGCGTTGGCGCGGATATCCTTGTTCAGCCGCCCAACTCTTCCATCTTTTTTGCTTTCTCCAGTGCCGTGATGCAGGAATCACTCGCCGATCAGATTGAAAAAATCCCCGGTGTCGATGAAGTTGCCCCCACCCTGATCATCGCTGACCCCAAAACCCTGATAAACATTTTTTGCATTGACTACAAGCGTTTCAACGCCTTGAGCAAAGGCTTTTTGTTCCGCGCTGGCCGGCCCTTCCAGGCCCCCGACGAAGCCATCGCCGACGACATCGTTGCGCAATCCCGCCACATCAAGGTCGCCGACACGTACACGCTTCTCAATCATCCCTTCAAAATCACCGGCATTGTCGCCCATGGCAAAGGCGCCCGCTTCTTTATCCCCTTACGCACCGGGCAGGACATCGTCGGCGCCGATAAGCGCGTCTCCATGTTCTTTGTCCGCAGCAAGGGCGACATCGAGGGCACCCGCGCCGAAATCCTGAAGCTCGACCCGGAAAACCGCGTCCGCTCCATGTCCGAATACGTTTCCCTGATGAACTCCTCGAATCTCCCCGAACTCAAGCCCTTCATCCGCACCATGGTTGGCCTCGGTGTCGTCATCAGCTTTCTCGTCGTGCTCATGAATATGCACACCATGATCCTGGAGCGCACCCGCGAAATCGGCATTCTCAAGGCGCTGGGCTTCTCCCGCTTCGATATCATCAAGATGCTTCTCGGCGAGACGGCTTTCCTCACCATCGCCGGGAGTCTCGCAGGCATCGCCATCACATTTCTCGCCCAGGCCATCCTCAAGCAAACCAATCCCGGCCTCTCCATCCTCCTCACTCCGGGCTGGGTCTTCGGCTCCATTCTTCTGGCCTTGTTCGGGGCTGCCTTGGGTGCCACGGTTCCCGCACTTCGCGCCTCCGGCTTCGATCCCGTCGAAGCGCTTGCGTACGAGTAGTTTCTTCCGCGCAAGTCCTTACGTTTTCCTCAGCCCTATCGTTGCTTCGGCCTCGCGAAACTGGTATGAGAAGGGCATACTTTTGTGTGTCGGGTTCCGCCCGATGGCAGAACTGACTGGTGCGGTCCTCAAGGAGAACACCATGAAGCGTTGTTGTCTCGGCCTTACTGTGCTCGCAATTTGCCTCTTCGTTGCTTCCGCAGCGTCCGCCCAGATGGGCATGGACATCTTCAAAAAACCCGACATCGCCAAGGCTTTCAATCCCGTTATCGGTAAAGGCGCCCAGTACCTCAACACCACGACATCTTCAAGCGCTAAGAAATCAAGCACCATGGAGATGTCCATCGTCGGGAAAGAATCCTTCCAAGGCAAAGAAGGCTTCTGGATGGAATTCGTGATGACCGATGAAAAAAATCAAACCTTCGTCGGCAAGGCTCTCTTCACCAGCGATGACTTCCAGTTTCACCGCATGATTATGCAAATGCCCGGCCAGGGGGCCATCGAAATGGCCTTCAATCCCACCGCCGCGCACCGGGAGAAAACGGAAGAAAACATGAACGAGTGGCATTCCGTTGGCACCGAGAGCGTCACCGTCCCCGCCGGCACTTTCTCTTGCGAGCACTGGCGCAATGACAAGAGCAACTCCGATATCTGGACCAGCGACAAAATCACTCCCGTTGGCATGGTCAAGGAAGTGACTCCTAACGCCAGCATGGTTCTTACCAAAGTAATCACGGATGCCCAGGATCGCATCACCGGCCCCGTTAGGCAGTTCGATATGCAGCAAATGATGCAGCAGATGCAACAGCAGCATCAGAAACCATAAGCCGCCGTTTCTACTTCCGCGCGATCCCCTCGTTCGGGGAACGCCAGTTTATCTATGGCGTTTCGCATAATGTCTAACCTGAAACCCGAAGTTGGGCTTTCCCACATCCTCTGGCACACAAAATTTGTCATTCCGACCGGAGGGACGGCGCTTTTGGCCGTCCCGGAGTGGAGGAATCCCTCTTCAACTTCGGATTTCAGGTTTAACTGCTAACTTTTCGCCGCTCCTCGTCATCTCCGTTGCGCATATCCATCGTCCAGCGGCGTGCATCGAACCAGGAGAGGTCGGTGCTCATGACATCGGAAAAATTTCTGCCCGCCAAAATCCTTGACCGCCGTGTCGTTGCCGATGATCTTTTCCTGCTCCATGTGGACCCGGGCGGCCCGTTTTCCTATCTCGCCGGCCAGTACGCCACCCTGGGCGTCGAGGTGGAGGGCGAGCGCATCGAACGCGCCTACTCTCTCTGCTCCTCACCCTACGAAAATGTCCTGGAGTTCTTCGTCGAACGCGTCTCCAACGGCGAACTCACTCCGCTCCTCTATGCCATGGACAAGGGCGCTCCTCTCCTTCTTCGCCGATTCGCCAAAGGCCGCTTCACCCTGGACCTCCTCAGCGGCCGCAAGAACCACCTTCTCCTGGCTACCGTCACCGGCGTCGCGCCCTACGTCAGCTACATCCGCACCGTTCGCGCGGACTGGAAGAAGGGTGGTACTCCCATGCCCGGTGAGCACCGGCTTTTCTGCATTCAGGGAGCGAGCCGCTCCTGGGAATTTGGCTATCGCGATGAGTTGGAGAAGTATGCCGCCGAGGCGCCCTGGCTGAAGTACGTGCCTGCCATCAGCCGTCCCTGGGAAGATCCCGGCTGGCAAGGTGAACGAGGCCGTGTGGATGATCTCATCCGCAAGTACATCCACCTTTGGGGCCTTACGCCGGGAGACACCTCGACCTATCTTTGCGGTCATCCGGGGATGGTGGAGAGTGGCCGGGGCATTCTATTGCGCGCCGGCTGGTCCAAGCAGGCCATTCAGGACGAAGTCTACTTCCAGCCAGGCAAAGAAGCCTCTGCAACCTGACACTCTCCCTGAGCTGGACTTCGGGGAGAACCTCTTACTCGCTGGCGAAAACAATGGAATGTTTCGCATGCCGCGCGTGCCATTCCTCGGCCTGTGCGCTCCTCGACGCATCTTCCAGCCGGTCGGCAACATCCATCAGTGTTTCGACGGGCACTTGCACGTGCACGGTCTCGTCGTCGCCCAGCACATCAATGCGCAGCTTCCCGTTCACCGTGGCGATGTGTACGTGCTGCTCCTCATCGGTCACGTCAATAAACTCCGCATTCGGGTACTTTTGCAGCTCCTTCGCCAGAACACGCAACACCGGCAAGTACGGCTTCGCCTGTTCCGCCGCCTGTTCCAATGGGTGCTGCGGCGCGAGCCTCGCCACCCTCATCCCCGCGGACACCGCCGTGGCAGGCACCCAGAAGTGTACGTGCGACCCCCCAGGCCGGTGCTCGTCCACATCCACGCGGATCACCCCTTCGTGAAAAACATAGGCCGTGGTCATCGCCAGCGTTGCTCCCAATCCCAGTGCGGCTTTTGCCAGTATCACCATGATCGTTTCTCCTCGTCGCTTGCCTATTCCGTCGCGTTCTTGGAGTCGATCCAAATGCGCACATCGTTTTCCGCGTCCTTCACGGTCACAAGTTCCGTGTCACCGTGCGCGGAGAGCGCCCGCAAGGCCGCCACCAGGTCCAGCTCATCTTTCCCCGCGGAAAACAGCGCGTCCACCACCTTCATCGGGATCTTAATCTCTACCTTGGATTCCACTGCCTCGCTGGCCTTCGCGCCCTTCGCCGCGTCCTCCTTGGCTGCTGGCTTCTTCGCCTGCTCTTTGTCGGTCACGAAGATGTAGAGCATCCCGTTGCTCTTGGACACCCGGACGTTATTCTCGTTGCTCTGCACGGTGACGTACTCACCGTCCCTGGCCGTCCGCACGGCATCCAGAATCGCACGCAGGTCCACATCCTTCACTTGGTCGGACTCGATGCGCACCTTCCCGTCGTGCAGCCTGTCCTTGTTGATGGCAGGCAAAACCTTTTCGGCCATTTCGATGGGCACATTGATCCGCACCACCTCGCCTTTGGCGTCTCTGCTGGTGACGCGTATGTGGATCCATTGATCTGTGTCGGTGGCCGCCTGCGCCAGGCTGGCCAGAGGAGCCAGGGCGAATAGGCCCAGTACCAAGATCGCCGCTGCTTTAAGGAATCTCCGAGTGCAAAGGTTCATGATGAACCTCCTTTGCATTCCTGTACGCACAACCCCCTCGGAATGTTCCCGCCCGTTCCCCATTTCTCGCTGAGATTCACCCGCAGCCCACCTCCCGCCAGCCCTGGCCTTACGTTTTTGCATGGTTGGCCTTCGTAGGGGTCCAGCATTGCTGGACCCCATCTCGGCAAGGCCTAAGCGCGATTGTCATTCCGAGCGGAGTCTGCGGAGCGAGGTACGGTTTTCCATCGCACGCTTTTTGTGCGATGAATCTGCTTTTTCGGAGGTCTTCGTTTCCGCATCAGGAGCCAGTTGGCCCGTCCCGTAACCTTTTTACCCCTCCTCACTTAGGGGTGTTTGGCTCTTCTTTGATTTCCTTGGCCTCGCCCATCTTCACGGTGCTGCCGTAACGCTTGTAGTTTGAGTACTTCACCGTCATGCGGATGTGCACATCGCCGCTGCGGAAATGCAGGTAGTCGTCGGCGCGCGTGAACACGGGAAACCAGTAGCCCTTCTCGATGTTCTGCCGGTAGGTGCGGAACCGTGGGAAGACGTTTTCATTGCTCTTGGTGATGATATCCGGCACGGCTTTTCCGTCAGTCATCACAATCTGCAAGTCCTTGTCGTCCACCCACACGCGCCCCTGAAAATAGCGTTGGTTTTTCTCGATCGTCTTGGGCGCCACGTCAAACACGTACGTCGAAAGCTCATCCACCTGCTGCCGCCCCACGTAGGTCACGTTGTACTTCGGCAATTCCGTCGTGGTCAGCACGAAGGGCTGCACGTTGCGCACGTCGTCCAGATCCTGCTGGCTCAGCGAAATGCGGCGCAGCGTGTCCGGCGGAGCGAACTTCACCTTTTCAAAGCGCTTGCCATCCGGCGTAAAAATGATGTCGCTGACCATGCGGTATTCGCCGTCCGGCCGCCCGTCATCGTCAATGGTTTGGATGGCATAAGCTTGCGTGTAGGTATAGTTGTCCCGCTCGATTCGGAATTCGGTTTCGCGCTCGGCAAAGTGCTTGATGATCTGCTCCACCGGCTGGGAAGGCGGGTCACTGGTAATGGGATTGTCCCCCGGCGAATGCAGCCGCTCAGGTGGGGGCGGCTCCTGCGCGGGGTCGGAACTCGGCGGGCTGGCCGGCGCGGGCCTGGCTTTGGGTGGCGTGGTCATCGGGCCCGGCATGTCTTGCGCCGCCGCCGGCAGCGCCAGGAAAAGGGCGGCAGCTCCCAGGAGAATAAATGGTTTCAGGCACATCGTCCTGATGGCATTAGAGAACTTCAAGGCTATCCTCCACTCACAGTCCCTGCTGATACAGTATAGGATTTTAGCAGGGCCGCACGGGTTGCACGGCAGAATCTTGCACGGCAGAATGTTGCACCCCGCAAACCGGTGTAACCTTTGCCGGTTATGCGACTCCCACTAACGTGGTGTCCCGGAGGTCTCGGGCTCTTCCTTTAGGAGGCCGGGGCTTCAGCCCCGGCGCAAAGCCCGAGAAATGAAGCGGGCTTTAGCCCCTGAGGACGCTGAGCTTGAGGCGCCGAAGAAAGAGAAAGTCATTTTCGAGCGTGGCGCGCACATGATCCCCTTCGAGGAGCCCGAGCGCTTCAATCGCGAAGTAGTCCGAGTCTTCGCCCCTTCATCACCCCAATAGTTCCGTTGCCGGCGCCACTCACAAAGGGAAGAGAGCGGAGCGCTCAGACGAAGAGTGAGGGTCACGCAGATAAGAGAACCCAGGCCCCACGCAGGCCCGGCGTGTGGGGTACCCGGCTAGAGTTTCGCTTCACCCAGGCGGTTGGCAATTTTGTCGGCGAAGGGATGCGCGAGCTGCCCGACGGACCCGACGTATTCGTTGCCCCAAAATTCCGCGCGGATAGTGTCTTCGTGCTCGAACACTTTCTTGCCCGTTTCGTCGCTAAGCCAATAATGAATCTTGGCAGTTTCACGGCCAGCGCCATAGCCAACCAGCATGCGCTGGGCGCGATTGCCGGGTTTCCATTCCAGCACTTCGCCATCCAGGGTGTACACGTGGGTACGGCCCGCAGGGGCTTCCGCGGAAAAGTCGAACTTCTTTGCGTCTTTATGCTGAAGTTCGGCAATGGTCTGCGTGGCCATCTGTTTCATGTCGTAAGGCCAGGAAACTCCCGTGGCCGTGGTGAACGGGTGCACCACAACGGCGGGTTTCTCCTGAGCCTGCAGCGGATAAATCGCCAGAGCGGACAAAGCGAGAAGAAGGAAGATGAGCTTTCGCATGGATCTCCTCTCAACAACAAAGATGAGATGGGAGCGAATGATCTCAGTTGATAAGACGTATTTTATCTGTTTCCTGTTTCCTTTTTCTTGTGAATTGACCAATTAGGAACGCTTCGGGCGTTTGGGTAATGGGACTACGTCGCCTGTCCCACGTCGCGCGTCCAGAGACCACGCGCCACCACCCACCGAAATCAGGAAGAGCAGCGAGCAGAACATCGCGAAGTCAGTACGTGCGTCGCTGACCATGTACCAGAAGCCCTGCCCGGCACGAAATAGCTCGGGGACCTTGGTTGTCGCGATCGCCGTGGTGATCACAATCAACAGCGGAACGGCGGCTGCTCTTGTCCAGAGTCCGAGCAAAACGAGAACGCCACACGCGATCTCAAACGTTCCCACGAAATGCGCTGTGAAATACGGATGTGGAAATCCAATCCTGGTGAAACGACCCACACCCATATTCGGGTCCGTGTACTTCAGAATGCCCTGCGTGAAGAAAATCAGCCCGACCGCCAGGCGGATCGGCAGGATGCTTGCCGGGCCTTCTCGGGGGGTGAAAAAGAACCGCAACAGTGTCTTCATATCGTTTGCTCATTCTTTCCCATGGCGAAGAAACATAGCTGCGCCGGGTCATCTTTGATTGATTCAAAAGTTTCCCGAAGTTGTGGCAACGCGTCAAGCCTAAGCTACCAGCTTGTTGCATCCGAAAAGGATAGGGTCTAGCATGGGGTCATGAGCAAAGCGAAAGACTTCGAGCTTGAAAAGCCCGATCCCGTCGTGGATGACGAGGACGAGAAGACTTTAGCCGCCATTGACGAGGGTCTCCGCGACGCCAAAGCTGGCCGCACGGTACCCATCGAAGAAGTCCGGAAACTGCTGCCCAAGTGGATTACCGCCTCCGCTTCACGGAAAGAGCGTTAGACGATCTCGCGGCCATCATTGGCCATATTGCCGAAGACGATGGCGAGGCTGCCTCGCGCTTTGGCAGCTCATTGCTCGACCACATCGAACTGCTGACGCGTTTTCCCCGCATGGGAAGCACAATCCGCAAAAGGTCACGGGTGCGCAAGTTGTTGCACAGTCCGATTCTGGTTTATTACCGATTCCGCGATGACCGGTGTAGTGTGGAAGTCCTGCACTTACGCCATGCTTCTCGTCAGTCGCCACGGTTCTAGCGCTGCGATGATGTGCCGTGGTGCGCGACACGAAAAGACCGAAGATATATCAGGCCTGGCGCCACTTGAGGAAGACCGCGGCGAGAGGCGGCAGCAATCGTCCCGCATGACAACGGACTCTCGTCTACGGCCGCCGGCGCTGCCAATATCGCCATGTGTTTCTTTCTGTACAGAAGCAGTTAGTCCAGGTGGACTAATATGGGACCAGGAGACACTATGTCCTTCGGTCTTTACGCGGGTGGATTTGCGATCGTCATCATCGGCCTGATTTATGCCGCGCACTTGCTACACGTGCCCGCACACTGGATCGTGGCGGGCGCGGTCGTACTTCTGGGAGTTGGGATTCTGAGAGGTGTAAAGATGACGCGGCAGAAAGATCATGTGGGATGACGCGATTGGCAGAATCCGATTCTCCTTAGACTCCGCAGACCAGCATGGAGAGTCCCATCTCCGGGGTTCTGGTGGGACTGGCCGGGCTAGTGGTGAGCTGGCGGCACTTGCTTGGTCAAGCCGCGTTCGGCCTGGCAACAATGGTCTTGTAATCCACCAATTTGACGATTCGATTTTTAGCCCTGGCCGGGAATTGAATAACTCCCGATAATGAAGGTCATCGGAGAAGTAGATTCTACTTGATTATCGGTCACTTGATAGCGGCATCGCTGCCGACGCTAGTGCGAAGCCTGCGGCGCTGGATGTTTCACCTCGGCGGCCTAGGGCTGATTCCCCTCGGGCTGCTGGACAACTCCCCCATTCCGATCCCGGGCGCCATGGATGTGGCAACGCTTGTGCTCTCCGCGCGCCAGCCGCAGTTGTGGCTTTATTACGCCGTGATGGCCACGGTAGGTTCGTTAGTTGGAGGTTTTGTCACGTACCGGCTGGCGCGCAGAGGAGGGAAAGCAGTACTCGAACGCAGGTTCTCGCGCCGGAAAGTGGACAAAGTTTGCGAGCTCTTCGAGCGATGGGGATTCGGCGCGATTGTCATCCCCGCTTTGCTGCCGCCGCCCGTGCCCATGGTGCCATTTCTGCTTGCGGCGGGCGCCATGCAATATCCGGTGAGAAAATTCCTGGCGGCGCTCGCGCTCGGCCGTGTCGCCAGATACATGCTCCTGGCTTACCTGGCCGCGCGGTATGGACGGCGGATCATCGCGTTCATCAGGGTACACGGACACCCGGTGGCATTGGGAATCATCATCGTGCTGCTGGCCACCGCTGCCGTGGTTTTCTATTTCTGGGGCGGAGCTAAACCAAAGAGAAGTAAGCGATAAACAGCAGGGAAGCGCTTGGCCTTCGAGCCGAGCTAGAGTCACCCGAAGTTGCTCAGCGCGCCAAGCCCGCGCCGCCCGCGAGTGACTTGCGCATCGCAGTCGAAGAGCCACAAAACTTCGTCAGGCTTGGCGCCACTTGAGGAACACGACGGCAAGTGGCGGCAGCGTCAGCGCGAGCGACTGGCGGCGCCCTTGCCAGGCGTGCTCGTCGGCGTTCATGCCGCCCAGATTGCCTACGTTGGAACCGCCATAAATTGCGGCATCGGTGTTCAGCACTTCTTCATAGTGCCCCGGGCGCGGCACTCCCAGGCGATAGCCATAGCGCACCACTGGCGTGCAATTCAGCACCGCCAGAATCACGTCGTCGGGATTCTTGCCGCGGCGGATAAACGAATACACGCTGTTGTCCGAATCATTCGCGTCAATCCACTCAAAACCCTGCCAGTCGAAATCCACTTGGTGCAGCGCCGGCTCCGCCGCGAGCAGCCGGTTCAGGTCGCGCACCAGATTCTGCACGCCGCGATGCGATTCGTATTGCAGCAGATGCCAGTCCAGGCTTTCTGCTTCGTACCACTCGTTCCGCTGGCCGAACTCCTGCCCCATGAACAGCAGCTTCTTCCCGGGATGCGCGTATTGATAGGCGAACAGCAGCCGCAAATTCGCGAACTGCTGCCACATGTCCCCCGGCATTTTGTGCAGCAGCGAATTCTTTCCGTGCACCACTTCATCGTGGGAGAAGGGCAGCATGAAATTCTCGGTGAAGGCGTAGAGCATTGAAAACGTCAGTTTGTTGTGTTCGTAGCGCCGGAAAACGGGGTCCTTGGAAAAATACTGCAGCGTGTCGTTCATCCAGCCCATGTTCCACTTCAGGCTGAACCCCAGCCCGCCGAGATAGGTCGGGCGCGACACGCTGGGCCACGCCGTGGACTCCTCCGCGATGGTCAGCACGCCGGGGAATCGCAAGTATGCCACTTCATTCATCCGCTTCAAAAAATCGATGGCATCCAGATTCTCGCGCCCGCCGTAGCGGTTCGGTATCCACTCGCCCTCCTTGCGCGAGTAGTCCAGATACAACATGGAGGCGACCGCGTCCACGCGCAGCCCGTCAATGTGGTACTTGTCCAGCCAGAACTGCGCATTGGAGATCAGGAAATTCTGCACTTCGTTGCGGCCGTAGTTGTAAACCAGCGTGCCCCAGTCCGGGTGCGTGCCCTGCCGCGGGTCGGAATGTTCGTAGAGATGCGTGCCGTCAAAAAGACTCAGGCCGTGCGAGTCGCGCGGAAAGTGCGCCGGCGTCCAATCGAGAAGTACACCCAGCCCCGCCTGGTGGCAGCGGTCCACAAACGCCATAAACTCCGCCGGCGTGCCGTAACGGCTGGTGGCCGCATAGTAGCCGAGCGTCTGGTAACCCCACGAGCCATCGAAGGGATGCTCCATCACCGGCATCAATTCAATGTGCGTGTAGCCGAGATCCTTTACGTAAGGAATCAATTGATCGGCCAGTTCCAGGTAGCTGAGCCAGCGGTTGTGCTCCTCGGGCATGCGCCGCCACGAGCCGAGATGCACTTCGTACACGGAAATCGGCTGCTGCAGCCAATTCCTCTGCGCACGCTGCGCCATCCAGTCGCCGTCCCCCCAGTTGTGTTTGTCCAGGCGTGCCACAACCGAGCCGGTGTTCGGCCGCAACTCCGAAAAGAAGCCGTAGGGATCGGCCTTCAGCGGCAGCATCTCGCCGCGCGGGCCGATGATTTCGTATTTGTAAATCGCGCCCTCGCCGAGGTCGGGCAGGAACAACTCCCAGATGCCGGAAGAGCC
>Ga0326727_10022055_pt1 | contig 12365 bp, 11 predicted proteins | sample MB2enrmetagenome_FD_207643 | JGI IMG/M metagenome (GOLD analysis project Ga0326727, IMG submission 207643) | Lab enriched peat soil microbial communities from McLean, Ithaca, NY, United States - MB29MY | ecosystem: Environmental > Terrestrial > Soil > Wetlands > Peat | place: USA: New York...
ACAAGGAAGCCGTCACCGCCCTGCGCGAGATCGCCAAGGGTAAGGTTTTGCCGGCCGATTCCGTGGTGGAGGCCGGCATTTACATCCAGTAGCCGCCAGCCATGACTAAAGCCGATTATTACGAAGTTCTGGGCGTGGCCAAGGATGCCGGCGACGATGAGATCAAGAAGGCCTATCGTCAGATGGCCTTCAAGCTCCATCCGGACCGCAATCCCGACGACCCTGAGGCCGAATCCAAGTTCAAGGACGCGGCCGAGGCCTACGAGGTCCTGCGCGACCCCCAGAAGCGGGCCCGCTACGACCGTTTCGGGCATCAGGGCTTGGGCGACACCGGATTCGGGGGATTTCAGTCCACCGAAGACATCTTCAGCACCTTTTCGGACATTTTCGGGGAATTTTTCGGTTTCGGGGCCACGGGCCGGGGCCGGGGTTCCCGGGCTCAGGCCGGCCAGGACCTGCGCTACGATTTGCGGGTGTCTTTCCGGGATTCGGCCATGGGCTCGGAAGTCACCCTGAAAATCCCCAAGCATGTCACTTGTCAGGATTGCCAGGGCACGGGCGCGGCCCCGGGCACCAGCCCGGAAACCTGCCGCCACTGCGGCGGCCACGGCCAGATCCACCAAAGCCAGGGATTTTTCCGCATCGCCGTGCCTTGCCCGGTGTGCCGGGGCGAGGGCCGCATAATAGCCAACCCCTGCCCGCGCTGCCGGGGCAAGGGGGCTGTCCAGGACACCAGGGAACTGAAGGTGCGCATCCCGGCCGGGGTGGATAGCGGCACCAGGCTGCGCGTGCGCGGCGAGGGCGAGCCTGGCCTGTACGGAGGCCCGCCCGGGGACCTTTACGTGGTCCTGCACGTGGACGACGACAAGACCTTCCGCCGCCAGGGCCAGGATTTGGTGGTGCACCTTGAGATCTCCATGGTCCAGGCCGCCCTGGGGCACAAGCTGGAGGTTCCCACCTTGGAAGGCCACGAGATAGTGGACATCCCCAAGGGCACGCAGTCCGGGGAGGTCTTTTCCCTGCGCGGCCTGGGCCTGCCCTATCCGGGCCGCAACCAGAAGGGCAACCTCCTGGTGGAGGTGCTGGTCAAGACTCCTAAGAGCCTTTCCAAGAAGCAGGAGGAACTACTTCGGGAATTCGCCCTGCTTGAGCAGGACAAGCCCCTGGAAAAGGTCAAGAATTTTTTCAAGAAGGCCAAAGACAAGGCTGTCGGGTCCTGATGGCCCGGGATGAGGCCTTCACCCACCTGGATGAAAACGGCCAGGCCCGCATGGTGGACGTGGGGGCCAAAGCGGTAACGGCCAGAAAGGCCGTGGCCGAGGCCGTGCTGCGCATGTCCGCGCGAACCTTCGCCTTGCTCAAGACTCAAGCCCTGCCCAAGGGCGACGCCCTGGCCACGGCCCGCATAGCCGGGATCATGGCCGCCAAGAAGACTTCCGGGCTTATCCCCCTGTGCCACCCCCTGAGTTTGGACGCGATTGAGGTGCGCTTTCACCTGAACGAGGCTGATTCCACGGTGCGCGTCGAGGCCGAGGCCAGGACCACGGGCAAGACCGGGGTGGAGATGGAGGCGCTGGTGGGGGCCAGCATGGCCGCCCTGGCCTTGTACGACATGTGCAAGGCCGTGCAGAAAGACATGGTCCTGGAGAAGGTTCGACTGCTGTACAAATCCGGGGGCCAGTCCGGAGAATTCCGGGCCGGATGATCCGGCCTACCAGACCATCCGCATTTTCACCCCTTCATCGCTCAAGTACTTTTTGATCTGCCCGATGGTGTATTCCCCGTAGTGCACTATGGAGGCGATGAGGGCCGCGCTGGCCTGGCCCTGGGTAAGGGCCTCCAGCATGTGCTTGGGCGATCCGGCCCCGCCAGAGGCGATCACCGGTATGCTCACGGCCTGGCATATCTGCCTGGTCAAGTTCAGTTCATAGCCGGCCTTGGTGCCGTCCGCGTCGATGGAGTTCACGCACAGCTCGCCCGCGCCCAGGGCCTCCACGGTCTTGGCCCAATCCAGGGCGTCCAGGCCCGTGGCCTTGCGCCCGCCGTGGATCACGATCTCGTAGCCGGAAGGAATCTGCTGGCTCACGGGCACGGCCAGCACGTCCATGCCCACCACCACGCACTGGGAGCCGAAGGCCGCCGCGCCCTGGCTGATTATGTCCGGGTTTTTCACCGCGGCCGAGTTCACGGATATCTTTTCCGCCCCGGCCAAGAGCACGGCCCGCATGTCCTCCACGCTGGATATCCCACCGCCCACGGAAAAGGGGATGAATATCTGGGAGGCCACCTTTTCCACGACCTTGAGCATGATGCCTCGGCCCTCGGCCGAGGCCGTGATGTCGTAGAACACGATTTCGTCCGCGCCCTGCTCGTAGTAGGCCTTGGCCGTGGCCACCGGGTCGCCGATGTCCACGTTGCCCAGAAACTTCACGCCCTTGGTGAGCAGGCCGTTGCGAACGTCCAGGCAGGGGATGATGCGCTTACTGAGCATTTACTTTCTCCCCGCAATATTTGGCGAAATTGGCCAGAAGCTTGAGCCCGGGCCGTCCGCTCTTTTCCGGATGGAATTGCACGGCCCACAGCCCGGGCCGGCCGTGCACGGAGCAGAACTCCAGGCCGTAGAAGGTGGTGCCCAGCACGTATTCACGTCCGGGCACGGGATAGTAGCTGTGCACGAAATAGAATTCGGCCTGCGGCTCTATGCCCGCGAATATCTCGCATGGCTCCACCAGGCTGACCTTGTTCCAACCCATGTGGGGCACGCGGATGGGCTGGTCTTCCTCGTCGGTCAGGGCCCGGTTGAACATGGCGCACTCACCGGGCACTATGCCCAGGGCCTGGGTGTCGTTTTCCGGGCTGTAATTAAGAAGCACCTGGCAGCCCACGCAGATGCCCAGCAAGGGTTTCTTGGTGGTCACCAGGTCGCGCAGCACGTTGTCCAGGCCGGTGCTGGTCAACTCGTCCATGGCCTGGCCGGCCGCGCCCACGCCCGGGAAAATGATACCGGAGGCCTGGCTCAGGAGTTCGGGGTCGGAAGTTATCCGGCAGGCAATGCCCAGGTTGTTCAGGGCACGAAGCACGCTGGTCTGGTTTCCCGCGTTGTAGTCGAGTATGGCGAGCATGGTCCCTCCCGTGACGGGGGTTGCTAGTAAAAATTCCCGGCAGTGGCAAGGGCGAGTCTTGGCTTGGATTGATTTTCCCCGCAGCCTAACTTACCAGGATAGGCAACGTTTTCAATAAGGAACGCAAATGCTGATAGTTACCGGCGGCGCGGGTTTCATTGGCAGCGCGGTGCTCTGGAAGTTGAACCAGATGGGCTTGACCGACATCCTGGTGGTGGACAACCTGGGCACTGGGGAAAAGTGGCGCAACCTGGCCAGGCGCCGCTTCACGGATTGCATCACCAAGGAGGAATTCCTGGACCACTTGCAGTCCAGCCGGGACTTTTTCGGAGCCACCGCGGTCATCCATATGGGGGCCTGCTCCGCAACCACCCAGGCCGACGCCGGCTATCTGCTGGAAAACAACTACCGCTACAGCCTGGCCGTGGCCCGCTACTGCCTGGAGGCCGGCTTGCGCCTGGTGCACGCCTCGTCCGCGGCCACCTACGGCGACGGGGCCAATGGCTTCGACGACGAGCTTGCGGGCCTGGACGACCTGCGTCCCATGAACGCCTATGCCTTTTCCAAACATCTTTTCGACTTGGCCGCCAAGCGGGCCGGGTGGTTTACCTCCCTGGTCGGGCTCAAATTTTTCAATGTGTACGGGCCGAACGAATACCACAAGGCCGATATGATGAGCGTGGTGCGCAAGGCCTTTGACCAGGTGCGGCAAACCGGGAAGGCCAGGCTTTTCAAGTCCAACCGGGATGGCTGCCCGGACGGCGGCCAGGCCCGGGACTTCATCTATGTGAAGGATTGCGTGGAGGTGATCGGCTGGCTCCTGGAAAACCCCTCGGTCAATGGGCTGTACAACCTGGGCACTGGCCGGGCCAGGAGCTTCGCGGACCTGGCCAAGGCCGTATTCGTGGCCATGGGACAAGAGCCTTGCATCGAATACTTCGATATGCCAGAGGCCATACGCGACACTTACCAGTACCATACCCAGGCCCGCATGGACCGGCTGCGGGGCGCTGGCTACACCAGGGAGTTCACGTCGCTGGAGGAGGGGGTGAGGGACTACGTGCAGGGGTATTTGGCCACTGAGGACCGATATCTGTGACCAGGCGGAACTTAAAGCGCGACTTTAAGCTTTGGCTTTGTCAGCCGGAATCATTTCCGGCGCTTGAACAACTTCTCCAAATCCTTTTTATCCCACGTCACCAGCACAGGCCTGCCGTGCGGACAGTAGTCCCTATCCTCGGCCTTGCTCCATTGCTCCACCAAAGCCAGGGCCTCGTCCTTGGCCAGATTGTCCCCGGCCTTGACCGCGCTCTTGCAGGCCATCATTGCCCACAAGTCCTCCATGTTGCGGGCCTGGCCGCTTAAGACCTCGCGCAGGAACTCCTTGGCCTGACCGCTGGACATGATCGGGGGCAGGCCGCGCACCAGCAGCAGGCCCGGCCGCGCGGACTGCATCTGAAAGCCCAGGCCCATCAGGTCGGGCCACAGGGCCGAGAGCTTGGCCTGTTCCGAGGAGTGCAGGTTGAGCTCGAAGGGCATGGCCAGGGGCTGGCTTTGGGCGCGCTTGGCCTCACGCCGCATGCGGGCGAACAGCACCCGTTCGTGGGCGGCGTGCTGGTCCAGGAGCACAAGTTGGTCATTGCCCAGGCGCAGGACCAGGTAGGTGCCGGCCACCTGCCCCAGGTATTCCAGGCCCTTGGGGCCTTGGGTTGGCCTGGACGGCTTGGGCCTTTCGCTCTGCGCAGGCTCGGTCTGGGGCGCGGGCCTAGACGAATCGGCTCGGGGCCTGGCCCGGTAAGCCTCCTCGGGATGGTGCGCGGCCGTGGGCTCGTGCGGGGCGGATGCGGCCTGGCCATACGATTCCGGCTGGTCCTGGTCTTCTTGATCCTGGTCCGGCCAGGACTGGCCTTCCCGGGTGTTGTCCGGGCGGCTGATTTCCACGAGATACTGGCCGTAACCAGGGAATTTTTCCCCTGACCCGGCCACATGGCGCAGGGGAGGGGCCTGGTGGTCCAGGGACACGGTCATGCGGGCCGAAGGCGAGGCCGTATCCAGGGCCTGGGCCACGCCATGGCGCACCATGGTGAAGACCAGGCTTTCGTCCCGAAAGCGCACCTCGGACTTGGCCGGGTGCACGTTCACATCCATCTCGGCCGGGGGCAGGGTCAGGAAAAGCACGGCCTGGGGATATTCCCGGGAGAGCATGCGGCCCTTGAAGGCATCCCGGACCGCGCGCAGGAGCACCCGGTCCTGCACCGGCCGGCCGTTCACGTAGAAGAGCAGGCGGTCCGGCCGGGCCTGGCCGATATGGGGCAGCCCTATCAGGCCGGACAGGCCGTAGCCCTGCATTTCCGACTGCACGGGCACCAGGCCCTGGGTCACGGCCGGGGGCCAGATGGCGGCCAGCCTGGAAGCCAGGTCCTGACCGGAGACGAAGCGGTGGACGGTGCGCGTGCCAACCTGCATCTTGAAGGCCACGTCCAGACGGGCCAGGGCCAGGCGGCTGACCACCTCCTCGCAGCGTTTGACCTCCGTGGCCTGGGTCTTGAGAAACTTGAGCCTGGCCGGCACGTTGGCGAAAAGATCCCGCACCTCCACCCTGGTGCCCTGGGTCATGGCCGTGGGACCCTGGCCATGGGATTGGCCAAAGGCCACCTCGTAATAATGGGCCTCTGGACTATCCTGGCTCTTGGAGGAAATGCGCAGCCTGGAGACCGAGGCTATGGAGGGCAGGGCTTCTCCGCGGAAACCGAAACTAGCCATGGTTTCCAGGTCCTTGATGGAGGAAAGCTTGCTGGTGGCGTGGCGGGTCAGGGCCAGGGGCAGCTCGGCGGCGTCCAGTCCCCGGCCGTTGTCCTGGATCAGGATCAGGCCCTGTCCGGCTCCGTCCAGGGTGATCTGCACCCGGTCCGCGCCAGCGTCCAGGCTGTTTTCCAGCAACTCCTTGACGACGCTGGCCGGGCGCTCTACCACCTCGCCGGCGGCTATCTGGTTCTGCAAATTCTTGGGCAGGACCCGGATGGTTCGAAAGGCATTGTCCATGGCTAAACCGCTTATACTAGTGATGGTTTCCCCTAACACCACCCCGGGCGAATTAACAGGGCTCAAACACCAGGAGCAGGCGTGAGCATCCTCTACAACAAAATGAAAGTGGTCATTGACCTGGCCAATATCCAGAAAAATTACCAGCTGTTGTCTGGACGAGCCGCCAAGGTGATCGCGGTGGTCAAGGCCGATGCCTATGGCCACGGTCTGGTGCCGGTGGCCCAGGCCCTGGCCAAGTCCGGAGTCCGGGACTTTGCCGTGGGCACGGTGGAGGAGGGCGCGGCCCTGCGCGTAAGCGGCCTGGACGGGACCATTTTGTCCCTGCTTGGGCCGGTGGAGGATCAGGATTATCCGGCCATGTGGGAATACGGCATCACGCCATTCCTGCACAGCTATGAGCAGGTGGACAAGCTGGCCGAACTGGCTCCGACCCAGGCCGGGGTCCTGCCCCTGGCCTTGAAGTTCGACACCGGCATGCGCCGCCTGGGCTTCACCTTGTCCGACGTGCCGGCCTTGTCCGAGCGCCTCAAGGGTCTCGACCGGGTGCGGGTGGCCATGCTCAGCTCGCACCTGGCCACGGCGGACGAGCCGCAATCATTGGAGTACCTGGATTATCAGGCCAAGGGATTCCGGGCCGTGGCCCAGGCCCTTACGGCCCAAGGCTTCAGGTTCGAGACCAGCCTGGCCAATTCCGCGGCCATCCTGGCCGGCCGGGACTTGCCCACTCAGGCCTCGCGGGCCGGCATCGCCCTTTACGGGGCCAACCCCTTTCATGGCACGCGGCTAGCCCATCTAGGCCAGGGCCTGCTCCCGGCCATGAGCGTGAAAACCCTGGTGGTCTCGGTGCACGCCTTGAAGGCCGGGCAGACCATAAGCTACGGCCGGACCTTCCAGGCCGATGCGGACATGCGCGTGGCCGTGGTGGCCGCGGGCTACGCCGACGCCTACAGCCGGGGCTTGTCCAGCAAGGCCGGCATGTGCCTGCACGGCCAGCGGGTGCGGGTGCTGGGCCGGGTGTGCATGCAGCTTACGGCCGTGGACGTCACGAACCTGCCCCAGGCCAGGGTGGGCGACGAGATTTATCTCTTGGGCGGGGATGGGCCGGGGGCCGTCAGCCCGGAAGAACTGGCCGAATGGTGGGGGAGCATCCCCTACGAGGCCTTTTGCCTGCTCGGGCTCAATAAGCGGGAATACCGGAACCAAGCCCAGGGCTAGGCCTTTTTCGCGGCCCTTTTTTGGCGCAGCCAGTCGTACCAGCCATTAAGCCCCTGGGCCGCGCGGCAGGACAGTTCGAAAATGTCGATGTCCTTATTGAGAGCCCGCATGAAGCCCTTGGCCCGCTCCATATCGAAATCCACGTAGGGCAGCAGGTCCACCTTGTTCAGGATGGAGGCGGCGCTCAGGTTGAACATCAGGGGGTATTTCTCTGGTTTATCATCACCTTCGGTGACGGATAACAGGGTAACTTTGAAGTCTTCGCCCACGTCGAACTCGGCCGGGCACACCAGGTTGCCCACGTTCTCGATGAAAAGGATGTCCAGGCCGGTCAGGTCCAGACTCTTCAGGGCCTCCAGGACCATGGAGCTGCTCAGGTGGCAGCCGCCCTCGGTGTTTATCTGCACGGCCTGGGCCCCGGTGGCCGCCACCCGGCGGGCGTCGTTGTCTGTCTGCAGATCCCCTTCGATGACCGCCATCTTGAACTCCGGGGCCAGGTCGGCCAGGGTGCGCTCCAGCAGGCTGGTCTTGCCCGCCCCGGGCGAGCTCATCAGGTTCAGGGCCAGTATGCCGCGTTCGGCCAGCAGGTTCTTTATTTCCCCGGCCAAACGGTCGTTGGCCTCCATGACATTGCGCACCACGGAAATTTTCATGCCTGTCTCCTACTGGGCCTCGATGAAATCAATGTAGAGTTCCTTGCCCGCCAGCACCTTGTGGCCGAACTCCTCGCCGCAGCCCGGGCAGGGCACGAACAGGTGGGCCGGCTCCTCGGGCGAGAACTCAATACCGCACTGGCCGCACTGGTAGCGGGTGGGCACGGCCTCCAGCGCGAAGACCGCTCCCTTTAACGGGCTGTATTGGCCGTCCAGGGTCAAGGCCTCGAAGGCCAGTTCCAGGGCCTCGGGCATGGTGTTGGTCAGCCAGCCGTACTTGACCTGGACCTTTATCAGCTTGGTGAGCCCGTTCTTGGTCATTTCCTGGTTGACGATATCCAGGATGGACTGGGCAATGGACATTTCGTGCATAAGATGACTATTTTTTACCTAGATCGGGGTGAAACTCAAGAGGGCGGCCGCGACCAGGGCGGGCAGGAAATTGGATATCTTGATACTGGCCAGTTCCAGCAGGTTTATGCCGATACCCACGATGAGAAGCCCGCCCGTGGCCGTGATCTGGCTGATGAGGCCGGGCGACAGGGCGGTTTCGGCCGATTCGGCCAGCAGGCTGATGGCCCCCTGGTAGATGACCACCGGGGCCGCGGAAAAGAGCACCCCGATCCCGTAAGTGGACGCCAGGGGTATGGAGGCGAAGCCGTCCAGGGTGGCCTTGGTGAGCAGGATGGCCGGGTCGTGACGCAGTCCCTCGTTAAGAGCCCCCAGAATGGCCATGGAGCCCACGCAGTAGATGAGCGAGGCCGTGACCAGGCCATCGGTGAACAAGGCGCTGTGCGAGCCCACCAGGGCCTTTACCCGCCGGCCCAGGGCCTCCAGATGGTCCTCCAGCCGGCAGGCCTCCCCAATGATGCCTCCCAAAACCAGGCTGAAGACCACAACCAGGGGCCGGTCCATCTTCAGGGCCATTTGCAGGCCAATGGCCAGCACGGCCAGGCCCAATCCCTGGAAAACCGTGCGCTTGATGCGCTCGGGGAATCGGCCGTGAAACACCAAACCGATAAGGCCGCCCACCACTATGGCCAGGCCGTTGACCAAAGTACCTAGAGGAAGATGCATGGCCAGCCGGGGTACCAGTTCAAGACCAGCGGGACAAGGGCCTTTCTTGACACCTTAATGGCCTTGCCATAAACAACAGGACCCTCCGGCCGGGATGGCGGAATTGGTAGACGCAGCGGACTCAAAATCCGCCGGTCGCAAGGCCTTGGGGGTTCGAGTCCCCCTCCCGGTACCAATAATTACAGGGTTTTGCGGGCGCTAGTGGTAAGAGCGCCGCAAACCCATTTCTTTTACCCCCCCACCTGCCCCCCCGATGAGCATTTTTCTCCCCAGGTCTACCCTCTGCTCTCAAAATCCGCATGGGTTGATTAATCACCTAACCTCCTAAAAATATTGCTTGAGTCGAGCAAAATCAAACCGCTGGCCTTTGAAGACCATGTCGACAATTCATTAAAATTATTTAATTTTAACCGTGTCCGTCCATCTAAGGCCGGAATACCCAGGGGCATTTGGCTGCCAATCCCCGCGACCTAGGCGGGACAAGGTTTTCCGGTGGGGTGGACAATCCCGTCGATTTAGCCGGAACTATGATACGCGGCATCACAAAATAGTTAGGAACCCTTATTGAAAATTGAGCTTGCTTTGTTCTGTGAGCGTACATAAAAAATCAATACATGGAAGTTTTGTCGGTGGGTCATGGAATCCCCCTGTTTCTTGGATTCTTTCTTGACCCAGCCACGGGAAAGTCCGCCACTGGTTCTGCGACACCGGACAGCCGGAACCAAACGCTGGCGAAAGGAGGTTACAAGCGCACGCCGTAATAACCGTCATGGGCAACTTATCCTCCCTCGCGATAACTATAATCACCACCGTAAAGAGGGACAGTCGCGAGGATAGGCACCACCAGATGTCCCGTCAGTGGAGGGAGTCGACCACTTCATACAATGTTCCTGATCATGGTGTTTAGGATGGGCTTTAGTCTTTCCCAGCAATGCCTTCAGGAAAGGAGTCTGCCATGACATTGTATAAGAAGATGATCGACGAGGCTGTTGGAGCGACACTGGCGGTATTTGGAGTCATAAAGGAAAAACGCGGCGGAATCTTCAAGCTCACGGATTGCAAGCCCTATGTAGACGCGGTCAACAAGATGAAGGCGGACTCCGGGCAGTCGAAGGAAGTAATCGACATGCACGTGCAGTCCGTCAACGCTCATTACGATATTCTGTGCAGCCTGACCGACACGGTTCGTCCCGAGGACGATCCCTTTGTCGAGCATTACCAGACCCCACCCATCCTGGAAATCCTCTATGAGGCGGACCCGGCCTTCAAGGCCTCGATGAACACCTTCATAGAAGCCATCGCGGCCAACAAGGCCATGATAGCCCTGGAAAGCGTGCGCCGGTATGGGGGCATGTACGGGATGACCTGCGTCGTGGATTTCGCCTTTTCCGTCGGCTCCGTGTCCAACCTCGTCAATCGCATACTGCAAAAACTGTCCATTCCCGCCGATCACAAGAAAACCATACTGTCGTCCAAATCTTGGGGCATGAACACCTCCTACGGCCTGGGAGGCGCCTTCAGGGCGGCCATGGAGGCGGGCAAGACCGCGGCCGAGGCCGAACAGGCCGAGGTCGACCAGCTGCAAGAGATCTATCGCAGCCCGTGCGCGGCCCAGTCTAAGCTGATGGACACCCACAACCTGGGCGGCCACGGCCCGCACACCTCGTTCGACACCCGCAAGTACATGGCCCAGTATAAGGAACGGATGAAACCCTACATACTGGCGGCCGTGAAGGCCGGGGTGCATCCGGCCAACATCGTGACCGTGCCGGCCTATTGCGTGGGCGACGTGGCCCACCACATCGCCCAGTCGGCCTACAACATGTTCAAGGACGACATGGCCTTCGGCATCTACGAGTCGGTCATGAACGTGTTCAAGAACACCATGTACAAGGGCCTGGAGATAAACGCCTACAAGGGCCCCTACGACGTGCTCTCCGTGGCCACGGGCGCCCCGGCCTGCGCCACGGCCTACATCCTGTGGAAGGACAGCTTCACCGTGCCCATGGTCATCGACCTTCTTAGCAAACGCTTCCACAACTACGCGGCCATGAACCCCGGACGGGGCGAGGCCGACGAACTGCACAACTCGGACTTCATAGACATTTTAAAACGCGGCGAGTCCATACTGGACATCACCCCCATAGGCGAAGGGGCCAAGATCAAGGGCATAGAGATCGACTTCAGCCCCATAGACAAGCATGAAGTTGTCTCCAACCCGCAACGCTACACCTACCCGGCCTGCGCCATCACCCAGCGCTTCGCGGCCCTGATGAGCCTGGCCGACTTCCCCTGCTACCTGACCCCCGAGTGCACCACGGCCACGCTGATGACCAACGCCATCGCCTTGAGTCCGGCCGTGCCCGCCTCCCCGGTCAGGGGTTGCAAGAACTGCGCGGTGTGCACGCTGATCAAGCGCAACGTGCCTTTCGTGAAGGGAGGACTCAAGGGCGCCAAGGGCTACTGCAACTGGGACAGCGCGGTTTAGGGTCATGTGGGCTGACTCCAGCGCGACCAGATAGGTGGCCCAACCTCTGAAGGAGGTGTGAAATGGCGGCACCAACGCTTCTGAAACGCTCCTTGGCCGAATTGGTCGGGACATACGTCCTGGTCTTCCTGGGCACGGGCTCGGTGATGACCACGGTCCTTTTGTCCAAGGGCGCGCCCGCGATACCCGGCAACGCCTTCAACGTAGGCATAGACATGGCCGCGTGGGTGGCCATCGGCCTGGCCTTCGGCCTGGCGGTCGTGGGCATGATCTACTGTTTCGGACACATCTCGGGAACCCACATCAACCCGGCGGTGAGCGTGGCCCTGTGGGCCACCAAGCGCTTCCCCACCGGCGACATGGTGGCTTACGTCATAGCCCAGTGCGTCGGGGCCACCCTGGCCTCGCTGTCCGTGGCCGCGGTCTGGGGCGCGCGGGTCATACCCACGGGCCTGGCGGCTACGGGCATGTTCGACGGAGTGAGCTACGGCCAAGCCTTCCTGTGCGAAGTCATCCTGACCTTCGCCCTGGTGATGACCATCATGGGCTCCGCAGTGGACAGCCGCTGCCGGGGCGGCTTCGCGGGCCTGGCCATCGGCCTCGTGGTGGCCATCGACATCATCGTCGGGGGCAACGTAACCGGGGCCTCGATGAACCCGGCCCGCACCTTCGGCCCTTACTTGGCCGACACCATCCTGGGCGGCCCGAACATGTGGTGGCAGTATCCGATCTTCCTGTTCGGCCCGCTGGTCGGCGGGACTCTGG
>Ga0326727_10022056_pt1 | contig 12365 bp, 11 predicted proteins | sample MB2enrmetagenome_FD_207643 | JGI IMG/M metagenome (GOLD analysis project Ga0326727, IMG submission 207643) | Lab enriched peat soil microbial communities from McLean, Ithaca, NY, United States - MB29MY | ecosystem: Environmental > Terrestrial > Soil > Wetlands > Peat | place: USA: New York...
AACGTACTGCATTAAGTGATAATAACCCTTTACCGTGCCGGCTGCTACATAGACTTGTTTCATTCAGACCCCTTGTTTTCGCCTCCCAAGGAGTCCAATATGTTTCTGAACTTTTGCAGCGGCATTCGCCGTTTAGTACCATTCCGTTAAGGTGCTAAAAATTGCATGAAGAACGAGGTGTTTTAAAAGCAACTACTAAAGTACTGGCAAAACCAAGCCGATTAGCGTATGGACAGGGAAAGGTAATTAACCGATAATATAATCAAATGTTATCAATGTGTGTCAACCTGGCGAATTTTAAAACAAAAGGGAATAAACAGCCGGAGCGTGATATAATAAAGTTCACACAAGAGTCAATATTTCGCGGGGGCAATCTATAACCGGCTACATCATAAAGCGTACGTGCTTAAAAAAGGAGGGGAAATGGCAAGCTCAGAGAAATCTAAAGTAAAGCCTTCGGGAAAATCTGAAAAGATTAAAAAATGCGCTCCCGGCGATGAAACCACCATCCGAGACCAGGTTGAAACCGCGTTAAAAGCATCCGAACAGAATTTCCGCCACTCTCTTGACCAGTCGTTGAATGGGGTACGCATCTCCGATAATGACGACCGCACTTCATACGTAAACAAAGCATTTCTGGATATTTTCGGTTATGAAAACATTCAGGAAGTATTTAAAAGTCCGCCACAGGAACATTACACTCAGGAAGCCCATGCCGATTGGGTGGTGCGGCATGAAAAGCTGTTACACGGTGAGCCGATGCCGAAACAGGTAGACATTGATATTGTACGGAAAGACGGGACAGTAAGGAATTTAGAGGTCTCGATGAGGTCGGTTTTCTAGGACGGCAAACAGCAGAACCAGACACTTTATCATGATATCACCGAACGGAAGCAGGTGGAAACGGCCCTGAAGCTTTCGGAGCAAAACTTCCGCAACTCGATGGATGGTTCAATAATCGGTATCCGAATTTCAGATAAACACGACCATACTTCCTACGCGAACAAGGCGCTGCTGGAAATCTTCGGTTACCAGAATATCGAAGAAGTAAGAACAAAGCCACCGCAGGAATTCTACTCTCCGGAAGCTCATGCCAGTTGGATATCACGGCACGAGAGATTGCTGCGGGGGGAACCCATGCCCAAACAGGTAGATATTGACATTATCCGCCGCGACGGGACCACACGGTATCTGGATGTTTCGATGAGAGACGTATTCTGGGACGGGAAGCAGCAGTTTCAGACGCTTTACAATGATATTACCGAACGGAAAGAGGCGGAAGCGGCGCTGCATGAGAGCGAAGAGAAATACCGTCTGATTGTGGAAAACAGCAGCGATATCATTTTCACACTGAATGCGGCCGGCGAGTTCCTCTATATTTCCGGTTCGGTGAAAAACGTGCTGGGTTACAATGCGCCCGATTTAGTAGGCCATCCTTTAAGGTTGGTGGTGCATCCGGAGGATGTGAAACTTATACAGGACGCGATACAACGAAATATTTTAGACGGTCACCAGACTCCCGGCGGTACCGAATACCGCGTGCGGCATATCTCCGGTGAATGGCGGTGGCATAACGGCACCGGCAATACAGTGCGCGGTAAAAACGGGAAGTTCCTCTATTTCATCGCCATGAGCAGGGACATCAGTGAAATTAAACGGCTGCAGGAAGAAACCAAACGGTCAAATGAACAACTCACCGTACTGGTGAAAAAGCTGGAAGAACAGCAGCGACAGAACGTCATCCTGACCGAGATGCGGGACATGCTGCAGGCCTGTTCAAAAATGGAAGAAACGGCGCCGATAATCATGGGTTCGATGAAAAAGTTGTTCCCGTTGTCACAGGGGGCTTTGTTCTTGTTAAGCAATTCACGTTCTGACCTGGAAGAGGTGGTGACCTGGGGAGATTTCCCGACCAGTGCCGAAGCTAATATTTTTGCACCGGATGCATGCTGGGGATTAAGAAGGGGACGGGCTCACGTTGTTGAAGATGTGAATGTCGGGCCAATTTGCCCGTATTTGATTCACACCCACCCGGCGCCGTATGTTTGTCTGCCGTTGATGGCCAAAGGGGACATTCTGGGATTACTGCACCTTAAGAACGCTTTTAAAACCAACGGTTCCGGGAGTCCTGAAATCGCCGATTTGAAGCAAATGGCGTTTACTCTTTCGGAATACCTTTCGCTCTCCATCGCCAACGTGAAATTAAGCGAAAGTCTTTCCCGGCAATCCATTCAAGACCCCCAGACCGGGCTTTATAACCGGCGGTTTATGGAAGAGTCGTTACAGCGGGAAATTACACGGGCGGCGCGAAAGCAAACACCCATCGGCATTATCATGGGAGACCTTGACCATTTTAAGAAATTCAACGATGATTTCGGGCATGCCGCCGGCGATAAAATCATCGCACAAATCGGTAAATTGTTTAACGACAGATTCCGCGGTTCCGATATTGCCTGCCGGTACGGGGGGAAGAATTTTTAATTATTTTACCGGAAACTTCACTGGCTGACACTGTAAAACGTGCCGATACATTACGCGAAGAAATAAAAAAGATGGAAATAATTTTTCAGGGACAAATTCTGGGCACAATCACGATGTCAATGGGAGTGGCTGCATATCCGGAAAACAGCAGCAGGATGGATGAGCTGCTGCGTGTCGTTGATACGGCATTGTATAAGGCAAAGCAGGAAGGGCGGGACAGAGTAATACCGGGATAATACTAAAGTAGTTAACATAATATATTTTTAATTTTTACATATCTTTCAATTAACGTGATAGCAAAGTATGTTGCTCGGCTGCCGTAAAAGCCCTTCGGTAAAATTATTCGATGCTAGAACGGAAATTAGGAATAAGCTATAATCATTTGAACAGCCACAGCAAGGAGGGAATTTCGTGACAGCGATAAAAAGGGTATTCATGGTAGACGGGAAGCCATTTTTCCCGATCGGCGGGCAATCATCGTCTGCGAGCGCTTACAACAACAGCGAATCCGAGACAGCCTTCAAAGCAGTGAAATTACTGCACGGCAACACATTGGTAACCGATGTTTACTGGGAGCATATCGAACCGGAAGAAGGCATGTTTGATTTTACGATGGTAGATGACCTGATCGCCAGCGCCAACCGCTACGACGTAAAATTGATTCTTTTATGGTTCGCCACCTGGAAGAACGCAAACATGGATTATACGCCGGACTGGGTAAAGACCAATCCAAAAAAATTCAAGCGGGTGGTATCGCCGACAGGCACAGATTTATGGTCGCTTTCGCCGTTCTGCAAAGCTAACTTTGAAGCTGATAAAAAGGCTTTTACCGCGTTTTGTAAACACCTGAAGGTAAAAGATACGAAACACACTATTATCGGCATCCAAGTGGAAAACGAACCGGGTATTTTCGGTAGCGACCGGGATTACGGTCTGGAAGCCCAAAAAGTGTTTTCCGGTCCTGTCCCGGCAAAGATTGTGAACTGGCTAAAAAAGGACGGGAAAGGCCCGGTTCACGAGTCCTGGCAAAAAGCAGGCGGCAAAGAAACCGGCAGCTGGCCGGAGCTATTCGGCTGGGATGCCGGCGAATTCATGAGCGCATGGAGCGTCGGGACTTATATTGACGCCGTGGCGGCGGCCGGTGAAGCCGTTTATGATATCCCGATGTACCAGAATGCCTGGTTAATGGAAGTCAGGCGTTTAGATTCGCGCTGGTCGACGGCTGGAGAAACATATCCCTCCGGCGGAGCGGTGACAAAGGTACTGGATTTCTACAAGTCATTTACCCCGCACCTAGATTTAATCGCCCCGGACATTAAATACTACAATACGCGCAAGTTTGAGGCCGTCTGTGCGGCGTATTCGCGGGAGGACAATCCGCTTTTCTTTCCGGAGACCCCGCCTTCTTTAGCTCTATTCCGGGCGATTGCGGATTACAATCTGCAAGGATACAGCCGGATGTTCTTCTTGGAGTCTATTGTGGCGGAAGATGGTTCGGTGCGTCCCGAATCAAAATTGGGTGTTGATACTGTGCGCTGTGTGGCGGCGGCGATACCGCTTATTCTCAAATACCAAGGAACCGGTAAAATCCATGCAGTAGTGCAGGAAGATGATATTGACGCACAATTATTCGATATGGACGGATATTTCGGCTCGGTGGTATTTGGCGAGGGGCATGTACCGCATGTGCCGAAAGACTGGCGCCATTTTGTCCCGCCGTCGGACGAACAGACCGGTGGAGCGACCGGACCGAATAAAGGCCGCGGCCTGGTGATACAGACCAGCAAAAATGAGTTTTACCTGGTAGGCGCCAGTTACCGGTTGTTCCTGCGTCCGAAAATGGCACCGGAAAAACGATTAGATGCTACTTTTGTAACCGACCACTGGCAGAGTAAACTGGCACACCAGTTGAAAGTGGACGAAGGTCATTTCGATAACAATGGTGCATTTGCGGTTGACCGGAGACGCAACGGGGACGTTATCAGCGGCGGGGTGTGGGTGGAACCGGATTGCGGCGTAATCAGAGTGATAATGTGCGAATAGCTCGATAAATAAGAACAACCAGCGGAAACAATAGAAGCCCCACGGTGTTCAACTGCAGGGCTTCTTTTTATGTCCAGTTTCATTATTGTTTCCTGAGATTATTACCATTATTGAGTAGGCAGGCAGTTTTACTGTAAATAGTTAAAAAAAGGAAGGCGAGGTTTCCCCCGCCTCCCTCAGCCGGTTGATTAAACGTGTAATTGGTTATTACTGTTTCAGTGACTGATCAATCCAGATCTGTTTGATCATTGGCATTTCGTTGTAGTACCCGGCTTCGAGTTCGCCGTAGTAATTCTGGACCCACGGCCAATAGCAGTTCAGGATGTACGGCTGGGCAAACGGGATGACGCCGACATCATCAAGAAAAGCGACAGACAGCGCCTGGATTTTAGCGGTGCGGTCAATTGGATCGGTATCCGTTTCCATAGCGACAAATTGTGCCTGGAAAGGTTCAGTTGTCAGGTAAGTTGCGCCGATACGGGTTCCATCCAGCAGGTTCAAGGTGGTTAACGGGTTAACCACGGTGTATCCGGAAGATGAAATCATATCTGGATAGGTGAGGTTGTTGGTGGCAGTGGTCATGCTGGTGGAATCAAGAGTTTTGATGGTGAGAGTAACACCTATCTGCGCCCACATCGTCTGCAGGGCGTTGGCCAAATCAGGGTCAACACCGAGTGAGTCGGTGTAAATCGAGACGGTAAACCCGCTGGGATACCCGGCAGACGCGAGCATCTGTTTGGCCAGTGTCGGGTTGTACTTATACAATTGCTGGTCGGCAGCCGGCAGTGAAGCTAACGGAGTATAGCCGGGCATTTGCGGGCCGAGCGGCCAGGTAACGATGGGACCGCCATTATACAGCAGGTTGGAAATGGTTTGCAGGTCGGTACCAATCATTAATGCCTGACGCACGTTTTTGTTGCTCAAAGTCTTGGAGTTGAGTCTGTTAATTTTGTACAGGCTAATCTTGCCGGCCATGTACTTTGTTTGGGTCATGGTCGGAGCGCTGGTGGCCAGGTTTTGCTGGTAAGAATACGGAACATATGGATCCCAGTCAATCTTGCCGACGCGGACGGCCGCGATTTGGGTCGAGGCATCCGGGATAATGGGATAATAGAGAGTCTGTAGGAAAGGCATTTGATATGACTTTCCGTTGATGCTTACCTGCCCCCAATAATTCGGGTTCCGGACATAAGTTGCCTCAGAACCGACGACATATGAAGTCAGCATAAAGGGTCCGGTGCCGACGGTATTCCGCCAGTCATCGCCGGAAGCGTTAGCTGCGGCCATTTCCTGGGGTTGAATGGCACCCATGTTCATGCCGCCGCCAAACAGGAAGTCCCAGTTGGCTGCATAAGAATTTAAGGTGAATACAACGGTAAATGTATTGGGAGCCGCGACGTTGTTGATGAAATTAAGGAAACTGGCGGGGCCGGGAGTGGCCTTGGTGCGGTTAATGCTAAAGACGACATCGGCAGAAGTAAATTGCCGCGGCGCCATACCAATCTTGGTATTGCCAGTAAACATGACTCCCTGACGCAAGGTGAAAGTCATAGTGTACGGGGTAGCGGAATTACCGGTAGCATTAATCGTCCAGGCGGTCGCAAGTTCGCCGCCCAAATATTGTTCGGGGACGTTTTCGTAAATGTTGAAGGCAAAGGCGTTGGTGCCTCTCGGGCCGTATTTATCGATATCGCCTCTGACTAACATTTCGGTGAACGGATTGTCCCAGATTGTGGCCATGGGAAGGCCAGAGGTCAGGTCATCAAAACCAGTAGGGCTGGAATTACCCCAGTTGGTATAGACAGTTAATGACCCGCCATATTGCGGTGTGCCGGTCTGGGTTACAACCGGTGTGGAGGTGGTTGTGACTGCTGTTGATGTCGTTGGGGCAACTGATGTAGTGACTTGAGTCGTTGTTGCCGTTGTGGTTGTCGACGCAGTGGTGACTACCGAGGTCGTCGTGGGTGTGGTTGTGGTCGATGTTGTATTACTGCAGGATGACAATATCGCTGACACTGCAAGTAAACAACTCAACGCCAACCAAACGGTTTTTCTTGGCATCATTTTTCTCCTTTTTTCTATTTTTTATAAGGGTCTGGTAATAAACTATGCCGGGTCATTACCATTCTTTATAAAACTAATTCTCCGAGTTTGCATTAATATATACTTTTTTAAAGCTATTGTCAAATATAATATACACTTTTTCAAGCCATTATACATCATCAAAATGATAATTATTTATATTGAATAATTATCATTATAATTTGTAGAATTATGAAAGGGCGAACATATGTTCATTGACAAAGCGAGTGATTAATGGTAGCATCGTACTGATTTAGTGCAAATTAAATTGAAACACAAGGTAAACCTTTCAAAATAACCATTTCTTTTTCTTGCCGGGAAGTATTTTTAAAAGGGTAAAACCGCCGATGCGTTCTTATATCGTCCGAAGAATACTATTAATCATTCCTACGTTTATCGTCGTCAGTTTAATAATTTTCTTAATCCTGCGTTTAATTCCCGGAAGTGTCATTGATACCATCGCGGCGCAGTATATCTACTTGACTAACCTGGACAGGACAGCGATTGAAAAAGCGCTGGGGCTTAATGTACCCATTTATATTCAATATTTTCGCTGGATGGGGCAAATTTTCCTGCACGGTAATTTCGGAAAATCTTTTGTTACCAACCTGCCAGTGGTAGATGAAATTAAAGCGCGGTGGCCGATAACTTTTGAACTCGGCATCATGGCGCTGCTGATTGGGCAGTTAATTGCGTTGCCCGTAGGTATTTATTCTGCGATGCGTCAGGACACGGTGGGCGATTATGTTACGCGGTCAATTGCGATATTGTGTATCGCAGTGCCGGATTTCTGGGTGGCAACAATGGTAATCGTATTCCCCTCAATCTGGTGGCACTATACGCCTTCGATTATGCTGATTTCTTTCGGCAAGGACCCCCTGGGTAATTTAAAGATGTTTATTATTCCGGCGCTAGTCCTGGGCATGCAATTATCCGGCATGACGATGAGAATGATGCGTACGATGATGCTGGAAGTGTTGCGGCAGGACTACATCCGGACCGCCTGGGCAAAAGGATTGAAGGAAAGGGTTGTCATCATAAGGCACGCGCTGAAGAACGCATTTATTCCGGTGATTACAATTATCGGCTGGCAAATTCCGCTGTTATTCGGCGGCGCCGTTATTATTGAAAACATCTTTCAATTGCCCGGTATGGGACAATTAATGGTGAACGCCGTGCAGCAGCGGGATTATCCGACGATAAGCGCGATAATGATTATATTAACGTCAGTGGTTTTAATCCTCAACCTGTTGATTGACCTGGTATATTCTTTCCTTGACCCAAGGATTCATTATAAATAAAAAATTATTCGGGGAATAAGTAACAGTATGGCAGAAAAATCATCAAATGAAACGGGCGCAAAAAAAAGCCGCGCTTTTATCCTGGATTTAATTTACCGTATGATAAAAGAAAAACCGCTGGGTACGGTGGGCTTTGTTATCACGCTGATTTTTCTGTTAACGGCAATTTTTTCGAAATTTTTAGCGCCTTATAATCCAAACCAGTACAACGCTTTAAGCCCACTGCAAGGGCCGTCATTAAAATTCTGGTTGGGGACAGATAATCTGGGCCGGGACCTGTTGAGTCGGATTATCTACGGCGCGCGGATTTCGGTGATTGTCGGTTTGGGTGCATCTTTACTGGCATCAGTAGTGGAAATTACCATCGGGGTCATCAGCGGCTATGTCGGAGGCACATTCGACCTGATTGTGCAGCGGTGCGTAGACGCGATTATGTGCTTCCCAACTTTAATATTAATGATGGTGATTGTCTCGTTGGTGAGCCCGGGTATTATCCAATTCATCCTGGTGCTGGGCATAAACTGGGGCATTACCGGTTCAAGACTGATAAGAAGCGCCACGATTACGGCCAAGCAGAATATGTACGTCCAGGCAGCGGTGTCCATCGGTGCCCCCACGCCGGCGATTATTTTCGACCATATCATCCCCAATATCATGGCGCCGATTATTGTGCAGTTCACCGTGAGAATACCCGCGGTGATTTTGACGGAAGCCAGTTTAAGTTTCCTTGGCTTAGGAATCCCGGCACCGGCGATCAGCTGGGGCGGCATGCTCAACGGCAGTGCGCGAACTTACATGCTCCAGGATCCTTGGATCGGGTTATGGCCCGGTGTGGCATTAAGCCTGGTAGTCTGGGGCGTAAGCATGTTCGGGGACGCACTGAGAGATTTGCTGGACCCGCGGCTACGCGGCGGTATCGGACGTTATAACGCGAAAATTAAAAATAAACCGACTGTTGTTGCGAAAGCACCCGATGTAGAAATTTAAACCGCAGCAAGGTATCGTTTTATTTTTTAAAATGTAAATTATTTTTGCAGAAATTATTTGTTACGCCTGATTCAAAATGACAACTTGAAATACATCAACGCTCCTTAATGAGACGCAATCGAATAGTGCTGAATAGCCCGGCACTGATATTACAAACGGTAACAAAAGACTGAACACAGATTAAATTATTCGTCCGGAAACAGGGAAGAAGGAGAAAAATTATGACAGTCCGTTTTATGGACCCCACTAACGCAATTAAATACAGGGATATTATCAATAACGACCCTGAGTTTAAAATTGCGGCCCGTTACATGTCTAAAGACATGTGCGTTGAATCCGGGAAAAGTAGATGTATCATTAAATTCCGGGACGGGATGGTTACCGAAATCAAATTTGAAGACGCTTTTGCGGACCGCTGGGATTTTGCTGTGAGGGCATCAGTAGACGCCTGGGAAAAATTCCTCCAGCCGATACCGCCGCGTTTCTACGATGGATTATTCGGCGGTATGATCCGCGGTAACTTTCAAATCGAAGGGGATACAACGATGTGTTTCAGCCATTTTTGGGCGGTAACACGGCTGTTTGATCTCTTCCGGGAATTACAGAATAAATAGTAAATTTCAAAAAGACAAAGAGGAGAATACAATGGCTAGATTTGAACCGATGACGGGTAGATATATATATCTTACAGTTCAGGGAATCGAATACCGGATTTATTACGAGGAAAGCGGCAAGGGTATACCGATTATTTGCCAGCACGCCGGCGGTTCGCAGACCCTGGAATGGCGTTTCATGCTGAACGACCCGGAAATAGTATCAAAATATCATGTTGTCAGCGCAGACCTGCCTTATCACGGCAAATCGCTGCCGCCGGAATCGGAGGAATGGTGGAAACAGGAATATAAGCTCACAAAAAGCTTTTTTATTGATTTTCAACTGGAATTAAGCCGCGCACTGGGGCTGGAGCGGCCGATTTATCTCGGGCAGAATTCCGCCGGATTTTTAGCGTTAGACCTGGCTTTGGAAAAACCGGACGACTTCCGGGCGGTTATCGGCATAAACACCGCGATAAAGGCCGGGATGGCAACGCTGGAAAAATATTATCACCCGTATATCGGGAATGACTATAAAAGAGCCACCTCGTTATATTTCTGTGCGCCCTTCAGTCCGGAAAAACTGCGCCGCGCTGACAGCTGGTGCGCGATGCTGTGCGCTCCGCCGGTGACCAAAGGGGACCTCAATTATTATTTCAAGGAACACGACTTGACCGGGCAGACTCAAAAAATAGATACATCACGCTGCGCGGTATACCTGCTGACCGGTGAGTATGACCCGACCAGTTCGATTGAAGACACAATTGCCCTGGCCAAAGAAATCAAGGGCGCAAAGTTCACCCCGATGAAAGGGCTTTCGCACTGCGGTATGGCGGAAAATCCACCCTTATTCAAGACCTATTTGATACCGATTCTGGACGAGATAAGCAATAAATCAGCGAAAAAGAAAAATTAAGTACTGCGTGCAGCAATTTAATCGGATTACCTGTCCAAATCGTGAGAACCAACTGGCTGTCCGCTAATAATAACTCACCACTACTAGAGCCTGGGGCGGACTGGTGATGCCATTTAATGCGGCGGTAATATTCGCGATGCCGGCAGCGACACCGGTGGCTAATCCCGAATTATCAATAGTCGCGGCGGCAGTATTATCACTGGTCCAATTTACTTGGGAAGTAATATCGGATGTTGAACCGTCCGAATACGTGCCGACAGCACTAAATTGCTGTGTGTTTCCCTGTATGAGGCTGGAAGGGGGATTCGGCATGACCGCGATGGAAGTTAACACCGGAGTACCCGTCAAAGTAGTGGTTTTTTGAGCATTCGAACAGGCAGTTATGCTGATTGTCAGCAACGCCAGCATAGTAACAGTAATAATAAAACAATATCTTATCTCGTGCAGCTGTTTGAAATTCATTGATATTTCCCTGTCTCAGTTTTATTGTTGGCTTTTTAGTTTATTTATACCGGATGCGACCAGCAAACTAACAATCTAATGATATAACAACCGCGAAAATGAGACAATAATAGACCGCCCCGTTTATTTGTGCAGCCGCAGCCGTACTGCATTTTATTACCGTTATTTTTCGGTTTTCTTGAGATATTTGTTGACGAGTAAGACTAAATCCTTCGGTTTGATGGGTTTGCTGACATATTCCACAACGTCAAAAGGTACCGGTTGGTCCAATGGGGATTCGACATAGGAAGTCAGCGCTACAACCGGTATTTTTGAGATAGTTTTATCGTTGTTGAATTCGTTGGCAAATAGATACCCATCCATCACCGGCATTACGATATCCAGGATAATCAAATCCGGTTTTTCTTTTCTGGTCTGGACTAATCCTTCTTTGCCGTTTCCGGCTGTGACAATTTTGTAGCCTTCTCTCTCCAGTACCGCTTTCTCAACGGCAACAAGGTCGGCATCATCATCAATAATCAGAATTTTTGGCATAGTTCCCTCCTGCGCTCTTACTTTTACTAATTCGGTTTATTTTGCTTTTTCGGGATAGTAAATATAAATATACTACCATGTCCGGTCGCCAGGTTGGGGCTTTCCACCCAAATTTTCCCGCCGTGGGCGTTAATAATCATCCTGGCGATAGAAAGGCCAAGTCCTGAACCCTTCGTTTCCACATTGCTGCCGCGGTAGAATTCATCGAACAACCGCGGCAGGTCTTGCGGCGGGATGCCGATACCGGTATCGGAAACTTCGACTCTGATCTCATCGCTATTCTCTAGAAGCCGAATCTTAATTTCACCTTCTTTAGTATAATTGATAGCGTTATTAATGAGATTAGTGATAACCTGCTGCAGCCGGCGGGCGGAACCCGAAATAACCGGTGACTGCTCCGGTAGTTCGGCCAGTAATTTCAGTCCTTTTTTCGCGGCGACAATGTCCAGACCTTCCAGCGAACGGGTAATTACTCCGTTCAATGACAGGTCGGCCATTTCCTACTTGAGCTGACCCAATTCGATGCGGGGGATATCGAGCAAATCCGTAATTAACAGGAGAAGCCCGTCAATGCGGCGTGAACCTCGCTGGAGCCAGTCTTTCTGGACCGGGACTACTTCCCCGGCCTGGCCGTCCAACACGTAAGAGATGCAGCTCTGCACAGCGACCAGCGGGGCCTGCAAGTCATGGGTGACAACGTTGGGCAAGCGGATAAAACTGGTTCTTTCGTCTTTTAAATGGGTTACTTCTGCCGAAATCCTTTCCAGTTCAATTTCATCTTCCTTCAGTAACCTGTCCCGGAGGAGGTCCATTTTCAGGTGCTGCTGGCGTAATTCACTGGCCACGGCGGTGCTGATATAAGTGCTCGTATAAGTCAACACTGCCAGTGTCACGATGACGCTCCAAACGAAGTTTAACTGGTGGTAGAGATTCACCGGTAAAAACCCAACCAGACTAACATGCCCG
>Ga0326727_10022057_pt1 | contig 12364 bp, 9 predicted proteins | sample MB2enrmetagenome_FD_207643 | JGI IMG/M metagenome (GOLD analysis project Ga0326727, IMG submission 207643) | Lab enriched peat soil microbial communities from McLean, Ithaca, NY, United States - MB29MY | ecosystem: Environmental > Terrestrial > Soil > Wetlands > Peat | place: USA: New York...
TGGGATTGGATGAATTGGGTGACGGCCTGGTTGACGGGGATGTGCTGCTGGTTGACGATTTGGGCGATGGCGGCGGTGGCAAAGGCGGTGGCAGTGGAGGTGCCCACTACTTCCCAGGCCTGGCCGTTGAGATAGACAAGCGAGGAGCCGGGTTCCATGGCCCGGACGAAGGAGCCGTCGTTGGCGTAGGGGGCAAGCTGGCCGTTGGCATCGGAGGCGGTGATGGCCAGGACGCCGGGATAGGAGGCGGGATAAGTTGGCGCGTCGCCGGGCGTGTTGCCGGAAGCGGCGACGAAAAGAATCCCTTTTTGTATGCCTTGGTCAATCAAGCTGTGCAAGGTGCTGCTGTCGCCGGTGCCGCCCAAACTGAGGTTGATGACGTTGGCGCCGGAGTTGATGGCGGCGACGGCGCCTTCAATCACTTCGTAGGTGGTGGTGCTGTCGCCGCTGGGATAGACATCCACGGGGAGGATTTTGCTGGGGGCGTTGGGCATGCCTTGGAGAAGGGTCTCGAACATGCTGGTTCCGTGGGTGGGTTGATCGGCTGGCTCGTTGGGCTGGCCCACCACGGTAAGGGGAGGCAGGGAGTATTGGCTGAAGCCATTTTGCATTTGCACGGCGGTGTCCACCAGGCCGATGACCACGCCATTGACCGGGCTTTTGGGGTTCAGCACGGGCGTTTGGCCGGCCGCGCCAGGAATCGAGACGGTCGCGGTGGGCAGAGGATTCATTTGCGCCGGGGCGGGGCGGTCCACCACGTAGTTGGAATCAATCGAGCCAACCGAACTGTCGCCGCCGAGTTGGCTGGCGGCGGCGGTGGCGGCGGCGGCGTCGGCGAATTGCAGACGATAGAGTTTGGCACGGTCATCGCGCCCGACAATTTTTGCGCCGAGGGCCTTGGCGATGTCATCAATGGACTTGGTGGAATTGCGCTTGAGGGAGAGGAGCAATTCATTAGGAATACGGTAGTCCCTGGGCGGTTCGGGCGGGGACGGTTCGATGGGCTGGGTGGCGGCGCCGGCGACGGTGCGATAGACCAACAAGCGGGAAACGCCGTTGCTGGTGTCCTTGGTAAAATTGAGGTTGCCGAGGAGGCGGTTCAAGGCTTCATCCGGGGAGGCGTTTTTGAACTTGGCGGTGATGGTGGCGGCGGTCCCCGGCTCCATGCTAACCCGCCAACCGGTGAGGGCGGAGATTTTGCCGAGGAGTTTGGGGAGGTCCCAGTCCTTGATGTCAGCGGCGACGGCGTTTTTGTTCGTGCCCCAAAGGAGGGAGTCGGCGGCGCGCGCCCGGGAGGCGAGCAGGACGGCGGCCAGGAAAACGGCGCTGAATAATGGACACCTCATATATGACATTGCTGTGTGCAAAGTAGCAGAGAAATGCAAAATGAGAAATGAAAAGCGGAGATTTCAGGGCAGGGCATCTCTAACCCGGATATTTCGCAGCGCGGCAAAGCCGCAACCAAAATATTCTTTCGAAAAAAGAAGAAGTGGAGAGAGAATGGTATAGTGCCTGGGTGGCACGGGCGACTCGCCCGTGCCGCCGGGCCACTGGCCCGGCGGAAGCTGGAATGCGACTCTTGGCCAAAGCGCTGCGTCGGAACTTCCGTCCGTCACTCTCGGTTCCGGTCGGCGAGTCGCCGACTGGCACAGGCGAGTCGCCTGTGCTACCCAACCAAAACGGCGCCGGGTATGAAATATCCGGGCTAAAGTCGCCGCCAAACCACCAGCGGCGCGGAATTTTTGCGGCTTTCTGCCGAAAGCCGCTACTAGGCACAGCGAAGAGGGTGGAAGCCTCCTCTCCCCGGCCCTCTCCTCCATAAGTTTGTGGAGGAGAGGGAGGCGGAAGCTCAGTTCACGAATTTTTGCGCCTGGAGCCAGACCAGGCAGTCGGCGGCCCAGGGATGGGGATGGGCGAAAGGCGGCTTGTCAGCCAAACCCAGGCCGTGACCGCCTTTTTGGTAGATGTCCAGCGCGAAGGGCACGTTGTTTTTTCGCAGGGCGGACGCGAAGAGCATGCTGTTTTCCATCGGCACGGTTTTGTCCTCGAAAGTGGTCCAGAGGAAACAAGGGGGCGTGTTGGTGGTGACTTGGAGTTCGTTGGAGAGGAGTTGGACGAGATCGGGGGAGGGATTGGGGCCGAGCAAAGCCCTTTTTGAGCCTGGGTGGGTATATTGGCCCATGGAGATGACGGGGTAACAGAGAACGCCGATGTCGGGCCGGGAGCTTTGGCGCTCGATGGGATCGTCGGCGGCGGGGTTGCCGGAGTCGAAGTGAGTCAGCAAGGTAGAGGCGAGATGGCCGCCGGCGGAGGAACCCATGATGCCGAGGCGCTTGGGATCAATTTTCCAATCGCCGGCTCGGGCGCGGACCAAGCGCACGGCGCGGGCGGCGTCCTGCAACATGGCGGGATGTTGGTAGCCGCTGGAACCGAGACGGTATTGGAGGACGAAGCCGGTGACGCCATGCTGGTTGAGCCAGAGGGCGTAGTCGTTGCCTTCGTGCGGGGCGAGATGCTCGTAGGCGCCGCCGGGGCAGATGACGAGGGCCGCGCCGGTGGCGGAGGCGGGATCGGGCAGATAAGGAGTGAGGGTGGGGATGTCGTTGCTGGAGGTTCCCAAAGCGCCGGGCGCGCCGCCGGGCCAGAGAGGGATGGGTGATTGCCTTTGCGCGGAGCAATGAAGCAAGGATGAAAAGAGCATGGCGGAGAGCAGACAAAGTTTCATACTGGATGGAAGAGGGTTCACCAGGATCCACGGTCATGTCAAGGCGGACCAGAGAGCAAACGCAGAATGCAAAATGCAGAATGCAGAATACGATTATACTCTTTTTCCCAACACAGTGCCTCCCCTGGCTTCGAATCCAAGTCTCGAGGAAATTGAAAAGTCCAAGGACTGGCCGGCTGGGCGATCATCGAACTCACCTACGATCCACTGATCGTGCTCACAAATGACAAGTTGGTGGCTCGTTATCTGGAGGAGGAGAGGAGCACGGAACCGACAACTCCGGTCCGTTCAATCCGCTTGTTCCACATCGGCTGCTCTGCCCCCCAGCACCGGAGCAAAGATTTTTGGCGGAAACCGGCGCCCTGGCGGCGCGTGTACAAATACGGACAGAAGTTCGGACTGGACATGAGGCATGCTGATGCTGTAACTTGGAGCCATAGTCACCGTCTAATCGAAGCCAAACCATAAATGAAGACTCAAATGAAGACTCAAGAGAAGACCCAAGAGGAGCCGGGGCGTTCCCCAGCCACCCAGCCGCCGGGGCCAACCACGGCTTTCACCCTCATCGAACTGCTGGTGGTGATCATTATCATCGCCATCCTGGCCGCGCTGTTGCTGCCCGCCCTGGCCAACGCCAAAGATCAAGGCCTTCGGACCCAGTGTGTCAACAATCAGCATCAGATTTCCCTGGCGGTCCACATGTACAGCACCGACAACCAATCATGGCTGCCGTTTTGCAACTGGGACGGTGGAACCGCCCCGGGACAGGGCTGGCTTTACACGGGTACGTGTCCCAAAGTGATTACTGGAACGGTTACGTCTCCACTCATGTCGCCCAACACGCCCTGGAAGGGAGGGTCGTTATGGGGCTCGATAGGGAACAATCAATCCTATCTCTGCCCCAAGGACATTAAGAGCCAATTCTATTCGCAGCGCAACAACCAGCTCAGCAGCTATGTCTGGAATGGTTCCGTGGCCGGCTTCGACAGCACCAACGGCTACGTCAGTTGCAAGACCACCCAAGCCTGGACTCCGATGTGCTATCTCTTCTGGGAGCCGGATGACCAATCCCCGAATACAGGCGCGTTTGAGTTTAATGATGGCGCCAATTTTCCAGGCCCAAACGGCAACGGGGGGAATGAGGGAATTGGGTTGCTCCACAACAAAACCGGCGGCATCATCACGCGCATTGATGGCGGCGTTGAATTCATCACGTCCACAAACTTTTTCAACATTTCCCAACTTCCTGCGGGCGACGGGCCGGGGCCGGGCGGCAAAAGCGTCCTCTGGTGGAGCCCGTTTTCGGCTACCGGGCATTGACCTGGACATTTCATAGTCTGGTAGGGCGAAGCTGCTGCTTCGCCCTGATTCAGGGCGGCGCGGCAGCGCCGCCCTGCCAATCAGTCATGGCACGAATTACGCTCACATGACGGCACGGGCTGCCTGGGGGAAATTTCTTAGAACCGGTTAAAGCTATGAGGAGGTGGCTTTGGGGAACCGGTTCTGGGAAGTCCGTCCAGTTCGACGTTTCTCCCCGGGCAGCCCTTGTTTCCCCACTCCCCTGAATTTATGGAGTGCGGCGGCTTGCCGCCGCTTTCCAGCTCGGAAATCCACTACGATGCGAAAGCGGGAGCAAGCTCCCGCACTCCATATTGCCTGTTTATCATGCGTGAAAAAAACGCACAATGCGTGAAAAGCGCGGCGCGGGGGCCGGCAAGCTGAGGCCGCTCTGGCGCAATGTGCCTCTCTTCCCGCGTATTTGACCGGACTGGTTTGGTTGCCGTGTGGTTCTTCATCATGGCACAGATTAGGCTAATGATATTGGGCAGATTGAGAGAGGTTGTTTGGATGGAAGAGCCAAAAACGCCGAGGAGACATTAGCAAGCGGGCCAGGAAAGGGGTGGGGGCCCAGTTTAGAGACCGAACAGACCGCTCTTCCGTCAGGCGGCCTCTCTTTTTTATGAAAATGAGCGCTGGCGGGCCAACAATAGTGCATGGTGAAAACCCGGATGCTTCATCTCAATTCACCAGGCCAACTTCATTATTCTTTATTGGACAAGGGCCAGGGCGCGCCTGTATATTAAAGCATTCCAGGTCGAAAACCGGCCAAACCGAAGGTGAATCGTGGCTGCAAAAGACGACTATTTAGTTGATTTATTGGTGGACATGGGGTTGGTGAACACCGAGCAACTCGGCTCGTTGCGCGAGGAAGCCGATGCCAAGTCCGAAGGCCTTCTGGACCACATGCTGGCCCAGAAAGTTATTTCACCCGCCGATGTGGCCCGGGCCAAGGCCTCCCATTTCGGCTACGAATTCGTCAATTTAAGCGCCCTGCGCCTGCCCGATGACGTCATTGCCGCCGTGCCGCGACATGTGGCCAAGCGCTATCGGGCCGTGCCGGTTTCCAAACACAACAACTCCATTGCGGTGGCCCTGGCCGATCCCTCCGATTTGGACACCATTGACAGCCTGCAACGGATGATCAACTCCGAGATCGAGTTGCGCGTCGCCACCGACGAAGACATCGAGGGCGCCCTCAACAAATACTATGGGGCCGGAGACGAGTCGGTCTCCAGCATGCTCCAGGAAATCACCGAGGGCGATGTGGATATTTCGGCCGCCGTCAAGAAAGTGGGCGACGATGGGGCCGTCGTGGAGGCCGACGCCCCCATCATCCGGCTGGTCAACACGCTCATCGTGGAAGCCTTCAGGTCCCGGGCCTCGGACATTCATTTGGAACCGCTCTCCAAGACGTTCCGGGTCCGTTACCGCATTGACGGCATGCTCCATGAGATGAAAAGTCCGCCCAAGCGGTTGCAGGCCGCCGTCATCAGCCGCATCAAAATCCAGTCCGCCATGTCCATTGCGGAACGGCGCGTCCCGCAGGACGGACGCATTCAGACCTCCGTCGGCGGCAAGATGATTGACCTGCGCGTCTCCTGCATTCCGACCAACCACGGGGAAAGCATCGTCATGCGTATTTTGGACAAGGAAGGGTTGCGCCTGGGGCTGCCGGAACTGGGGTTTTTCACCGATGACCAGCAAACGTTCGAGCGGTTGATCGGCCTGCCCGACGGCATCCTGCTGGTCACCGGCCCCACCGGCTCGGGCAAGACCACCACGCTCTATTCCTGCTTGAATTTCATCAACCGCCCGGACCGCAAGATCATCACGGTGGAGGACCCGGTTGAGTACTTGCTCTCCGGCATCAACCAGGTGCAGGTCAACGAAACCGTCGGCCTGACCTTCGCCATGGCCCTGCGCGCCATGCTGCGCCAGGCCCCCAACGTCATCATGCTGGGCGAAATTCGCGACGTGGAAACCGCCACCATTGCCATCAACGCCTCCCTCACCGGCCACCTCGTCTTCTCCACCCTCCACACCAACGACGCTCCCAGCGCCGTGACCCGATTGATTGATATCGGCGTCAAGCCCTTTCTGGTTGCTTCCTCCATCCGGGCCTTGATGGCCCAGCGGTTGGTCCGAAAAGTCTGCAAGCGTTGCGCCGCCCCCTATACTCCCACCGACACCGAGTTGCGGGCGTTGAACCTGGAGCCGGGCCAATTGGCCGGCTCCAACTGCATGCAGGGCAAGGGCTGCAGCGATTGCAACAAAACGACTTATCGCGGCCGTTTTGGCATCTTTGAGATTTTCGTCCTGGATGACGAGGCCCGCAAACTGGTCTATGAACGGGTGTCGGCCTCCGTCTTGCGCGCGCGCGCGCGCGAAATGGGCATGCGCACCTTGCGCGAAGACGGCGCGCGCAAGGTCCTGGCCGGACTGACCACGGCGGATGAGGTTGTCCGCGCGACCACGGGCGATGCCGATTAGAAAACAACAGACCCATGTAGAGAAGAACCAAAGCCGCATCCGGTATGTATACGATGGCTGATTTATTGCAGTTGTGCGTGCAGGAGGGGGCCTCCGATTTGCACATCCGCACCCACGCCGCCCCGGTCATCCGGGTTCATGGGACGCTCCACCGGGTGGACGGACCGCCGCTGCGGCCGGAAGACACCGAAGAATTGGCGCGCAGCGTCACCTCGGATGACCACATCCAGACGGTGCGCGAGAAGGGCACGACCGATTTTGGCTTTGCCTTCGGCGAAGTTGCCCGCTTTCGCGTCAGCGTTTTCAAGGCGAAGGGGGATTGGGGCATTGTCTTGCGCCAGATTCCCACTTTGCTCATGTCGTTGGAGCAAATTGGCCTGCCCGTCCATACCATCAACACCCTGCTGCGCAAGCCGCGGGGACTGATCCTGGTCACCGGCCCCACCGGTTGCGGCAAGACCACCTCCCTGGCTTCGATGATCAACATCATCAACGAGGAGCGCGACGATGTCCACATCATCACGGTGGAGGACCCCATTGAGTATTACCACAAACATAAGAAGGCCCTCGTCACCCAGCGCGAGGTTCATACGGATGTTCCCAGCTTTTACGAGGCCCTGCGCCTGGCCCTGCGGCAGGACCCCGACGTGATTCTGGTGGGCGAGTTGCGCGACTTGGAAACCATCGCAGCCGCCATCACGGCGGCGGAAACCGGCCATCTGGTCTTCGGCACTTTGCATACGACCGGCGCGGCCAAGACGATTGACCGTATTGTCAACGCCTTCCCCATGCAACAACAGGAAACCATCCGCATCCAGCTTTCCACCGTGCTCCAGGCTGTGATCTCGCAATTGCTCCTCCCGCGCTGTGACAAGCCGGGGCGCGTGGCCGCCTACGAAATCATGGTTAATACTCCCGCCATCTCGGCCCTGATCCGCGACAACAAGACATTCCGCATTCAATCCGACATTCAGACCGGCGGCAAACACGGCATGGTCACCCTGGACTCCTATCTGATGGAATTGCACATGAAGGGCCTTATCTCGCGCGACGAGGTGATCACCAAATCCCAGGACCCCACCACCGTCATCCAGAAGCTGGCCGAGTGGGAAGCCGCCCAGGCGGAAGCGGCCGCCCAGCGCTAAGGAGCGTAAGAATGAACCCCAAGTCCGAATCCATTTCCAGCCCGCTCCTGAATCTCATCCGGCAAGACCACCTGCTCGACGATCTGCAATTGGACGAAGTCAAGGAAGAGCACAACCGCACCGGCAAGCCCATCGCCGACATTTTGAATGATTTCGGCCTGATTGACTCGGAAACGCAACTCCAGATTATCGCCACCCACCTGGGCACCGAAGTCGTTCACCTCGACGGCAAGGAATTGGCGCCGGAAATCCTCTCCGCCATCCCGGCCGACACCGCCCGGAATTACAAGTGCCTGCCCATAGCCGTGTTTGATTCCAGCATCCAACTCGCGCTGGCCGATCCGCTCAACCAACCCCTGGTGGACGAATTGGGCTATTTGACCCACAAAGAGATCGTTCCCCTCGTCGCCGATCCCAAGGACATCGAAGCCGCCATCACCCGCTTCTACGGCGATGCCAAAAGCGATGTCAGCGAAGTCCTCAAGGAGTTGGGCAGCAGCGACGAAATCGCCCGCGAAGTGGCCGCCGCCGAAGCCGCCGGGGGGGCGCAAGAACTGGCCGATCTGGCCAGCGAAACGCCCATCATCAAGTTCGTCAGCCTGGTGCTTTCTCAAGCCGTGGCCGACCGCGCCAGCGACATCCATTTCGAGCCGTTTGAGGACGAATTCAAGATCCGCTACCGCGTGGATGGGGCGCTCTACGAAATGGCTCCCCCGCCCAAGAACCTCGCCCTTCCCGTCATCTCCCGCTTGAAGGTCATGGCCAACCTCGATATTTCCGAGCGCCGCATGCCCCAGGACGGCCGCATCGCCATCACCGTCAATGGCCGGAAAATTGATCTGCGCGTTTCCACCCTGCCCACCCAGTTCGGCGAATCGGTCGTCTTGCGCGTCTTGGATCGCTCCGCCGTAAATCTGGAAATAGATTCCCTCGGCCTGCCCAAGGGCGTCCATGATTATCTCCAGAAAGAGCTCCTTCGGCCCAATGGCATCATCGTCGTCACCGGACCGACCGGTTGCGGCAAAACCACCACCCTCTATTCGTGCCTCAACCGAATTAACGCCATGGACTCCAAACTGCTGACCGTAGAGGACCCCGTGGAATATGACATGGAAGGCATCATGCAAGTCCCGGTCAATGAGGCCGTGGGCATGACTTTCAGCCGCGCCTTGCGCGCCTTCCTCCGCCAGGACCCGGACATCATCATGCTGGGTGAAATGCGCGATCTGGAGACTGCCCAAATCGCCATTCAGGCCTCCCTCACCGGCCACCTGGTCCTGACCACCCTCCACACCAATGACTCCGCCGGCGCGGTGACCCGCTTGATTGACATGGGCGTGGAACCGTTTTTGATCTCTTCCACCCTGGTGGCGGTGCTGGCACAGCGCCTGGTTCGCACCATCTGCAAGAAGTGCCGCACTCCTTTCGAGCCGACCGAAAACCAGCTTTCCCTCCTCAACCTTTCGCCCCATGACGTAGGGGACAAGGTCTTTTACTACGGCCGCGGCTGCGCCGCCTGCAATGACACCGGTTACAGAGGCCGCCGCGGCATCTTTGAATTGCTCGCGGTGAACGACGCCATCCGGTTGCTCATCAACGAGCGGGCCCCCACCGTGGTCATCCGTCAGAAGGCCGTCGAACTGGGCATGGTGACCTTGCGCGATGATGGCTTGCGCGATATTTTCGACGGGGATACAACTATTGAAGAAGTCGTCAAATACACCTGATCTTATGCCAAAGTACAATTATGTGGCCATGGACGCGCGGGGCAAGGAAACCAAAGGCACCCTTGAGGTCGGCAGCCAGAATGAGGCCATCGGCCGCATCCGGGACATGGGATTCTTCCCCACCAAGGTCGTCGAAGACAAAGGCGGCGGCAAGTCGGCTGACCCGGGCTCCAAGAAGCCCGCCAAAGGCGGCAAGAAGGGCGGCGCGCTCAATTTCCAGATCAAAATTCCCGGCCTGAGCGGACGGGTCAAGTCCAAGGTGCTGACCACCTTCACGCGGCAGTTGGCCACTCTGGTGCAAGCCGGCTTGCCGCTCCTGCGCGGACTGCGCGTGCTGCAAAAACAGGAAAAAAGCGCCAACCTCAAGGAAATCCTGGGCGATCTGGGGAGCGCCATCGAAGGGGGCAGCACCTTCTCCGAGGCCCTGGCCCAGCACCCCAAGGTTTTCAACCGCCTCTTCGTCAACATGGTCAAAGCCGGTGAAATCGGCGGTGTGCTCGAAGTCGTTCTCCGCCGCCTTTCCGAATTCATGGAAAAAGCCCAGAAGATCAAAGGCAAAGTCGTCGCCGCCATGTTCTATCCCTGTGCCGTTCTGTGCGTTGCCACCGCCATCATGGGCATCCTCATGGTGATAGTCATTCCCAAATTCAAAGAGGTCTTTGCCGGCACCCTCACCAACGGAAAGGAACTGCCGGCATTCACCCAACTTGTTCTGGATGTCAGTGATACCATCCGGCACCACATTGGCTATACCGCCCTCGGCCTTCTCATTTTTATCATCATCTTTCAACTCATCATCCACACCAAGCTCGGCCGCCGCCTTTTCGACCTCCTCAAGCTGAAAATGCCGGTCGTAGGACCCGTCATCAGCAAAGTCGCCATCTCCCGCTTCACCCGCACCCTGGGAACCCTGGTGAGCAGCGGCGTGCCCATTCTTCAAGCCCTGATGATCGTCAAGGAAACTTCCGGCAATGTCGTCATCGCCAAGGCCGTCTCCGACGTCCATGAAAGCGTCAAGGAAGGCGAAACCATCACCGCCCCTCTGGAAGCTTCCCGCGTCTTCCCCCCCATGGTCATCAGCATGGTGGATGTCGGCGAACAAACCGGCGCCCTGCCCGAGATGTTGATGAAAATTGCCGACAACTACGATGAAGAGGTGGACAACGCCGTCGCCTCCATGACTTCCCTCCTTGAACCCATTATGATCGTCTTCCTCGCCGTCGTTGTCGGAAGCATCGTCATCGCCATGTTCCTGCCTCTCATTGACCTGATGAACACCGTCGGCACCGGCGAAGAAAACCCCGGCGGAACGAAAGACCTCACGGCGACGCCTAGCTAGTCGAAAAACTGCGCGTTCTCCCGCTTTTTCGACATCAAGCTCTTGACATTCTCAATGGCATGTTGTAAATACAATGTAGTTACATTGCATTGGCATTTGATTTACATGTTATGGAATTTGATTGGAACAATCCACCGTTCAATTTGGATCCCTCTCTCTCCTTGGGACTCATTGAAGAATCGTTTGAAGACCCCTTTGCCGTCCGGCTGCTGCCCGATTCCCCCAGATTCGAGGTTCAGGCGCGCTTCTTCAACCTGGGCGTTGCCGCCACTGGCCAGGGCATCTTCACCGTCTATCGCACCAACGGAAAACAGGCCCGCGTGATTTTCGCCCGCCCCTTCGAGCCGGAGGAGAAATTCCTTTACCAGCGCCGGCTTTCCCACGCCCTTGCCCAATAAACCATGAATGCCATCGCCAACTGGGAAGATGTCCCCCTCTTCGACCGCGAGGAAGCCGAGGCCGCTTTTTGGGCCCACAACCGCATCGAAGTCAGGCTCATGGAACGCTCCGTCGTCGCCGCCAGCGAGATGGCCGATTCCGTCTCCATCACCCTGCGCATGGACCCGCGCATGTTGACCCGCATCAAGCGTGTGGCCCGCTCCCGCTATCTCAACTATCAAAGCATGATGAAACAATGGCTCAGCGAAAGAATGGAACAGGAAATGCGGGAGCAAAGGCCGGATGCCCGTTCCGAAGGCGGAATGCCATGAAAACAACGATGCGTCAATCTTGGAGGGTAGGGCGGGCAGTCCCCTGCCCGCCGCACGACGGCAGTGTGACGATGGTTCCTCTGCCAATGCCCCGCGGCGGGCAGCGGAGTGCCCGCCCTGCCTTTCCCAGGGCCTTCACCCTCATCGAATTGCTGGTGGTGATCACGGTCATCGGCATCATCGCCGCCATGGTCGCCGGTCTGAGCGGCCTGGCCGCCCGCAAGAAACACGACGCCGCCGTCACCGCGATGAAAAACCGGCTCATGCTCTTTATTTCCACCTACCAATCCAAAATGGGCTTCTTTCCCCCGGACAACGCCGCCAACGTCAATTCCGCCCCCGGCACCCCGCAGTACGAGCAATCAACCGGCCTGAATTCCTTGATCTACGAACTCACCGGCGCGCCCATGGCCAACAACAATACTTTCCTGGCTTTCGACGCCACCAACCTCTCCGTTGCCATGTTGACCGCCGCCTACGGACGCGGCGGCATCGCCAATTCGCTGCCGGACGAAACCCATGTCTTTTTCCAGCCGCTTCCCAGTCCCAAAGACTACATGGTGGTCAACGGCTTGAAACAACTGGTCGTGCCTGTTCCTCTCACTCACGCTCCCAACGAAACCAATTTGTGGCATTACGACTGCTCCAACCCCAACCGCCACAACTCCTCCACCTTCGATCTCTGGGCCGAATACTCCGCCGGCTCGACCAAAGATGGCATCCCCATCATCATCACCAACGGCAACTGGTAGACTTCCATGACCAACGCGCCCCTCCATTCCCAGCCTAGCCCAAGACACCTGGACGTCCTTTGGCGCGACCAATCCTGGACCATGACCGCCGCCTCCTCGCCATGCGGCCGCACCGCGTGGATCTGGAAAGGCAGG
>Ga0326727_10022058_pt1 | contig 12363 bp, 22 predicted proteins | sample MB2enrmetagenome_FD_207643 | JGI IMG/M metagenome (GOLD analysis project Ga0326727, IMG submission 207643) | Lab enriched peat soil microbial communities from McLean, Ithaca, NY, United States - MB29MY | ecosystem: Environmental > Terrestrial > Soil > Wetlands > Peat | place: USA: New York...
CAGCACCGGCGCTGTCAAGCAAAAAGCGAATGCGAATCTGCTCGGTCAGCGGGGACGGGGCAAAGTAATTGCGATTTCAGAGGGTTAAATCAGGAAGGAAAGCACGAACGCGGAATCGCTGGCAGTAGACGAGCAGTAGACGGTAGACAGCAAAAGGTAGACAGGAGAAGGGCAGGTGTCAGGGGTCAGGGGTCAGGGCAGACTTCAAAAAGCTGCCCCCTCAACAATCTACGGAAAAACGCCCCAATCCCGTCATCCTGATCAGCAGCGAAGAACCTCGCTCTGCCTATCGTCTCGAAAACGTATAGGGCCAGGTTCTTCATCTTCTTCCCTGACACCTGACATCCGACACCTGACACCTACCGTTCTTCCCTGACACCTGGCACCCGACACCTGACACCTCCTCTTTTCATGTTATATTGGAAATTCGCCTGAGCTCGCATCTATTGAGTGCGCACGCTGTAGCGCCTTGAGGTCGGCACGTGCTGATCTGAAGGTCAGCGCACATCACGTCAACGTGGTCAGGGAAATCAAATCCTAGGAGTTCGCGTCTTGAGTGAACATAAACACCCGGAAGCGGCCAGCGGCGACGACCGCCGCCAATTTGTGAATTTCGGATTCTACAAAGTCGACCCCGCCTGGCGCCGGCTGCCGGCGGAAGAGCGCAAGCGCGGCAAGTGCCAATTCATCGACGTGGTCAAGAGCTACGAACAGGATGTTATGACCATCGCGTACTCGCTGATCGGCATTCGTGGCGATTGCGACTTCATGCTCTGGCGCATTGGCTACGACCTGCTGAAATTTCAGGAAATGATGGCCAGACTGCTCGAGACCGGTTTGGGGAGTTACCTGACCACTCCCTATTCGTTCTTGTCCATGACCAAGCGCTCCGTTTACGTGGACAAGCACACCCACGCCGGGCAGGAAGGCACGCGGCTGAAGCTGATTCCCGGACAGTTCCGCTATCTCTTCGTCTACCCCTTCGTGAAAAGCAAAGCGTGGTATCGTCTGACCAAGCATGCGCGCCAAGGCATGATGGACGAGCACATTGAGATCGGCCACCGCTACCCCACAGTGCGCTTGAACACCACCTACGCCTTCGGCTTGGATGACCAGGAATTCGTGGTGGCGTTCGAGAGCGATAAGCCCGAGCACTTCGTCGATCTCGTCATGGAACTGCGCCATAGCGAGGCCACCAGTTACACCGTCCGCGACACTCCCACGCTCACCTGCGTCCACCGCGAACTGAATGAGGTGCTGGACTTGCTGGGAGGATGAGATTCATTTTCGATTGCCGATTGTCGATTGCCGATTGAAGACCGCAATGGCTGATTTGGGATTTTGGATCGTAGGCGCACTCTCCGTGACCTCTGTGGTGAAAACGTCTTCGGGTCGCATCTCCGTGATCTCTGCGTTCAATCTTTTCTCAAGAGTGCTACAATGAGCACCCATGCCAAACAAACCCAAGTCTCGCGCGAAGGCCGCCGTGGCGGCGCAACCTAAATCCCAAATCCTAAATCCTAAATCCTCCAGGGCCGCCAATCCCAAATCTAAAATCCAAAATCCAAAATCCTACACCTCGCCCGCCCGGTTACAAAAGATCTTCGCGGCGCTCGATACGCTTTTCCCGCATGCCGAATGCGCGCTGCACCACAAGAACGCTTTTGAGCTTCTCGTCGCCACCATCCTCTCCGCCCAGTGCACGGACGAGCGTGTGAACAAGGTCACGCCGGAACTATTCCGCAAATACCCCACCCCCCAGGATTACGTGGGCTTGCCGCAAGAGGATTTGGAACGGGAGATTCGTTCCACAGGCTTCTACCGCAACAAGGCGAAGAACATCATCGGCGCCGCCACCAAGATCGTGCAAGACTTCGGGGGAAAAGTCCCGCGAACAATGGATGAACTGCTTTCGTTGCCCGGCGTCGCGCGCAAAACCGCCAACGTGGTCCTGGGGACGGCCTACGGCATCGCCAGCGGCGTCGTGGTGGATACGCACGTCTTCCGAATCGCCCACCGGCTGAAACTGTCCAACCAAAAGACGCCGGAAAAAGTCGAACAGGATTTGATGAGGGTGGTCCCGCAAAACCGGTGGATTTCCTTCAGCCATCAGGTCATTTTGTTTGGCAGAACCATCTGCGTCGCCCGCAACCCCCTGTGCGCAAAGTGCCCCCTGGCAAACATCTGCGATTCTCCCGACAAAACGGTCTGACTCGCACCGATCCAATTTTTTGCGCCTAATTCGCTGCGCCCCCATCATACGTGGATCCCGGATGATGGACAATTCCCCAATGAAGACTGTCCTTAGCCGAAATTCTCGGGTGGTACTTTATGTCCGAAACGGCCGATGATCACCGCCTCGGGTCAGTCACCGTTCGCCCCGGCGCCAATCAACCCCCAATATCTTGCCCGCCGTCGAACCCGCGCTGGTCGCAGAAGGGATTCTCGTTCAAGAGAGTGCATATCGGTTCTCGATGCATTTAACAGAGTAATCGGGACTTAATGGATTTCGTCGGGAAGATAGCGACGGGTGGGCCGCTGAACCAAGGTGCAGCAGCTCAGTGGGCGCAGGACTGCCAGAAGTAGACATAATGTCATTTTTTTTGCGAGGTGTGCACTTTTGAACAGACAGCAAATATTCCCTCGCTCATAATGTCCCAATCATACGAGCGGAGTGACCATCGAGATGAGATCTGAACCTTCAGTTAGTAAGCTACCCAGGTTCCTCCGCTCGGCCCACTCGAAAGCTGCAAGCCTAGAATTACAGGCATCCAATCCAAATGGGCACTTCGGTTTTGGTCGAAGTGCCCTCTCCCCCTTAGCGGTGGGTGGTAAGTGGTAGGTGGGATGTGGGCTCGCTCCTGGCGCCGGTCCGCGGATTTCCCGACATACCACCTATCATCTGCCACCTACTTCGGCGGTAGGGCTCGCTGCTTGTGCGGCTCCGCGGATCGAAACCCGCGCAGAGACGCCCATGCGCAGAAATTGTTTTGGAAGTGCTGTCACAGAAAGGTGAGGATGCGATGATATCAGGTAATGGCGAGCTACATGTCCGGCCAAGCCGGTCTTCCCTTCCCCAAGGAAGGGTTCTGCTGGTTGACGAGGACGCGAAAGACCTGAAGCATTTCGCCACGCAGTTGGGGCGCATGGACTACTCGGTGCGAGCTTTCGCGGATTACCGGGAGGCGGAGGCGTGCCTGGAACACGAACACTTTGACTTCGTGCTGGTGAGCCAAAGCAGCCCGGCCTTTGCAACGCGCCACCTCGTGGAGTTCGCTTTGGCCCGCGACCGGCAAACACCAGTAGTGGTGCTGACGCGTTGCTTGCAGATGAAGTCCTATCTTGAAGCCATGCAACTTGGCGCCTCGGACTATCTCCAAAAACCCCTGACGCCGGCCGAGTTCGAACGCGTGGTCACGACCCATTGCCAGCCCCGCCAAGGCGAAATCTCCGCCCTCGAAGCGTGAAAGCTGGCGTCAAGAATCCCCATATACGACCTACGACCTGCCACCTACTACCTCCCACCTACCAGCCCCGACCTACCATCTAGCACCTGCCGCCTACCGCCTTTTCCTGCGCCCCGTCAAAAAAATCGGTCAAATTGTTAAGGTCTGGTTAAATTTAATGGTTCAATCAAAATAAGTATTGACAGGCTTACTGACCGCATGTTTAATAGTCATGTTCAGGTACAGGTAGTTCGCCAATACAGTTAATTTGAGTAACGAATAGCTAAGCCCTGCGCCCATTTCGCGAGGGCAAGACCCCGGGTTCATTACACGACAAACTACTGTTCCAGCCCAGGCCGTTTGGCCTGCGCGAGAGCACAAGCTTCGAAGGAAATCCGACGGCCGCAAGGGCCTGCGCCAGTCGAGATGAGCAGCACGATAAGTCACGGTGGCGGTGAGGTCTCGGATGTTAGTGGAGAATCATTCAACCGTGACAGCACGAAGCAAGACTCAAGGAACCCAATTAGCTTTTGCAGGATAAGAGAAGAAAAGGAGGGAAGAAAATGGCGGCACCGCTCACGACGAAGGAGTACTGCTACAACGACAGTAACGTCAGGATCAGAAACTTTGGCATCCGCATGCAATGTTCCAACGCTCCAGCAGGTGTTCTGCATGCAGTGATTGATGCCGATACAATCGAGATACTCCCTGGCGAACACAGAGAATGGGACATTAGCCGATATGGTCATATCGCGGTGTGGTTCTACGATTGGTTCGAATGGTATGATGGGCAAAATTGGCAGTATGTGCCACAATCCCAAACATACACAGCTAAGCCCGGCAATTATTTTCCGGAAGTTGGCTGTCAATTTACGCCGGGGAAATCAGAAGGGCATGAGCCAGTCGTTAGACTGGTGGCAGAAGCTAAGCCATTTGAATTGATAGATTCAAGGGAGTTCGCTACGCAGGCGCGGGCGTTAAGTTTTCCGAGCAATGTGCTTTGGACGCCATATGCTAACGGGTACTTAGTATGGACTCTCGACCACGACGGTTCAGCCCGGTCCATTTCTTGGGTGCCAAAGGGGTAGGCCCCAAGAGGATATTTTCCATCCAGCTTGTTCGGTATGGAGGCTTGCTGTGCACGGTGGGCGCGCCGCGGTCAGTCCGGACCTGACCGTGGGTTCTTCTATTCAAAGCGAAAGCATAGCCTGCTGGAGTAGTTTCGTGTCGAAATCATGCGGAAACGCCCCGTGAAACGGTCGGAAGATTGAAGCGGGTAGCCAGATTCAGCGGGTAGCCGCTGTCATCGTTTTTCTAACCATGGTTTTTTCCCTGGACCTGCGGACCCATGGTTAATTCCAATTGCTAGTTGACGGTGGCTGCTGCACAATGCCTCGTTCACACACTGTAACCCTCGGGCCCCGGTCTGCCGTGAGTGAGGATGCACTAAAATTGCCGATACTGATAGATTGCTCGGCGATGGAAACAAAGTAAAGAGGAGGTTGTCATGGCGACTGAACACAAGGAACCTAAGACCACGAAAGAGGCTCGGAGCAATTGGGCCGTCGAGGTTTTTAGGGGCACACTATACGAGATGCAAACTAAGATTATGGATTTCTTAAGCAGCGACCAAGTCAAGGATTCGGCTAGCGCAAAGATCACGACCGACACGTTTCAAGGTGTTGCTTATACGTATGTGATATATAAGGCATAGCTGTGGCCTTTGGAACGGGGCAGCAGCGGGGGGCGGTAGGTCTTCAGCCAACGGCCTGTAGATCGCAACCGTGGTCCGGGGGTTGCTGGTGCGATCATAGACGACACCGGCCCTGGAAGCGTCTAGACGGCGCGTCCACGCATCCATGTCCTTCGTTTCTGGCCTCATCGTATCTCAATTGAATGGTTGGTAAGCATTCAGATACATCAACGGTAACGTCAGCAAACAAGGAGATAAGTTATGGAGAAGAGTGAGGGACTCGCAAAAGAGGTTCTGGTTTTGAGATTTCTGTCGGGAATTGTAACCAAGCTGGAGGGAGTTGACTTTTGCATGGATGGCGCGAGTCATCTATTACACACGATCACTGTGATGGGTCCTCAGACTGTGCGTCTCGCAACAGCAGATCCTACCGTCAAGAAGGAATTGGATCGGGTCGCAGGTACCAGGAAACGAGTGACGGTTGCAGGACATTTTGTCTATGGCCCCGAGTGTCATCATTTTAAGGTGTATTACTTGAAGCTGACAGATGACTTGGCTGCGGAAATCGGTCTCAAGATATCCGAGTAAAGCTCGGTGTTGATAGGGTGTAGTTTTGTTCCAAAAGAGGTAGGTATTCAAACCGCGCCATTAGCCCCGTGAGCTAGGGAGTCGACGTGTTTCGCAAGTCAGTCTCAGAAGAGCTAGCCCCCAGGGCGGATAGATCCGGGGAATCAGGCATAAGAAAAGTGCACGGTCCTGACTTCGCTTTGCGCCTGCGCGTTACGAAGGAAGTGGCTGCCCAACGTGGGTTACTTGAAACGAAAGGCGAGTGAATGTAAATGAGCAGAGACAAAGTGGATTTCGTAGGAACCGTGAATGGCATCGATGTAATTGCTGTTCCAGGCCAGCCTGTGCGATGCTTGGCATTCGTGAATCAATCATCTGAGAAATACATTCAGGTAACAACCGAGCTGCACACATTTCAGACGGTGTTAGAACTGGCCTCGTTAATGAAAGCAAAAGTCGAGGTCAGCTACGATGAACACAACCAAGAGAAGATTCTGACACGTGTTACCCTGAAGGATCGTTCGGTGGAAAACGAAACAAAGCCAACACCGATGGAAATCAAGAAAGAAGCGGAACGTCAACAAAAAGAAGGAGTGCCTATTGAGTTAAACGTTCCTCTGACGACTATGCAAATCTGCGCAGGTAGCCCAATTCCGAACGGCTGGATCAAGACTGATGATAGCTGGAGTCCAACAAGCTGTGGAAATCCGACCGACATCATTTACAACGTGTGGACGATAACTCAATATTCCAATCTTCCTGTAGGGTCAACCTTGAATGTTTGCGCTGGCGCTCCGATTCCAACCGGCTGGGTGAAAGTAAACACCTCCTGGAATCCTACTTCGTGCGGTCACCCGGCCCACAACATCGACAATGTTCAGACTATCCGACGGGTGAAGTGAGTCAACTGAATTCCCAATACTGCCCTCGTACTCTTGACTGTTGCTCGAGTCCGAATCCGCCCCACGAAATTCCGTGAGCTTTTAGTTGTGATGGTCGTGGACTCGGGTCGTCAGTGCAAGAGAAAAGTGTTGATCACTACTGGCAATTGAAAATCTCGGAGACAAGCCGCGGTATCTGTACAGAGACAGAGGATGTCTTTTCCACCGGAGGAGCCCAAAATGACTGGAAGTGCATCTCGATCAAGAAGCTCGCTAGAAACTAAAGCTGGAACTACGAGCGATATTTACGCCACGGTAGGCTCCGCCGGCAGCGCGCCGCCCGTGAACCTCCTAATTCCCACAGGCCGCACAAAGAACTTCATCGTTGATTACATCTCCGTGTGTCTGCAATTTAGCGAGGCCTTCGGCTCAGACCCAGTGTTTTTCTTGATTTATACCACGGGTGGCATAGGCGGCCACCACGCTTTTTCGGCCGTAAAGATTGCGAGGGTTCAGGCACCTCAACTATATGTGATCTCTTGTCTCATCAACATTGCCGTGGACGCCGGTACAAGCGTCACATTCCAAGGTGAGTTCATGCCTGCAGATATTAGCGCCACTGTGGAAATCCATCTTTCTGGCCACTTCGCGTAACAGACCAGCGGGCCCCTACTCGTAATAACAGGCATTATTGATGTCGTAAATGGAGACTGCATCGCCCACAAGAGCCGGCGGCTGGTTCTTTCCATAATAGGTGCATTCCGTCAACAAAGAGGCAGATGCTGGAACGTTCAGCGCTTGTATCGTTGCGACACCGTCGTACACTGGCCCCCCTACAACACCCGGTATCGGTCTCATTACCTCAAAAAGATCGCCAGCTTTAATGTTGTCAATCTGACTCCCCTTGATTCCTACCAGATTGTTCTCCACCGTCTGGACGATGGATTGCCACGGCATGTACCTAAACCTAGGGTCCCTCACAAACTTGCGCACCACTTCATCCAAACCTTTAGAGATGCAGGGCGAGAGGACTTCGAATAGTTTATCAGGGTCATTTGGCAGATTAGGTGCCTGGCCAAAGAACCTATAACGGGCCGTACCTCCGGCAGCGACCACTGACACTGCAGAATGCACTCCATCTGACTCCCAGCCCATCAAAATCAAGTCCATCGAAAGTTCCCAAAAGTCAAGAGTCTCGGTCCACCCTTGCGGGAACAGGGAACCGGAGAGAATACCATATCCAAAAAATGGGTCGGTTAGCGGCGGCTGATTGATGATAAAGGCTCTCGGCGTAAAGTTGTTGGCCCGGTCAATAAAGAGGCCGGAGAGCAAATTTTTCCATTTAGCGAAACCGGCCTGGCTCAGGTTCAGACAGTTATCATCGGTCTCGATTCCCGACATGGTCACATAACGGGCGGGAAACCCTTGCGTGGCAGGAACTGAATCTGGATTAGACACAGCAAGTGAATATGCAAGGTGGACTGACCTATGTCAATCTCTGAATGACGACCCTATCGGACGGCAGTTCAGGCTATTGCTCCAGAGAAATAGGCGTACGCATCTGCGGCACCCGTAGATTTTGCGCTCAGTATAACTGTGACATTAATCGGGGGAACTGGCGCAGTAGAGGGCGCATTTGGAACTTGATAATTGAATTGAATCGGGCTCGCTGCCACGTAAATGTCCATTAATTGGGACTTCCCCTTTATTAAGAATTGGAACGTACCCTGCTTGTAAACTGCGATCCACAATTGTTTTGCTGCGGCGTTGTTGAGGAGTCCGGGTTCGTAGCCACCTTCAGCGTTTTCCTGACGGTGGGCTTTTTCCGTGGATTTACGGGCCCACGGTCAATTCGTCGCCGCGGCGACCGAATTGACCGTGGCTACCACGACGCAACGAAATCGTACCTTCATCCTTACAGCAGCTTCATTTCATCCGGATCCCCATGGGCGGGTTTGCCGGTTGCGTAGCTGACGTTGCTCAGCAGGGCGGTTCCGGCGGCTCGGAAGCCGAAGACGGGCTCTTCGATCACGGGTTCGCGCCTGCGAATGGCGTACTAATCTGCTAACATTCGCCCCGGAGAAATGGAAAGCCCGAGGAGGATACCCAAGTGGCGAGCATCAAGGTTCTCTCGATTGATGGTGGTGGGATTCGCGGGATTATTCCGGCTATTATCCTTGGTGAGCTGCAAAAACGGCTGGGCAGGAATGTGTATGAGATCTTTGACCTTATTGCGGGAACATCGACGGGCGGCATCATCGCGCTGGGAATCGGCACGCGCGGCAACCACGGTCATTTCATGAGCCTGGGGTGGTTCCTTGAAATCCAGCTCTCCACCAAGCGGTAGAACTCCTTTGCCTTCGCTACGATTTCTTTTGCCTCCGTATCGGTCGCCACAGACGATTGCGTGTAATCGATCTGGTTGCGCTTGCGCCGGCAAGTCTCGAAGTAGTCCGTGAAGCTCTCGGCCGACTTTCCGAGCGCGAGCGCTGCGCACTCGAGAGTAACCTTGTGGTGCCCGATCCGGGCGGTAATGCGATAGCCTGCGCAGGCGATTGCCATGTTCGCGGCTTGCAGTGCCGCGTTGTAAGCAGTAGCGAATCGGCGATCCGCTGAAAGTCCTGGCAAAGCGGCGTCTGCCAAGTCGCGGGCAATCAACTCCCGCGTGTTGTCCAATTCCGCTTTCGAGGCGGTGTGCGTTTGGGCGTCTTTATTTGCTAGTAATTGCGTCCAGCTCACGTTCCGTTCCTTTGACAAATTGCTTTGGGCGCTTCAAAACTGCGGTCAAAAAATGGTCGTTCTTTTCAACCTTGCCACGAAATTCTTCGACCGAATAGGTTGAGGCATTCAATTCGCGGCCCAGAGCGCGCTCCGCCTTACGCAGCGCTGGGGTCAGCTCCGAGAGGCCAACCTGGCCGATGACCATCATGTCGATGTCACTGGTGGCGTGCTCCTGCCCCCGGGCAATGGACCCGTAGACGAATGCGCAGTGGATCTTTCGCCCAAAAGGCGCCAGGAGGGTCTGAACCATCGGAACGATTCCGGCGGTCTTTTCCGCGATTCCGCGCAATTCACGGTAGATGGGGGAACGCTTCTGAGCCCGGAAATAAACACGGGACCCTTCCCTTTTCTGCTCCAGGATGCCGGCACCAACCAGCGCAGAAAGCTCGCGCTGTAAACTGGAAGGCGTGGTGCCGAGGAATGCTGCGAGCTCCGAGAGGAACCACCACTTCTCCGGCTGAGTAAGCGTCGCGGCAAGAACCCCCTGCCGGGTCTTCGGAAAAAGCGCTTCCAAAGTCGCGCTGTTACGCATAATGCGTAAATTGTTACGCATATTGCGTAAATGGGCAAGCACGAAAAGCCGCGGCCCTACAAAACAGGTCCGCGCTACACTTGGTTCGCTGCGCCGGGCCAGTGCAGGCATTAATCTGCTAAAATCTCGCCGAAGAAAGTAAAACTGGGGAGGGTACCCAAGTGGCGAGCATCAAGGTTCTCTCGATTGATGGGGGCGGGATTCGCGGGATTATTCCGGCTATCATCCTTGGTAAACTGCAAAAGCGGCTGGCCAGGAATTTGTATGAGGTCTTTGACCTTATTGCGGGGACGTCGACAGGCGGCATCATCGCACTGGGAATCGGCACGCGCGGTAACAACGGGCAGCCCTATACACCGGATGAGCTACTCAACCTCTACGTGGAGAATGGCCCGGTGATCTTCAAGAAGAACTTCCTCACGCCTGAGAAAGAGCTTTTATTTCCGAAGTATTCACCCGACGCTCTTGAAAAAGTCCTCGCGGAATTCTTCCAAGACACGGAGTTCAAGACGGCGCTCACTCCGCTCTTGATCTCCAGCTACGATCTGCAATCCCAGCTTCCCTTCTTCTTTAAGAGCCACCAAATCACCGCCAAGCCTAATTACAATTGGCCCGTGACGTCCATCGCCCGAGCCACCTCGGCCGCGCCCACGTACTTTCCCCCGCTTCACCTCACCCGGGGCGCCGAAGATTACGCGCTGGTGGACGGTGGGGTATTCGTGAACAACCCCGCCATGGCTGCCTATGCGGAAGCCCGCCACCTCTATCCCGACTCCACACAGTTCGTGGTGGTTTCGGTGGGCACGGGCGACCGGCAGGACAGCATCTCGTATGCCCAAGCCAAAGAATGGGGACTGCTGGGCTGGGCCAAACAGATTGTGCCGGTTTTTATGGATAGTGTTTCCGAGGCCGTTGACTATCAGCTTAGCCAAATCCCGGGATGCACCTACCATCGCCTTCAGGCTTCCCATTTGCAGGCGGCCGAAAACGATATGGACGATGTCGCCCCGGAAAATCTCGTAAACCTTCAGGAAACTGCCAAGGAGTATGTCGCCACCCACTCGGCCGAATTGGATAAGATTTGCGCCGATCTGAGCGACGGCCGTGGAAGCGATATGCCCGGCGTCGGCCGGTAGTGCGTAGCCGCGGTCAGCGTTCACCTGACGGTAGTGGTGCAGTTTGATGTCGTAGCGGCGAGTTTATCCGTCAACTAACGGACCAAATGGTCCGTCGGCTGACGGATAAAGCCGCCGCTACATCAAACTTTAGCACTAGTTCCTGGTTTCTTATTATGCCGCAAGGATTTTCTCCGTGTCCTCTGCGGCAGGAAAAGATTTCACACGGAGTCCACTGAGCGGCTCCGTGCGCTCTGTGTGAAATTTCTTGAGGCACAGAGGACACGGAGAGGCTGGTTTTGATTGCGGCTCGGCCGCGCTGGACCACTACCCTCCTGACCTGGGATTTTCGGTGGATTCGCGAACCCACACTCAATCCTCGGCTGAGGGTGCGGCTTGCCAGGGCTAAAGCCAAGCCATTCCTAATCAAACCCCAAATGATCGGCCGGGAATTGTCGCAGGAGTTTTCTGCGAAAAACCGCGTCGCGGGTGATCTTCTTGATTTTCCGGTAGTACGCCGCGCGGGCCTTCTCCACATCATTCCCAGCCTCAGCCGCGCCACACAGGTTAAAGTAGAGTTCGGCGAACAGGGCGTCAAGAACGTGCTCGGCGTGATGAGCGGAGGCGCCGGTTGCCACCATCTTTTCGAAGGCGGCCCTCACCGGGAGGTCCGCTTCAATCTGGCCTTTGGCGGCCGCATGCATGGCGACGTGGGCCAGCGGACTTACCACGTTGCCGTTCACCTCAATTTCGTAAGGCTCGCCGTCGCGCAAGTCGGCGAACTCCAGGGCGTTGTGAACGTGCTTGAGCTGCATGTGCTCGCCCATGGCGCGCGCTAAGACCTGATTCTCCGGCGAGAGTTCGGCAACCATCCCGGCCTTAACGGCTTCGTAGACAAGCTTGTTGTGCTGGCCCGCCAATTGGCGAAGCTTGGTAGCTTTGGAATCATCCATGATCGCAATCCCTCGACAACCGCTCCATCTCCCCCCAGATCATCGTGGGCGGGCCGGCCGCTATTGTATTTGAGCTTGTTGTGCCGCGCGCCACCGGCGGCTCGGAGACCGAAGATAGGGGGCTTCCACGTTGGGCTGGCAGGATACTGTGGCCCCCCCGTCTGGCCGGGAGTCTCCAGGCTTGACGGGAGCGGAGCTTAGGGTATCTCTTGATGTCCAGAGCAAATGCAATGTCGCCGAGCTGCCTCTGCCCGGACATCTTGCCCCCTCTGACGCATCTTCCTTTTTGTTATAGGCAGGAGTTTTTCGCGAACTGCCTGGGGTGAGGGCAGTTATCGGTTTTCCCACTTGTGAGGTTCCTGACTACATGGCGGGAAGAGTAGCGCCGAGAGCCT
>Ga0326727_10022059_pt1 | contig 12362 bp, 11 predicted proteins | sample MB2enrmetagenome_FD_207643 | JGI IMG/M metagenome (GOLD analysis project Ga0326727, IMG submission 207643) | Lab enriched peat soil microbial communities from McLean, Ithaca, NY, United States - MB29MY | ecosystem: Environmental > Terrestrial > Soil > Wetlands > Peat | place: USA: New York...
TCTCTCACACGCGGCGAGAACATGTAGCGCCGGTCTCCAGACCGGGGTCCCCAAGAAATGGTCTTTGTTTCTTGGGGTGGGAGACCGGCTGTCGCGGGGGTCTCCAGACCCCCGCAAGTCTTTGCGTTACGCGTAGAAGCTCGCAATCCAGTTCTGCAGCAGCGCCGGGAAGCAGCCGAGGACGAGGACCGCGGCGGCGATGAGCACGAGCACGGCCTGCGTGACGGGATGCGCCCTGATCGGCGTGTCATCGATCGCCGGCATTACGTAGGCGCGCTTGAGCACCTGCAGATAGTAGTAGAGCGAGACGGCACTGAAGGCAATGGCCAACACAACCAGCGTCAGAGCACAGGCAGGCAGCGAGGATAGCGACCCCGGCACAGAAAACAGTCCCGACCCCAGCGAGAGCACCGCTGCAAACAGATTGAACTTGGCCCAGAAGCCGACCAGCGGTGGAATTCCGGCAAGCGAGAGGAAGAGCACAAGTAGGACAGCGGCGAGCCACGGATTGCGCTTCTGCAATCCAAGAAAGCTGTCGAGCTTGTCGGAGCCGGTAGCGCGTTCCACGACGCCGACCGCGCCGAAGGCGCCGATGGTCGTCAGTCCGTACGTGACGATGTAGTAGAGAATCGCCTGCGCGCTCACGTTCGACCAGCCGAAGAACGCAAGACCCAACAGGATGTAGCCGGCATGGGCAATGGCAGAGTAAGCAAGGAGGCGGCGAACGCTGGTCTGCGCGAGCGCGGCCAGGTTGCCGAAGACCATGGACGCAGCCGAGAGCACCATGAGGATGAGCGGCCATCCCGAGACGAAGCCGTAGGTCATGTGCGGAGGCGGCGTTCCAGGAGGCAGCACCTGGGCCGACACATGGCCGGTCATGTGCAGCAATTTGGGGAACCACAGAATCGTATAGCTAATGGAAATGAGCAGCGCGAAACTGGCGACCTTGGAAACCGAGGCGATAAAAGCCGCGGCAGGAGCGGGTGCGCCCTCGTAGGTATCGGGCGCCCAGAAATGAAATGGAACCGCGGCGACTTTGAAGCCCAGTCCAACGGCGATCATGACCAGCGCCAGAATCAGCAGCGGCGTGCCGCCGTTGGCCGAGGCCATGTAGGTCCAGACCACCACGCGCGGCAGGCTCGTTGAGCCACTCAGCCCGTAGAGATAGCTGAATCCAAAGAGCAGAAACGCCGCCGACATTCCGCCGAACAGGTAATACTTCATCGCGGCTTCGGCGCTTTTCCCGGATTTCTTGGCGAAGGCGGTGAGGATGTAGAGGCCAAGCGAGAGCAGCTCGAGGCCGACGAAGATCACGAGCAGATCCTGTGCTGCGGAGATGATGAGACCGCCGGCCGCGGCCATCAATACGACGGCGACGTATTCGCCGGGATTGCGCGTGAATCCGGTATCAATGAAAAGTAGAAGCGTGAGCGCGGTGAGAACGAGAATGGCGACTTGCGCGACGGCTGCGGAACCGCCCGCAGCAAGCAGAGGGTAGCTGCCGTTGCTGAAACCGTTGCTGAGGCCGGCCCAACCCGCGGCATAAACGGCCCAGAGCGCCGCGGCGCATCCGGCGACGCCAAGCAGGGCCGCGACGCCGATGCGGGTTTTGGCCGCGGCTTTGCGCAAAAATCCGAGATCGACGACGAGCACAAGCAGCGCGGCGATTTCGAGGGCCGTTTCAGGCAGCGTGGCGCGGAAGAGGTCGACGTAGTTCATTGCGCGCCTCCCGCGAGCAGCGTTTTCACGGCCGGTTCAATCTGATCGAGCAGAATGCGCGGATAGAGGCCGACGGCAAGCGTGCATGCGCCGAGCAGCGCCACGCCGGCGTACTCCGGCCACGTGATGGGCGGGAGTTTGTGCTCCTGCTCCGCTTCAAGCTCATGCGCGGTGGGTAGCGCGTCGCTGAAGAATGCCTTTTGCAGTGCGCGCCAGATGTAGGCGACGCCGACGATGATGCCGATGCCGGAGACGATTGTCCACCAGGGGTTGGCTCGCCATGCGCCGACGAGGACTTGTAGTTCTGCAACGAAGCCGGAGAAGCCGGGTAAACCCATCGACGCGATGCCGGCAAATACAAAGGCCCACGCGGCAAAGGGTAGCCGTCGCGAGAGGTGCATGGGCTCGAGCTCGGCGAACTGGCGCGTATGCGTGCGGTCGTAGACCACGCGACCAACGATGGCGAACAAGAGCCCGGCGATAATGCCGTGCGAGAACATCTGCAGCACCGCGCCGTCGACGCCGATCTGGTTGAGCGTCATGAGTCCGAGCAGCACAAAACCCATGTGGCTGACGCTGGAGTAGCCGATGACGAATTTGAAATCGGTTTGCGCCAGAGCTACCAGCGCGCCGTAGACGATGCCGATGACGGCGAGCCACGCGAAGACATCGCGCCAGGAGGCGAGACCGAGCAAAGTGAATCCCCAGGGATCGAGGCCGTGGGGAAAGAGGCCGATGCCTGCGCGCAAACAGCCGTAGGCGCCGAGCTTCATGACCACGCCGGCGAGCAGCATGGAGGCGGCGGTGGGCGCGGCGACATGGCCGGTGGGCGCCCAGGTGTGGAAGGGCCACATGCCGGCGAGAATTCCGAAGCCCACGAAGACCAGCGGGAAGCACCACATCTGGAAGCTGACCGGCAAGCCCGCGCTCGCAAGCGTGGCGAGTGTCGTCGAGTGCGAGCCGGCGGTGACGTAGGCGGCAAGCAATCCGATGAGCACCATCGCCGAGCCGACGAAGGAGTAGATCGCAAGTTTCATGGCGCCGTATTCGCGGCGCGTCGAGCCCCAGATGGCGATGAGGAAATATTTGGGAACGATGGCGATTTCGTAAAAGACAAAGAGCAGGAAGAGGTCGCCGCTCAAAAAGACGCCGTAGACGCCGCCGATGAGGGCGAGATAAAACGCGAAAAACTGATTGGTGCGGAGGTCGACGTTCCAGCTAAAGAGAACGCCGGCGACGGCGGCGATGCCGGTGAGCAGGACCAGCACGCGGCTGATGCCGTCGGCGGCAAGCAAGAAGTGGATGCCCATGGAAGGCACCCAGAGCGCGTCGACAAACACCTGGCGTCCCTGGCCGAATCCGGCCGCGTAGCCCGCAACGGCGATAGCAAGTCCGGCCACTGCCACGGCGAGCGCGAACCAGCGCGCAAGGACGGGTTTGTCCTTGGGGCAAAGCGCCGAGACCAGCGCCCCGGCGAACGAAATGTAAATAGCCCAGGGCATTCTCTAAAATCTCCAGTGCGCCAGCAGGTTCTGGACCGTGGGATTGATGGTGTTCACGATGAGCTGGGGCACAAGGCCGACGAGGAACATGAGGCCGATGACGGGTGCGAGAGCCATGCGCTCGCCGTGATGCAGATCGGGAAATGCAGCCCAGCGCTCCGGAACGGGGCCGCTGAAAACTTTTTGAATCACAGTGAGAATCACCACGGCGGTGACGAGCAACCCCAGTACTGATACCGTTGCACTAATCCAAGACAAGGAAAAAACGCCGCGGAAGATGAGGAACTCGCCGACAAATCCGTTGAGGCCGGGCAGGCCGAGTGAGGAGAAGAAGGCGATGCCCATGAGTCCCGCGAAGACCGGCGCGGGTTTGCGCAGACCGCCGAAGTCGTTGATGCCGCGCAAACCTCCTGAGCGGAACTGGATCATGGAGATAAACCAGAAGAGCGCGGCGGCAGTGAGTCCGTGACTGAACATCTGCAGAATGACGCCCTCCAGCGCTGCAGATTGACTCGCGGCGGCCTGGCTCGTCTGTTGTGCCGCTCCGGCTGCGGGAATCGCCAGCGCGAAGATGCCCAGCAGGCAATAGCCGAGGTGGTTGACCGAGGAGTAAGCGAGGACGCGCTTGAGATCGGTTTGCGCGGCCGCGGCCCACGCGCCCATAACGACAGTCGCAGCAGCAAGCACCAGCAGCGGCGTGCGCATCGCGGCGATCTGCGGGCCAAAGAGCGGAATGGCGATGCGCAGCAGGCCGTAGACGCCCATCTTCGACATGGCGCCGGTGAGCAACATCGTGACGGGCGAAGGCGCCTCGGCATACGCGGCGGGCAGCCAGGTGTGGAAGGGCATGAGCGGCACTTTGACCGCGAAGCCTGCGAGCACGCCGATGGCGAGCCACGGCATCACGGGCCCAAGATGTGCGGCGACCATTTGCGCGAGTTGGCCGGATGCGGCCATTTGCGCGAGCTGGCCGAAGTCCATGGTGCCGGGAGCATCTTTGCTCGTGGTGGCGAAGAAGATGGCGAGGAAGGACAGCAAGAGCGCCACCGAGCCGGCCATGGTGTAGATGAAGAATTGCGTGGCCGCAGGGCCGCGCTTCGGACCGCCCCACAATTTGATGAGGAAGAATGCGGGGATGAGGCTAAGCTCCCAGAACAAAAACCAGTGGAAGAAATTGAGCGCAGTAAAAGAGCCAAAGAGGCCCGCCTCGAGCGTGAGCACCAGTCCGAAAAAGAGGCCGGGCATGTGGTGCACGCGATGCTGCGCGGCATCGACCGCCATGAGTGTGACGATGGCGGAAAGCACCAGCATGAGGCCGCCGAGGCCGTCGACGCCAAGGTGATACTCGATGCCCAGCGATGGCGCCCAGGCCGCGCGCTCCACGAGGCCGATGCTGCCATCGGCAGGAATGCGTGTCCAGATGAAGAGCGCAAGCAGCAGGCAGGCCAGCGTTGTGAAGACGGCCACAACCCGCGCATGACGGCCGGAGAAGAGCGCGATGGCCGCGCCCGCGAGCGGCAGCACGGTGAGCAGCGTCAGAATCGGGAAGCCGAGTACGTTCATGGCCGGCTGCTCCAGAGAAGAATTGCCACGAGCGCAACCACAGCCGCGGCCAGAAAGCGCAGATAGTTCTGCACGCGGCCGCCCTCGACGCGCGACAGCAGGCCGCCACCCGAGGAAAGCTCCTCGCAGGTTTTGTCGAAGCCGCCGTCGACCCAGTCAATGTCGAGCAGGCGGTTGAGCTGCGCCCACAGACCGAAGAGCCACGCGATGGCAGCTACGATGCCGCCCCAGATGCGGCGGTCGAACCAGTCGGCCACGCGCGCCCACCACGCGTAGAAGGCGACCACGGTCGCGCCGTAGAGCTCGTCGACATAGAGGCGGTCGCGCAACGGCGCCCACAGCCACGGAGCCGAACGCTCAAGCGCATCAGGAGCTTCGGGCCTGGGCGATTTGTTGCCGTAGAGCCGCCAGCCGAGGCCGAGACCGAGGAAAACCACCAGCGACGACGCGAGCATGAGCTGGAGCAGGCCGGGCTCGGCGAATCCGTGCCAGCTAAAGGAGGCAGTGCGATTCTCAACGAACGCATGGAACCACGGCCACGCGGGGGTTCCGATGACGCCCAGCGCGATGGCGAAGAAGGCGAGGATCGCCAACGGCACTGTCATCACACGTTGGCTTTCGTGCGCGCTTTCGTGGCCGCGCCAATGGCCGAAGAAAACGTAGCAGACTTGGCGCGTCATGTAAAACGCAGTCAGCAATGCCCCAAAGACCAGCAGATAAAACGGGCCTTTCGAGATGTCCCAATGCTTCGCGGCTTCGAGGATGCCGTCCTTCGACCAGAATCCGGAGAAGAAGATGGGAAAGCCGCACAGCGCCAGCATGCCGATGGCGTAAGTGAGGAAAGTGAGCGGCATGTCGGAGCGAAGGCCGCCCATGCGGCGGATGTCCTGCTCCTCGCGGCAGCCGTGGATGACCGAGCCCGCGCCTAGGAAGAGCAGCGCCTTGAAGAAGGCATGCGTGATGAGGTGGAACATGCCGACCGCAACGCCGCCGAGGCCGAGACCAGCCATCATGTAGCCGAGCTGCGAGATGGTGGAGTAGGCGAGGATGCGCTTGATGTCGTTCTGCGCGACGGCGATGAGCGCGGCGAAAACCGCGGTGGACGCGCCCACCCAGGTGACGACCGTGAGCGCCGCGGTGGTTCCATGGGGCGCGGCGCCGATTGACATCAACGGATAAACCCGCGCGACGAGAAACACGCCGGCCGCAACCATGGTTGCCGCGTGAATGAGCGCGGAGACGGGCGTGGGGCCTTCCATGGCGTCGGGCAGCCAGACGTGCAGCGGAAGCTGGCCGCTCTTGCCCACGGCTCCGGCAAAGATGAGCAGGCCGATGGCCCCGGCGGCGCTGAGGCCGAGTCCTGCGTGCTGCGAGAGCAAATTGACGAGGGCCAAGCCTTCGAGCGAGCCCACGCCGTGGTTATAGAACAGCAGCGTGCCGGTCTGCGAGAAAAGCCAGACGATGCCGAGAAGGAAGAAAACATCGCCGACGCGCGTGGTGACGAAAGCTTTTCTCGCGGCGGCTGCGGCGGAAGGCTTTTGATACCAGAAGCCGATGAGCAGATAGGAGGTGAGGCCGACGATCTCCCAGCACATGAAGAGCAGAAGCAGGCTGTTGGAAATGACCACGCCCAGCATGGCGCCGGCAAAGAGCGACATGAAGCAAAAGAAGCGGGTGAAGTTTTCGTCGTGGGCCATGTAGCCCACGGAGTAGATGAAGATGAGCAAGCCGACGAGGCTGACCATCACCAGCATGATGGCTGCGAGAGGATCGAGGACCCAGCCGAGATCGACGGTGCTTGAGCCGAAGCGGAACCAGGTGAGGTTGACGAATTCGCGGACGACGGAGCCGTGCGCCCATCCGGCCACTACGTGACAGAACGCGAGGAGCGAAAGCAGCATCGAAATCGAGAGCGAACCGACGGCGAGCGATGCGGCAAATTTGCGGCGCGGCTGCTTAAGGAGCGCAATCACACCCGATGCGACCATGGGCGCAACGGGAATGAGCCACAGACCGGTAATGATCGGCGAGACAAAGCACTGAGTTGCCGGCTGAAAGGGAACGGAAGCATACTCTTGCATCATCATCCGTTCACCCCTTCATCCTGTTCATCTTGTCGAGATCGGTGGTGTTGGTGTGGCGATGGATGGCGATGACCAGGCCCAGGCCGACGGCGGCTTCGGCCGCGGCCACGGCGATGGAGAAAATGGCAAACATCATGCCGGTAAGCAACTCCGGATGCGGGCCGAAGCGCCAGAAAGCGATCAGGTTGAGGTTGGCGGCGTTCAACATGAGCTCAATGCCGATGAGCACGAGAATCGCGTTGCGGCGCGTGAGCGCGCCGGCCAGACCGATGGCAAAGAGCAGCGCCGCAACCAAAAGATACCCGGCCAGAGGCGTGGTCATGGTTTCGGCCTCTCTTTCTCGTGCATGGCTACGATGACCGCGCCGATCGTGGCCGCAGTGAGCAGCAGAGCGACAATCTCCAGCGGCAGCACGTAGCGGCCCACGAGAGCGATTCCGATCTCGCGCACGGTGACTGCGGGAACGGCCATCTGCTGCGGCACGGCGCGCACGCTTTCGAGCACGGCCCATCCGAGAACCGCAAAGACGCCGGCGGCAATCACAAGGCCCACAAACCAGGTGCGGCTGAAAACGCCGTCTTTGGGCAACTCGGCGCCGCGCGTGAGCAGGATGGCAAAGACGATGAGGATGGCGACGGCGCCAATGTAGACAAGAATCTGCGCAAAGCCGGCGAATTGCGCGTCGAGCTGCAAATACAGGAGCGCCAGCCCTGCGAAGGCCACCGTGGTAGCGAGAGCGCAGTGCACCAGGTGCTTGAGCAGCACAGTCGCAAGGCCGCCGGCCAGCGTGAGCGCCGCAAGGACGTAGAAGACAGGGGTCATGCCACAGGTCTCCTTGCTTTCTTGTTCCCTTGTACGCTTGGTCCCTGCCGGGGTCCCCGGCGCGCGATTTGTGCGCGCTGGGGTGGCCTGGTCCCTGCTTTATTCAGCATAGCGGTATCTCCTGGGGCCAAAGTGCTCGCTGCGCATCTCCACACGGCCCATGAGTACGTACGCCACAACAAGGATCGCGGTGCACACCACCCAGCGTAGCCAGCCCTCGCCCATGAAGCGCCAGAGCGCGGTCACGATGAGATTGAGCAGCGTGAAGGGCAGAACGAACTTCCATGCAAAGTTCATCAGCTGGTCCTGGCGCAGGCGGGGCAACGTGCCCCGCATCCAGATGAAGACAAAGATGGAGAGCATCACTTTGGAGAAAAACCAGATCCACGAGGGAATAAAAGTAAGAAAAGACAACGGCGCGGACCATCCGCCGAGAAAGAGCGTAGTGCCGAGGCCTGAGATCGCGAACATGGCCAGATATTCGCCGAGAAAGAAGAGCGCGAACTTGAAGCCCGAATACTCGGTGTGATAACCGGCGACCAGCTCCGACTCGCCTTCCGGCAGATCGAAGGGCGAGCGATTGGTCTCCGCCGTGGCGGCGATGGCGTACATCACAAATCCGGCCAGGCCCCAGGGCGTGAAGATGTACCAGTGAGGGAAAATGCCGGTGTAGCTGTTTTGCGCTTCGACGATCTTCGGCAGCGAGAGCGAGCCGGCAATCATGACCACCGAGACGCTCGAAAGCAGCAGCACAACTTCGTAGCTGATCATCTGCGCCACGGCGCGCATGGCGCCGAGCAGCGAATACTTGTTGCGGCTCGACCAGCCGGCCATGAAAACCGAAAGTTCAGTGGACGCGCTCATGGAGAAGAAATAGAGCAGTCCCGCGTTCAGGTCGACCAGCACCATGTTGCGGCCCATGGGCAGCACGGCAAATTCCATGAAGACCGCGACCACCAGCGAGAGCGGCGCAAGAAAATGCACCACCGTATTGGCGCTGAAGGGAACAATGTCTTCCTTGGTGAGCGACTTGATTCCGTCGGCGATGGGCTGGAAGAGACCGTAGGGGCCGACGCGATTGGGACCGAGACGATTCTGGATGCGGCCCAGGCCTTTGCGCTCGAAGACCGTGGTGAGCGCGAAGAGCCCGGGAAAGACGCAGACGATGGCGATGACGGCGAGCACGACGCCGGCCGCGGGACGGAATGCCGCGGGCATAAAGCCAGCGAGCCAGTCGCGGAGGATCATGAAGATCTGGTCGAGGTTAGTGAAGAGGGGCGATGTCGCCATGGTCTAGCTTCCTCCTCCGGCAGTTGGTGCAGGCGGCGCGGGCGCGGCAGCTTTTTGCGCGGCAGATTCGGCCGCGCTTTTGGCCTTGGCTTCCACCTTGGCCTTCTCCTCGCCCAGGCGTGCATCCACCTTCGACGCTTCGCTGGGATGGATCGAATGATAGTACTGGTTCGATCTGGCCAACTGCTTGCGGTCGTAGAGCAGACCGCCGAAGCGATCATCGGTGGCCAGCTCAAACTCCGTGTCCATCTTGATGGCCTCGAACGGGCAAACTTCAACGCAGATCTGGCAGCTCATGCAAACCGAGATATCGATATCGAAGCGCGCGGGATAAAACTGCTGCTTGCCCGCATAATCCGGCTTTTTGTCCTTGCTCTTCTCGATGAAGATGCATTTGGGTGGACACTCCTTCTCGCAGATCTGGCAGGCCACGCAACGCAATCCTGCCTCCCAATCCGTTCCGTCGTACACGAGAAAGGGAAACACGCGCGCGGACTCGACGGTGGGAATCCGTTCGTCCGGATACTCCACCGTGGTCAGCCGTTCTTTGGAGACGTAGCTCAGGAAGAAATTCTTCGCCGTCTCCGCCATTCCCTTCAGGATGCCTTCGCCAAGCAACTCCAGTTCCTCCGTAAGCTTCTAGTGGCTATCTGTCCACTTCTCCCAGCACAATATCCACACTGCCAAAGATCAGTACCACATCGGCGACGTTGCTGCCCAGACACATATCTTCGAGAACTGTCAGATTGATCAGGCTGGGCGGGCGCACGCGATAGCGATAGGGATTCGGCCCTCCGTCGCTGATGAGATAAAAACCCAGTTCGCCCTTGGGCGCCTCGATACGTCCGTATGCCTCGCCGGGCTTGGGCCGGAAGCCGCGAATCTTCGCCTTGGCATCCATGATGGGTCCGGCGGGAATTTCCTTGAGCGCCTGCTCAACAATCTTGATTGACTCGCGCATCTCCAGAATGCGCATCATGTACCGGTCGTAAACGTCGCCATGGTCGCCCAGCGGCACGCGAAACTTGAAGCGGTCGTAGATGCCGTAATGGTCCACCTTGCGAATGTCGTAATCGACGCCCGACGCGCGCAACATGGGCCCCGTGACGCCGGCGTTCACCGCCAGCTCCGGCTTCAAAATGCCCACGCCCTGGCAGCGCGCCATCAAAATCTCATTCGATGACAGCAGCGTTTCGAATTCGTCGACAAACTGGGGCAGTCCGGCCACCACCTTGCGCGTTGCGTCGAGCCAGGCCGGGGAAACATCCACGCGGCAGCCGCCAAAGCGCATGTAGTTGCACATCATGCGCGAGCCGGTGAGCGACTCGAAAAGGTCGAGGATTTTCTCGCGCTCTTTGAAGGCGTACATGAGCGGCGTGCCGCTGGCGCCCATCTCCTGAATCAAAAATCCAATCGACGAGGCGTGATTCTGAATGCGCGTGAGCTCGGCGAGGATGACGCGAATGTACTGCGCGCGCTCCGGAACCGCCTGGCCCGCAAGCTTTTCCACCGCCAGCGCGTAGGCCCAGTTGTTGGTGAGCGAACAGATGTAATCGAGGCGGTCGGTGTAGGGCATCGACGCCAGATAGCTGGCCTGCTCGGCGATCTTCTCGTGATTGCGGTGCAGGTAGCCGAAGACCGGCTTGAGGCGTACCACACGCTCGCCGTCGAGCGCCAGGTCCATGCGGAAGACGCCGTGCGTCGATGGGTGGTGCGGCCCCATGGCGACTTCGAGCAGCTCGCCTTCGCCATCGGGCGCAATCACTGGCGGCCGGTTCCAGCCGTCAAGTCTCTCCGTTGTTGTCTCCCTCAAGCTCACGCGACGCCGGACCCCTGTTCTCTGATCTCTGTTCTCTGATCTCTGCCCTTATGTTCCTGCGTCCGCGCCAGCACGTGGTCGTGCGCGGTGGGCTCGTACTCGTAGTCGTCCGGCTCCACGTAATCCTTGCGCATGGGATGGTCCTTGAATCCCTCCCACATCAGCAGGCGGCGCAGGTCCGGATGGCCGGTAAAAATTATCCCGTAAAGATCGAAGACCTCGCGCTCCTGAAACTCAGCGGAGCGCCACACGGGCGTGAGCGAAGGCAGATCCACCTGATCTCTGCGATTCGCGGTCTTCATGCGAATCACCAGCGGCCCGTGCTTTTTGGCGACGGAATAGAGGTGATACACGGCCTCAAGACAGCCCGGCTCTAAGCGCTTGCGCGTTTCTTCAACGGTTTCTACCGCCGATTGCTCAACTCCGTCGGCGGATTTCGTTACCGTGCGCGTCACCTTCACTTTTTCCGCGATCTCTTTATCGGGCCAGTCGACGCCGGTGACGTTGGAGAGGAAGTCGAAGGCCAGATCCGCGTCGTCGCGCAGGAATGTCGCCACGGCAACGGCGCTCGCCGGCGCGAGACGCAGCGAGTGCTCCGCGGCCGGGCCGGGATTGGGCACAAACTCCACGCCCGCGCCGGGAACCGCCGCCTCAATCGCCGCCTTGATCTCTTCCACCGTCTTCAATTCAGCTTCTAGCTCCTGGCTCTTAACTTCTAGCTGCGTTTTCGTTGCTGCAGCCGCGTCGTTGTCCACTGGCATCTGTTCCCTAGTCCCTAATCCCTACTCCCTGTTCCCTGTATCTGCACCGGCCACACGCCTGTGTTCGAGGTCGGCTCCAGATCGTGCTCTCCCTGTTCGGGCACGGGAAACTCGCCCTGCGCGCCGGCATCGAGGAAGCGCGGGCGATCCGCGCCGGTCAAATGCTGGCCGTCAATTTTTTTCTGGAGCGTGATGAAGGCCTGAATAAGCGCTTCAGGCCGCGGCGGGCATCCGGGAATGTGCACATCGACGGGGATGTAGCGGTCGATGCCCTTGAGCACGTTGTAGCCCTGCTTGAAAGGCCCTCCCGAGATGGCGCATGCGCCCATGGCGATCACGTAGCGCGGCTCGGCCATCTGGTTGTAGAGGCGCACCACCTGCGGGGCCATCTTCTTGGTCACGGTGCCGGAGACAATCATCAGATCGGCCTGGCGCGGCGAAGGACGAAACACCTCCGCGCCGAAACGGGCCAGATCGTAACGGGCCATGGTAGTAGCGATCATCTCAATGGCGCAGCAGGCAAGGCCGAACTGCATGGGCCACACCGAGCTGCGCCGACCCCAGTTATAGAGCTCCTGGATGGTCGTGACCAGGACGCCCTGCTTGCCCAGCTCGATCTTGAGATGTTGATCCATGCTTCGCTTCGCTCCGCAGCTTTTAGCTCTTAGCTTTTAGCTCTTAGCTTTTAGCTTCATCGTGCTTCTTCGAACCTTGCAATGAAAACGACCGGTTCCCGCCAAACCGCTACGATCCGCGTGTGCCTCTGCATTTCTGTTCTCCGAACAGCTAAGAGCTAAAAGCT
>Ga0326727_10022060_pt1 | contig 12362 bp, 13 predicted proteins | sample MB2enrmetagenome_FD_207643 | JGI IMG/M metagenome (GOLD analysis project Ga0326727, IMG submission 207643) | Lab enriched peat soil microbial communities from McLean, Ithaca, NY, United States - MB29MY | ecosystem: Environmental > Terrestrial > Soil > Wetlands > Peat | place: USA: New York...
GATTGCAACAATTCCAACAAACACTCCAATCCGTTGTCACCCAGAAACAGCAGATAGATCTCGAGCTAAACGAAACAGACAAAGCGCTCGCGGAACTTGAAAAATCAACCGACGACACACCGGTCTACAAGAGCGTCGGTAGCATCCTTGTCAAGTCAGCCCGGCAAACCCTCCTCACTGAGTTGAAAGAACGCAAAGAGATTCTAGCAACCCGTGCGACCGTACTTGGGAAGCAGGAAGAACGAACAAGAGAGAAACTGAAGGAAATTCAGGAGAAACTACAGGAGAGGTTGAGGGGTCCGAAGCCGTCTGCTGCACAGCAATAGACGCCGCTTCTCTCATTCCATGGTCCTAGGGAGCCGAAGAGGATACTATGAGTATTGAGTTGAAGAGAATTCCTACGGACGACGAAGTAGAGCAAATATGCGTCGCGGCGGAAGAGGCAGCGAAAAAGCAAATCCTCTCAACGGTGCCTCTGAAGAGGATAAGCGACTTCGACGTTACGGTCGAAGCAAATGGAGACAAACCACTCGTGTTGAACGTAGATATCGCCATCGATGTAACAATTGGCGATGAAGATTTAGAACAGCTGGTAAAGGATGCAACGATCCTGGCATTCAATGCAGCTGAAATCAAGGTACGGGAGCTGAACCTTTGCGCAAACACGCAAACCTAGTGAAGCTGATTCGCGACGCGCAAACGATACTCATAATCGGCCACCAAAACGCTGACCCAGACGCAGTTTGCTCCGCCTATGCTTTCTCCAGACTCATCAACGCAATCAATCGCAAAGCAAAGGTTTCTTTTGCTTCACCTGACGGGGTAAGCAAACTTTCGAAACAGTTGCTTCAAACGATTCCATTACAAGTCATTGAAGAATTTGATCCCTCGCAGCTAGACTTAATCGCAACCGTAGACACAAACACTCTTCAGCAATTGGGGAAATTGCAAGCGACAGTAATCCAATCGCAAAAACCTCTGATGATGATAGATCATCACGCATTCCATCCTGAGAATACAAAAACAGCCACCTACATACTTTGTGACGACAAAGCAACATCGACCTGCGAGATTATCCTCGACATGTACATGGATCTGAAAATACCTATTGATCAAGCAGTAAGCCAAGTTCTCTTGACTGGACTCATTGTGGAAACAGGCCACTTCTCAATCGCCACCAAACGAACCATAAAATCTGCCTGCACTCTCATTGACCGCGGAGCCGACCCAGCGGTCGCTCTCGCACTAACGAAGCAAGTAATGGATGAGTCAGAACGGATTGCGAGAATTAAATCGGCTCAACGGATGCGGTTAGAGAAGATTGGCAATTGGCTTATCGCTGTCTCAGACATCGGTTCATACCACGCCTCCGCGGCTCGTTCCCTCATCTCACTCGGTGCACATGTCGCAGTAGTTGCTGGAAAAAGGAATGATCAGCTAACTGTGAGTATGCGTTCAACTCATGAATTCTTTCAGCAGACGGGTCTCCATCTCGGAACAAACCTCGCTAGTCCGCTGGGACAACAGTTGGGAGGGATGGGAGGAGGTCATGCAACAGCCGCAGGAACCAACGCCAAAGGTGACGCGGGTGACGCACTCAAGCAAGCGCTGAAACTGTTACGCGAATTTCTCACACACCCAGAAAAGAGTATACGTGACACAAACAATCCATCAACGATTACATAGCGACGACAAAGCGCCAAGGTGAACTCCGCTGCCCGCAATTTCGGCACGAAATCTCTCATTCACATATTCTGGCGCAGAAAAGCCATCAATAGACGAAATCAATTTGTCAATTGCAAAAAACGATTTCGTGGTCCTCACGGGCTTAAGTGGGTGTGGAAAAACAACTCTTTGCCGATGCTTGAACGGCCTGATTCCCAATTTCTATGCGGGCCAATTGAATGGGGATCTCAAAATCAACGACGTAGACGTCAAGGGAAAGTCGACCGCTGAACTCGCAACACATGTCGGGTTCGTTTTCCAAAATCCGGAGAATCAACTCTTTTCACTATCAGTAGAAAGGGATGTAGCCTTCGGATTAGAAAACTTAGGAATCCAAAGAGAACTTGCGATCGAACGAGTCAATTGGGCAATGGAAGTCACAGGCATAACGCAACTACGCAACAAAGCTCCTTACGAATTATCAGGCGGACAACAGCAGCGAGCCGCTATAGCAGGCGTTCTAGCGATGAGGCCAGAGATAATAGTCTTAGACGAACCAACTTCATTTTTAGATCCGAAGACCGCAGAAGAAATCTTGAAAGTTATATCACGGCTCAATCGCGAATTTGGACTAACGACACTGCTTGTCGAACATCGGCTTGATACCGTATCCGCTTACGCAAATCGAGTAATTGTGATGGATAAGGGAAAAATTGTCCTCGATGGTCCACCCGAGACGGTCTACGACGAACCAGCCCGATTAATCGGAATTGGACTTCCCAAGGTTACAACTTTGTTCCATCTGCTTAAACGGGATGGAATACCCGTGACAATTAATCCAATAACGGTAACGCAGGCCTCAGAAGCGCTACGAAGGATCTCCGGAAATTGATATCCGTAGAACACATAAGCTTCCATTATCCAGGGAGTCCAGATACTTTACACGACATCAGTCTGAAGATTGATGATGGCGAATTCGTTGCCATTATGGGTGAGAACGGTGCCGGGAAAACTACACTCGTGAAATTGTTTAATGGCTTACTCAAACCCGACTCTGGATCGGTATTCATCGACAACGTGAACAGTCGTGATAAATCTGTCGCTGAGTTGTCTAGGCAAGTCGGTCTTATCTTCCAAAACCCGGATCATCAACTGTTTGCTGAGACGGTTGGAGAAGAACTGAGATTCTCCTTGAAGAATTTCGGATTCAAAGAATCAGTCATCGAGAGCCGCGTAACATCTCTACTTACAGCCTTGGACATAGAAAAGTACGTGAACGCTTCGCCCTTCATGCTAAGCGGCGGAGAACGAAAACGAGTCGCTCTTGCTTCAATATTGGTCTGGGATCCCAAGCACGTGGTAATGGACGAACCCACAATAGGCCAAGATTATCTGCAGAAAGACAGATTGAGAAACTTCATCATCCAACTCATCTCACAGAAAAAAGCCATCATCATCGTTACTCATGACACTGAATTCGTTGCAGAGTGTAATCCAAGAGTAGTATTGATGTCCAAAGGAAAAATTATCGCCGATGGACCGGCCCAATCAATTTTAACCGATCAAACAGTGGTTGAAGAAGCTTCACTTGTTCTCCCGCAAATGACTCAACTAACGAGGAGTATTCCGGAATTGCATGCTCCTGACAACATCATAGACGTACATGCTGCACGAAAATTTTTCCTTCAAGCATTAAAGGAGCATGCGGAAACACAACGGGAGTGACGGTGATTTGTCTCTAAGATTTGTTGAAGGGTTCAAATTTACTCGCATTGATAGTCCAATACACCGAATGGACCCTCGAGCAAAATTCATTGTCACACTTGGATTCTTCGCTACCTCTTTGATGTTCACGAACGTCTACGTGCTCCTGATAATTTTTCTCGCTCAGGCTCCGCTCATAATTCTGGCCAAGACATGGCGACGATGGTCGCGATCAATGCGTGGCGGACTTTTTCTCGGCGGTTTCATTTTTGTTATGAACTTCATCTTTGGTACATCCCTCGCTCTGTCAATTGCTTTCACGCTTCGCTTTTTCGCCATAATGTCAGCGTTCTCGTTTTTCTTTATGACAACATCCGCAGATGATTTAGGCTTGGCACTAGATCAAATACACGTCCCGTACGTGGTCTCATTCACATTTACTACAGCAGTGCGTCTTGTGCCAACGATGGCTCTTGACGCTCAGACAGTGGTAGATGCCCAGCGTTCTCGAGGATTAGAATTGGATAAAGGCAATTTCTTGAAACGAATTCGCAACTATATACCGATCCTCATTCCCTTGATCATTTCGGCAATTCGCAGAAGCGTTGAATTAGCAGAAGCGTTGGAATCACGAGCATTCGGAGCAAACGAAAATAGGACAAGCATAACGACGCTGAAATTGCATCGATCAGATTACGCAGCTATGGCCGCGACTGTGTTGGGCGTTGTTATCGCGATTTACGTTTACTTCTACCTGCCTCTGCCAAACCTCATAATCCCATTCAAAACGCCGCAGCTCTTCTAGCAGGTTGGGATAGACGAATGAGACTACCGCGCATTGTCATCGACTCACGCGAATCCGCGTCCGGCATACCAGAACTTCTCGAAGAGCGCGGAATCTACGTTCAAAGACGACTACTGGATGTCGCCGACTATGTCGTCGGCCAATATGCAATCGAACGCAAGACGGTACATGATTTCATCTCTTCCCTTTACAACGGGCGCCTATTTGACCAAGCCCAAAGAATTACTCAGGCATATTCGAAATTTTTGCTTATTGTGGAAGGAGACATTCAGGAGGCGTTTACTGAGCTCAAAAATCCTCGAGCGTACTGGGGGGCTTTGCTGACGCTTGCCCTCAGTTTTGATTTCAAAATATTCTACACGTTCTCGATCGACGAGACTGTAGATTTGCTGTCACTATTAGCTCGAAGAGGAGGGACAAGTGGATTGTCCGGTAGACCTTTGATCGTGAAGAAACCTCGAATAACTTCGACCAAAGAGTGGCAGCTCTTAGTCCTGGGTAGCCTCCCGACAATCGGACCTGTACTCGCTGAGAAATTACTTAGATCATTCGGAAGCCTACACAACATATTCGCAGCATCGCGCATCGAACTAGCTGTTAGAGGAGGAATAGGGGAATCAAGAGCTCAGAAGGTCTTCGATTTGATAAGGACGGAGTATAAACGAAAAGTTCCCAAACAGACTAAACTTGCTTAACTCCACGAGTTCAAGTAATCACTCTGCTCTTTCGTCAAATTATCCACAGCCATCTGGTGACTCTCAAGCCATAGCCTAGCTACTTCTCGATCAATCTCCATCGGTATCTTGTGTACTTTTGGCGCTAATTTTCCTCGGTTCTTCACCAAATATTCCGCAGCTAACGCTTGATTTGCGAAACTCATGTCCATAACCTCAGCCGGATGACCGTCAGCCGCTGCCAAATTTACCAATCGGCCTTCAGCCAACAGATACAACCTATTGCCGTTCTTCAACTTGAATTCCTCAACGTTTTGTCTGGCAATCCGGACATTGGACGCAATCTGTCTGAGCCCACTAACGTCAATCTCAACATCAAAATGACCAGAATTTGCCAGTATGGCGCCGTCGTGCATTAAGACAAAATGTTCTGGACTGATGATACCTTTACAGCCAGTTGCAGTTACGAAAATATCGCCGATCTTCGAGGCTTCAATCATCGGCATAACTTGGTACCCCTCCATTGCAGCCTCAAGCGCTCTAATTGGATCAACTTCGGTTACAATGACTTTTGCACCAAGCCCTTTGGCTCTCAGGGCGATACCCCGCCCAACCCATCCATAACCTGCCACGACGAAATTCTTACCGGCTATGAGTAGGTTGGTGGCACGCATGATTCCCTCGAGTGCCGACTGGCCGGTTCCATGCTGACTGTCAAACAAGAACTTTGTGAACGCATCGTTCACGGCCATAACGGGATACGCCAGTAGCCCATCCCGTTCCATTGCATTGTATCGATGAACTCCAGTCGTTGTCTCTTCGCAGGCTCCAAGAATCCGTTTCATCAATTCCTTCTTCTCGGTATGGACGGTCACTGAGAGCTCGCCTCCATCATCAATTAGAATGTCAGGCTTGGTTTCGAGAACTCTAAGAAGGTTATCATGATGTTCCTTCTCGGTAACCCCCCTCCACGCGAAAACGTTTGCCCCAGACTTTGAAAGCGATGCAGCAACATCGTCCTGCGTTGATAGTGGATTGCTTCCCGTGATTGCTATCGTCGCACCGGACTCTTGAAGAGCTAACCCAAGGACAGCAGTTTTCATCTCAAGGTGCATGCACATGCCTATAGTTAGTGTCCTGAAGGGTTGTTCGCGTTTGAAGCGATCACGAATTTTCCTCAGGACGGGCATGTGTTCGCTTGCCCATTCGATCTTTAACTCTCCTTGCGCAGCCAGCGAAATGTCTTTGACTATACTTGGCATCTGAACCACCATTACCTAGATCAACACAACCCTTTCACCTTCAGATTAAAACAATTGGCATAAAGCCAGCGTTCAATCGCTTTGCTTTTTAGTTAAACATCGAAATCCTTCCTTGGACCCACTTGGCAACTCTACTCATCAAAAATTGTGATTGGCTCGTTACGCAAAACCAAGCTAGAGATGTGATGAGAGACGCCTCGGTGCTTGTCGAGAACGGGATAATTCGAGAAATCGGAAGAGTTGGGTCTTCGGCAGACAAAACCATTGACGCTAAAGGAAAGATCGCCCTGCCCGGCTTAATTAACGCTCATACACATCTTTCTATGACTCTTTTTCGCGGATTTGCTGACGACATGCTCCTGCAAGACTGGCTGCAGAAGAAGATTTGGCCTTTGGAAGCAAAATTAACTGGTGACGATTGTTACCACGGCGCACTTCTTGGTTGCGCGGAGATGATTCGATCTGGAACTACGTCTTTCGTTGACATGTACTTTCATATGGAGAGAGTAGCTGACGCAGTCAATGAGGCTGGGCTGAGAGGTTTTCTATCCTATGCACCGATCGACCTCTTCGATCCTGCAAAAGGCAAGTTAGAGAAGGAACGAGTAATCAAATTTCATGACTATGTCCAGAAACTTGGGATACCTAGAATAAAATTCGTAGTTGGGCCACATGCACCTTACACTTGTTCCGCTGACATGTTGCAGTGGGCGAAGGACTACGCCGAGAAGCAACATGCGATATTGCATATTCATGTTGCTGAAACTAGACGCGAGCAAGCAGATATGATGAAACAGAACGGGATGCGCGTGGTTGAATACTTAGATAAAATCGGAGTACTGTGCAGAAATATGCTCGCAGCTCATTGTGTCTGGCTTACGAAAAGCGAAATTCAATTACTAGCCAAGGCGGGTGTGAGCGTTGCCCATTGCCCGGTCTCGAACATGAAACTGGCAAGCGGTGGAGTTGCTCCCTTACCCGAAATGTTCGAGTCCGGATTAGCCATCGGTCTTGGCACGGACGGCGCAGCGAGCAACAATAGCCTGGACATGTTCGACACTATGAAGATGTGTGCACTAATTCACAAGGCCTACCGTTGGGACCCGACCATTCTAAATGCGCAGAGAGTACTCGACCTGGCTACAATTGAAGGCGCGCGAGCGGTCAGAGCTGAAGACGAGTTGGGCAGTTTAGAAGTTGGTAAGCGCGCCGATGTCATCCTAGTTGATGGTGACACCCCGAATATGCGACCTATCCATGGCGACGACACAGTAGTATCCGACTTGGTCTACTCGGCTTCGGGCGGGAACGTCGACACTACCATAGTGGATGGGAAGGTACTGATGCTAAATAGAGAAATGAAGACATTAGACTTGCACGGAGTCATGTCAGTAACCCAGGAACGCATTGACAAACTCCTACGCAAATGATTTGAATTATACCAAACTCATATCGTCGATTTTGAGAAAGCCAGAATCGCCACGCCAATTCGAGGTAGCATGAACAACTTTCAGCCTACGCTTGAACATCGGCGCCCATAGTACAAATGTCTCAGCTTCCCCACCCTCGAAAGCAATGTTGAAACCATATTTGTTCTTCAATTGAATTAGACGACGTAAATCTGACGCATCTAGTTTCTTTCCAAGCCATTTGGCGTCCAGTCCCATAGCGTTGCAGGAAGTGATGATGATTTCAAATCCCGCGTCCAGTTGCTCCTTAACGAGTTGCTCCTGGTCCTTATGCCAGAGTGGTGCGAAGCTCCTTAGACCTAACTCTTCACAGAGATTATCAAGTCGGGTTCGCTGGTATTCACTGGACACTGCCCCGGAAACTAGCCCGTCAATTTCGACGGTTCTCATCAATTCGGCCAGCCCATGCTTGAGGTCCTCAAGCTCGCGTTCCTTAACACCACCTGAGTGGATGGTGACTTGCGGAATATCCATTGCATCGGATTGCAAACGCGTCCATTCTATTGCTGGATAGTGAAACATCCATGACTCTGAAGTTTTGGGAATCACAGTAACCAACGCCTGGACATCCCATGCCTGCATCTGAGCACACCATAACGCAAAAGCACTATCTTTCCCACCGCTGAAGAGAGAAACAATCTTCAATCGACCAGCCTCAGAAGTCACCCATAGCCTTGAACCTGAACTGGTCCCGATATAGACGCTTCAGCCTTCCTATCGAATCAGCATCCTCAGGTCGCTTATCTTTTCGGAATCTGACTATTCTTGCGAATCGGAGAGCAAATTTTGAATCATAACGTGGGCTCTTCTGAATTTCATTGAACGCCACTTCTACCACAATTTCTGGTTTTACAAACACAGTATAATTGTTCTGGCGAATTTTCAGTTCGAGAAGCGTCCGAGTGATTTCGACGAATTCTTCATCAGTGAGTCCCTTGAAGGTTTTACCAACCAACAGGAACTCTCCCGTCTCCTGGTCGCGAACGGCAAGGTGGTAATTACTTAACCAACCACGTCTCCGGCCCGAGCCCCAATCTGCAGCCACGATCACCAAATCCAAAGTCTCAGCGAACTTAATTTTGAACCACTTTTTGCCTCGAACTCCAGGTGAGTAGGTGCCTTTCAGATTCTTAGCCATTAGACCCTCATGTCCAGCTCGAATTGAGTTTTCCATCATCGACTTCACCACTTCCTGATCTCCGGTTACGACTCTCGTCGCCAGTAATTCTCTAGGCGTTATCTCTTGCAACAAGGCCCATCGCTCCTCGTACGTTTTGTCGATTAACAGGCGCCCATCGCGATAGATCACATCGAACAGGAACAACTGTAATGGAATTTCTTTCGTCATAGATTCGACTTCATGAACACGTCTGAATCTGCGCATTAGATCTTGAAAGGGCAACGGTTTTCGATTTTCTCCCAAAGCGACTACCTCACCTTCGATTAGGAATTCAGGGCAATCGATCCTCGTTTTCACCACTTCCACGATGTCCGGGAGGCTAGTTGTCACGTCTGTCAATCTTCGGCTGAATATTCTAATCTTCGCACCTTTGCTGTGGATCTGAATTCTAGCTCCATCATATTTGTACTCGAACGCAGAAATTCCGCGATGTTCTTTCAATACGTTCTCTATTGAAGTCGCCATCTCAGCCAGCATTGGCCGAATGGGCACGAAGAGTTGTACTCCGACACGACGTACGGCTTCGTGGCCTTCTGTCAGAGCAAGTTTTCCAACAAGCGAAATGTCTCCGAGAAGTAAGTAGGCGCGCCTTATTTCTTCTAAACTAACAGACGAGGCATTTGCGATCGACTCAAGAATGATACCTTCAACCGCTCCAATTCTCATTTCCCCAAAAATAATTCGAGCAAGATACTCAGCCTCAACGTCAGACATTCGATTGAGCAAAGAACCGATCAACAGCTCCTTCTTTACCCGTGAACCGGGTCCGGAAACTCCAGTGACCCTCTCAAACACATGAAAGACATCAGAGACCGACACGGCATTCGACGCTAGAGTGGACTGACGACTGCTCAAGTGATTTATTTTCCATAGCGTGCGGCCACTAATGTCAAGAACTCTTTTGTCAGAACCTGTGAAGGGATGGCCCGTAAAGAAAGAGATGGTCGGAACGATTTCTTCCCTGGATAACGAACTTAGAAATTTCGCTAGCAATTCCACCTTAAGGGTTCTCTTCGTCGTAGCTTCCAAAGATTGACACACATTCGCGAACTCTGAAAATTGAGTCCCCATCGACTCTCACTCAAAACCAAGAGCTGAGTTTGGAACCTTCGGATGCGTAGAACTGTTTCATTCGATTGATGACTAGCGATACCCTCTCGCGCCCAAACCCACGTTCATCGCATAGGAATCGCATCAAACCATTCTCGTCTAGTCTCTTGAACTCTAAGTCATAATTTGCCGTCACTGATGGATTCATGAACGCTTTGCGCAATTCAGCAATATTCGCCGGAATATCTTCTCGGTAATTTTCGGGGAGACTTTCTAATTTGCCGTTGGTCCTGAGCAACTTCAATGCCGTTTTCGGTCCGACCCCTCGAACACCCTGGTTGAAGTCCGTTCCTACGAGTATGGCTAAGTCTACGAGTTGTTCTCGAGTAAGCTGTAAAGTAGCTAATAGTTCCTCGAGTTGAATTAGTTCCGGATTTAACGGTCGAGAGATCCCTTTGCTCGGCAAGTACTCTTGTCCGGATATGGTGACGTATCGAACAAGTCTCGGTGAACCGAAGAGTACCGAATCATAGTCACGACTATTGACGGCCCAAACGTCTCCTCGAGCAGCCATGTATGCAGCCTGGGCCTCTCCCTCCTCGGTCGCTTGTACGCGTGGGATACCGAGAAGATCAAGCACTTTTTTCGCGTCGTTCTGCATATCTTGCGTAAGGCTGTTCATTCTGACAGCCTTCGACCAAGCAGCTCTATAATCACCGCGCCCCACTGCCTCCTTCCACTCTTCTCTAGCCTTTTCTCGGGATCGGCGTCTCTCAGCTAGGGTTGTCGATTTCAACTCTGAAGGCTTTCCGTCAAATACAAAGATTGGTCGAATGCTGTAGTCCGCCATCAACCGAGTAGTCCTCATAATCAAACCGACGATGTGTGAGGTTATTCGACCTTGAGAGTCAGTAAACGGGCTACCGTCTTTCGATCGAATTAATGCGAGAAACTGGTAAAGTAAATTGTTAGCGTCAACGGCAAGCGTACGGCCTCGAAGTTCTTCCAACGTGAGCCTACGTTTCACAATTAAAGGTGTGAGATTGAAGCCCAAATTGTCACCCTGACAATCACTTAGTGGTCGACTTGAGGATCAGTAGAACACACCCACAACATTCATCGGTTTTTGAATAAACTTCATTAAATCTTGAATCCTTTCGGTTGGAGTAGAACATAATACAACGGTCCCCGGTCCTGCGGATTGCCGTGAGTCTATCTTCGACAGCGTTCCTCCAATAAACCGCAGATGTGAATCTTTAGCGAGGGTTGCCGTTTCGTGACTGATTCCTCGAGATCCTACCGGGATGATTTCGTGCACGAATGGTAATCTGGTGAGGCGTATTACGTCATTTAAGTCCGCGATTAATCCTTGGTTGTCCGCTGACACGACTCCGCGTCCTACAAACGGGTAACCGATCGACAAAACCACGTCGTCGCGTCTCGACTTTCCTAGCCGCATTGAAGCACGATTAACGATGCCTATCACAGTCACGCCGAGACCCGATTGTTTTACTGTAAAATTATTTTCCGTACTACTTACAATTGGAATCCCATGGTCCAGTAACGATACTTCTCTGCGAACGCCCGTGAGAATGTCTGAGCTAATCCTACCTCTTTCGAGCGGTATTGTTGCGGAGATACATTTCGGACGTGCCCCGATTGCTATTGTCTCCATTAGTGCGACGCGTGCAGTGAATCTTCCTAGAGTGAGCCCATCGACATGCACTCGATCGTATGTTTTCGGGCCGACTCCTCCTGCAGCGTCGCAGCTTACGGTTAGGAAATTACGATCTCGCAGCGGTACTAGAAGTATATCTCTACTAGTTCGGATGATTGTCAGACTCACATTCTCCCTCTCAAAGCCAAGTAAACGGTTACAGCAACAAATCCGTTTACGCTTGCAGCGAGAAACAGGAATGGAAGAAAGCTGATTGTTGCCGCCCAGCCTAAAGTTGGGATAGCGACAACAACCAAGCCTGTATTAATTATGATTCCTGCTACGATACCTTCGGCGTATCCAAAACGCTGGTCCAATCGATTAATCCATCCTATGACTGCGCCCGCCGCCGCGAGTCCTATCGCTATAGGAAAATGCAGAAGGCCGAGAGGAAAGCCATTGATAACGGCCGTAGCGATATGACCGATACCTGTAACGGCCGCCCCATCGATAGGCCCAAAATATAGAGCGGCGAAAAATCCTGGGGCGGAATCAAGGGCTACCGATTGTATCGGTCCCGGCAGATGAATAAATGAGCCAATTACTGATAACGCACAAAACACTGAGATCCTTGCGAGCCGATATGATCTCGGGATATGTTCAGTTGGGGCTCGTTTTCTGTTCATGTGAAGATAACCTGCCTGAACTTGCTTTCGTTCTTGCTAGCCGCAATTCTTCGGGAGTATTCACGTTGAGAGCTAAAGCGTCGCAGTCAACTATGAATAGAGACTGATCGAGTTCGGGTTCTTCAATGCGCTGGCCGTCAATCATGTTCAATCCGACGGGAATTAATTTTCTTCCGATATCGATCACGTTGGTTGGCGTTATTCCTAATT
>Ga0326727_10022061_pt1 | contig 12361 bp, 9 predicted proteins | sample MB2enrmetagenome_FD_207643 | JGI IMG/M metagenome (GOLD analysis project Ga0326727, IMG submission 207643) | Lab enriched peat soil microbial communities from McLean, Ithaca, NY, United States - MB29MY | ecosystem: Environmental > Terrestrial > Soil > Wetlands > Peat | place: USA: New York...
CATCCGGAGCTGGCGGGAGTGATTGTGGAGCGGCCGCTCCCGGACCCGATGGGCGCGATTTTCGGCGATGCGCGGGCGCGGATGGTTCCCGCGCGGCTGTTGGTGCGCGATCGCTACGATTTGAATGTGGCTGCGACAAACGTGCGTGTGCCAGTGCTGTGGTTCGCGTGGGACGAGCGGCCGGCGGCCCGTGTTGTGCCGCACGAGCCGGGAGCGTACGGAAGAATTGCGGGACGCAAGATGCTGGTGTGGCTGAGTCCTCAAAAGAATGTTGACATGCAGATCGTGGATGCGCTGGCGCGGTGGCTGGACGAGTTGCCGCCGCAACATTGATTCGGCAATTAAACAGTGACGCGGTTTCCCACCCATATCCCTAAAAAGTGCGGAAAAGGATGGGGCACGGATGCAGTGTTTTTGTTACCGAATCAAAACGCGCCAGTCTTGCCGCCACACAATTGGACCGCCTGAGTCATGGCTTTGCCAACGCGGCCGGCCTGCTTTGCATCGGTAAAAGAAAACTCCGTTTCATCTTCATCGGAGATTCGCACCATGACCATAAACAGGGGCGGATCAAATTTCTCGTAGTAGCCCCGGTCTCCGTCGGGAGTCGGGCCCTCTTCTTTATCCAACTTCTTCAAATACTCGTCGAATGACATGGTCGCGACGATCTCGACGTCGTGCAACTTGAGCGAAACGTCTTCATCGTTCACCACTTCACCGTGCATCATTCTCCACCAGTGGTAATGGATGGTGCAGGTGGCGGGATCGGCAACCACTTTGGTCAACTGTTCGCTGTATGGAGGATCGCCTTTTTCCTCCGCATTGTAGATATGCACCACAAAGTTGAGTTTGCCCAACGCATTCAGTTCCTTTTGGATAGCCGCCATGGCCGCCGCCAATGACTGTGCGCTGCCTGTGGACTTGGGTGGAGCGCTTTGCTGACCGCAGGCTGTAGATGCAATAAAAATTGCCAGAATGAAGAAAATCGGACGATACGCTTTCATGGTCTTGCCCTTTCCATCTTCCCGGATTTCTGCCCGATCCGCAGCCGTCAAAACAACGCCGCGTAGTCATTGCTCCGGACAAATCATCCTACTACCGAACCGGATTTTCCGCTGCGGCCGCGCGCAATGAGCCGGCGGCGGGGTCAGAGGTCGATGGCGCGTTTCCAGCTCAGCACGGCCGCCTTGTAAATCTCGGGCACATCGCTCAGGCCAGCCAAATCCGCAACGCGAATCCATCTGGCGGCACTGTGTTCGTTACTGAGCGCAATGGGGGCGTTGGTATCGGCAGGGTTCTTCACGTAGCAGCCATAGGCCGATATCAAAACATCGGTGGCTTTGGGGGTGTGCGGCGGGAGAATGTTGAGCACGCCGTTGTGGATGCACAAACCGACTCCGACCACGAGACATGTTTCCTCGAAGATCTCCCGGGAAAGGCATTCTTCCGGCGTTTCATCTGCTTTGGGCCGTCCGCCCGGCAGTTCCCACTCGTTTCTGTCGTTGCGCAGAAAAAGTACTTCGGCCGTTCCATCGACGATCCGGAACAGGACTCCCTTGACGGATGTGGGAAGCGGAACCTGATTCACGATAAGAGCTCTTTCCTGGCGCAATGCGGCAGTGTTACCGCACCATGTCGCGATGCAGCGCCTTGACCTGGTAGCCGGCTTTTTCGAGCCGCTTGCGCATCTCCTCGGCCATCATGACGCTGCGATGCTGGCCGCCGGTGCAGCCGAAGGCCACGGTCAGGTAGCTCTTGCCCTCGTTCACATAGTGCGGCAGCAGGTAGAGCATCAGCTTGGTTACGCGATCGAGGAACTCCGTGGTCTGCGGGAAACCGCGCACGTAGGCGGCGACTTTGGGATCGAGGCCGGTCTTCTTGCGGAACTCGGGCACGAAGTGTGGATTGGGCAGGAAGCGCACATCGAAGACCATGTCCGCGTCCAGAGGCACGCCGTTTTTGAAACCGAAGCTGAGGCAGGAAACGAGAAGGCGCTTGTTCTCGTCCTCGTGTCCGAAACGCGCCAGAATGTCGGCGCGCAGCTCGTGCACGTTGAAGTTCGACGTGTCGATCAGCGTGTCGGCGACGTTGCGGATGGGGTCAAGCAGCTGGCGTTCCTCGACGATGGAGCGCCACACCGTTTCTGTGCGGCCGAGCGGGTGCGGACGGCGCGTCTCAGAGAAACGGCGCACCAGTACGGCGTCCTGGGCGTCGAGAAACACCACGCGGACTTGCAGCAGTTTCTTGATGCTTTTCAGGATTTCGGGCAGACGGTCGAGCGTAGCGCCCTCGCGAACGTCGATTACGATGGCGGCGCGTTCCACGTTGCGCGAAGCGCTGACAAGGCCGGCAAAATGCGGCAGAAGCTCGAGGGGTAGATTGTCGACGCAGTGGAATCCCAGGTCCTCAAAGGCCTTGAGCGCCGAAGCTTTTCCCGCGCCGGAGATTCCGGTGACGATCACCAGTTCGTTCGGTGGCTTACCGGCTGGCTTCCGCTGGCGAGCCGTACCAGGCGATTTCCCCACACTGCGCGCAGGCTTTCGGGCCGTCATGGGATCATGCTACACCGGGAAGAGACAGCGGCGTTAGCGGAGTTAGCGGAGTTGTCGGTGTTAGCGGAGTTAGCGGAGTTGTCGGTGTTAGCGGAGTTAGCGGAGCCACGAGCCAACGAGTAAACCGGCCAAGGGCGGGAGCCCCTGCGGCAGCGGTGGATTCAGGCCCGGGAGGCAGCGGCTCGCGAACCGGTTTGCGCCAGTTCGAGCGCATGCTCCGGGTCAAGGGCGGGCGACAAGAGCGGCCCCTGCCCCAACGTGCAACCCATGCGGACCAGCGCTGCGATCTGCTCACGGGTCTCGATTCCCTGGGCGACCACGGGCAGGCTCAGGGTGTTGGCGAGGCGGATGAACGACTCCAGCACGGCCTGCTGGCGGCCCGCCGAAACGGCAGTGAGCCTGGGCGCGAGCTTCACCATGGAAATAGGAAGTTGCAGCAGATGATTCAACGGCGCAAGGCTGCTGCCGAAGTCGTCGATGGCCACGCGCACCTGGCAGTCAGCAATGCGCTGCAGGGCGGCAACCGCGGTATCGGGAGTCGCGTTGAGAGTGCTCTCGGAGACCTCGAACACGAGGCGCGAGGAATCGGCGCCGCTGGCCGCGAGGGTTTTCATCAACTGGGCGACCAAATCGACGTTGAAGAGTTGCCGGCGCGTCAGGTTGACGGAGACGAACAGATCCTGCTGCGGCAGGTGATCGCTCCAGGAACGCAACTGCGCGCACACGGCTTCGAGCGTCTCCCGGCCCAGCACAACAGAAAGGCCGGTGTCCTCGGCCACTACGAGCAGGCCGTCAAAATCCTCGACGGTTCCATCGGCGCGGCGCAGGCAGAGCAGAGATTCGAATCCTTCGAGCTTGCCGTTGGTGAGCCGGTAGATGGGCTGGTAGAGGAAGGTGAACTGCCGCTTGTCAAGGGCGGTACGCAACTCGCGCTCGCGCTCCTGCTGGCTGGTAACGCAGACTTCGAGGTGCTTGTCGAAGATTTCGTAACGCCCGCGGCCCGCCTGTTTGGCGCGGTACATGGCAAAGTCGGCGTCGCGCAGCAGCAGATCGGATGAGGTGTGCTCGGGACCGGCCATGGCCGCGCCGATGCTGGCGCCGGCCAGGACGGTGTGCCCGAAGATGTCTAACGGCCGTTCCAGCTCACGCAGGATGCGTCCGGCGACCACTTCAAGATCGTAGGCAGTCACAATATTTTCAACCAGCACGGCAAACTCGTCTCCGCCCAGTCGCGCGGCCGAGTCCTGAGGGCGCAGCGCGGAGCGCAGACGCCCGGCAATGGCCATCAGCAGAACATCGCCCGCAGCGTGGCCCAGGCTGTCGTTGACGGCCTTGAAGTTGTCGAGATCCATATAGAGCACGCCACAACCATTGTCAGGGTGGCGGAGGCGGCGGGTCAGCGTGAGGTTCAGGCGGTCGATAAAGAGCGCCCGGTTGGGTAATCCGGTGAGCACGTCGTGCATGGCGTCGTGCTGCAACTTGGCTTCAGTCTGCTTCACGTCGCCGATGTCGCGAAACGTGAAGACATAGCCCAACTTGGCGCCGTCCACGACGAGGGGCGCGATCTGCATGCTGACGTCTACCAGTTCGCCGGCCTTGTTGGTGCGTACGGTTTCCATGGTGGCGCTGCCCTGATCGTCGACCACGTGCAGCAACGTGAGATTCTCGTTCAGGCGCGTTTCCGGGACAATCAACTCGCGCAGGCTGCCGCCGCCCGCCTCTTCAGCGGTGTAGCCAAACATGCGGGTGAACGCCGGATTGGTGTAGAGAACGTGATTCTGATGCTCGATGGCGACCGCTTCGGGAAGGCTGGAGAGCACGTCTTCCATCAAGCGCGATTTGGGAGCTCGCTCCTTTTCGCTGGGATGCGCCACGATGACGGCTTCGCGCAGTTGCGGGTTGGAGATGCTGTAAGTGCCTTCGACGGGCACAAGGCGGCCGTTGGGGGCCGGAAGGGTGGCATGGAAGGGGCTGCCGCGCCGCGTGCTGGTCAGGAGAGTTTGCGGCTCGGCCGTGCCGGGAAAGAGTCCCCACAGAACGTCTTCGACGGGACGGGCAATCCACTCGCCCTCAGTCAGGCCCAGCAACTGCCGCGCTTCGGCATTGGCAAAGACAATCTTGCCCGCGCGTTCAAGAAAAACCAGGACCGGCAGAGCGTCGAGAACCTGGTGCTGCGCGTCGGGATTTGTATTTCCGTACAAGGTCAGTTCCATGGCCTCCCGAGGAGCCGCCGGCGTTGGCGTTGGCGAGGGTTTCGGCACGCTCCCGGGTCCGGCCTTTGGTACAGCGGTTGCCATTGATTCGATCGTATGCGCTGTGGGATACCGCAACCATCCCCAAAAGCGGTCACCGGATGCAACCAAAGTCCGGACTGGCGCAGGGGCCGGACAAATCTCTGCGCTGCACGCATTTGCGATCTCGCCAGAGGGCCCTGCGGGGCGCACAATTCGAGGCCGCAAAGCGAGCAAAAAATCCGCGTGTGCGGCCTTTCAACAAGCCGGGCAGCGGCGCTTCTCTCCCGCTTTCAGGGGATCTCCACCAGCTCCATTTGGCCGTCGCGGCGGCGATGCAGCACAAACGTCTCTCCGATCGCGGTGCGAAAAATCAGCAGGTCGCGGTCGCGAAACTCGGCGTCCTTCACGGCCTCTTCAATCGTCATCGGCCGCAGCGAAATGGCCTCGCCGCTCTTGAGGATGTGAGGCTCGACCACCGTGTTGCGCGCAGGAAACGAGTGCACCGCGATGGACGCCCGCGCTTTGCCACGGGCCGGCCTGGCCTCTCCGGCTTCGTCCGCGGGTTCCACGCGCGCCTTGGGCCGCGCCACGGGAGGGGCTGTCATCACTTTCTCTCCTTTGGGCAGGCGCTTGCTCACGATGCGCCGGTCGCGGTGCCGATGGGCCTGATGCTCGGCGTGTTCGATGGCCTCGCGCAGCGCCGCTTCGGGCGAGTCGCCCTTCCCCGTGGCGGCAAGCTTCTGCGCGCGCGACATGATGGTTAGTTCGACGATGTGGACATGCCTTTGCGCGCTGAACGTGACGCTGGCTCGCGCGGTCCGGCCCAGAATGCGCCCGATGTGTTCCATCCCCTCCTCTGCCTGCGTGCGCATAGCCTTGGAGATTTTGCCCTTCCTTGCAGTCAATGTTACCTGCATGGTCGCCTCCGCTTGGGTATCGTCAACTCCGCGCCGAAGACCGGCGGCGGTGGAGCACAGTATATGCCGGATGAGCTAAAAGCTGCCAGCTTTCAGCTTTTCAGATCTCCCAGCGCAGCAGCACCGTGCCTACGGTAAAGCCAGCGCCCACGGCGGCCAGCAGCACCAGGTCACCTTTGTTCAGCTTGCCTTCTTCGATGGCCGTTTCCATGGCGAGCGGGATGGTTCCGGAGGAGGTGTTGCCGTACTTTTCAATATTGACAATCACACGATCGGGGCTCATGCCCAGCCGATCGGCCGTGGCCGTGATGATGCGCTTGTTGGCCTGGTGGGGAATGAAGCAGCCCAGATCCGCGCCGGTGACGCCGTTGCGCTCCAGCAGCGCTCCCGTGAGTTCGGCCATTTTGCGCACCGCGAACTTGTAGACTGCGGGGCCGTCCTGGTGAATAAAATGCATTTTCTTGTCGACGGTCTCGTGCGTCGATGGGTTCAGGCTGCCGCCGCCCGGCATGTACAGGCTCACGCCGCCCGCTCCGTCAATCTCGTTGAGGGAGTCGATGAAGCCGATCTCGCTCTCTTCGGCCGGCTCCAATAGCACCGCGCCGCCGCCGTCACCGAAGAGCACACAGGTGGTGCGGTCGGTGTAGTCGGTCATGCGGGTGTTGGCGTCTGCGCCGCACACCAGAACCTTGCTGTGCATGCCGCTCTCCACCATCGCCACGCCGGCCTGCAGCGCATAGGTGAATCCCGAGCAGCCCGCGGAGACGTCGAAACCCCACACACCGTGCGCGCCGATCTTGTGCTGCACCAGGGAGGCCGTGTTGGGATACATCATGTCCGGCGTCACCGTGCCCACGAGGATGACTTCGAGCTCGTCCGGCCCGATGCCGCGCGCAGCCAGACACTTTTTGGCGGCTTCCGCGCAGATGTCGCTTACACCCAGGCCGGCGGCCAGCTTGTGGCGCGTCTTGATGCCGGTGCGCTCCATGATCCACTGGTCGCTGGTTTCCACCAGCTTTTCCAAATCTTGATTGGTGATCACATCGGGAGGAACGTAAGTTCCGAGCGCCGAGATCTTGGCGCGGCGGCCCATCACGGGGCGAACGGTAAGGCTCAATGCATTTCTCCTTGCAAATCAGACCCCCGATCGGGGCTCAAAGCCCGGGTGCGATCTCGTCCAAAACGGAAGAGCGCCCACGGCGCCAAAAAAGTACCGGGTGACCTACTGCACACGCATGAGCCCGTTACCGTTGCTTCCTTCCGGACCTGGCGGGGTTGGCGGGATTACGTCGCGTAGGACCCGGCACTGATTAATTTTATCACTCGTGCGCCTGAAGGTTCAGGAGTCACGCTGTTGCGGAACACGCCCGCATCGCACAACGCCCGGGGAAGATTTTGTGCGCCGCGAATTCCGTACGCCTTATCCACAATGGCCCGATTTATCGACGTTGACCCTGCCTTTCCACATCCGTAGAGTCTGTAATGAAGCAGTGTATCTGCGCGTTCGTGCGGCTTTTTGCGAGGTCGCCGGCGGACGCTCACAATCCTTCAAGCGCAGGCACGTCGATCCGGAGTAAACATGCTGAAACTAAAGAAGATTCACATCCTCGGCTTCAAAAGCTTTTGTGATCGCACGGAAGTGACCGTTGCGGGCACGGGGATTGCCGTGGTGGTGGGTCCAAATGGGTGCGGAAAGTCGAACATTCTGGACGGGGTGAGCTGGGTGCTGGGCGAGCAGAGCGCGAAGAGCCTGCGCGGCTCGCACATGCAGGACCTGATCTTTTCCGGTACGCGCGACCGCAAGCCGCTGGGCATGGCGGAAGTGACGCTGACCATGATCGATCCTGAGGCCTACGAGGGGCCTGTGCCGGTTGAGCCCGAGGTGGTCGTCGATCACGAAGGGCCGGCGGACTGGGATGAAGAAGCGGTGCGCCGCCAGCGCGCGGCCGAGGCCGAAGAGATTATTGCCAACGAGCAACCGGGACAGATGACCGAAGAAGAGGCTGCGGAAGGCGCAGAAGCACAGGGGGCGGACGAAAATGCCGACCAAAAGGCTGCCGCTGTGCACATGCCGCAAGGAGTGGTGCTGAAGATTCGCCGCCGCAAGTTCCAGAGCAAGCCGCAAAAGGGCGAGGTGGTCATCACGCGGCGGCTGTTCCGCACCGGCGAAAGCGAGTACCTCCTGAACGGCAAGCTTTGCCGTCTGCGCGACATTCAGGACATCTTCATGGGCACGGGCCTGGGGCCAGAGAGCTACGCCATCATCGGGCAGGAGCGCATCGGGCAACTGCTGAGCTCGAAGCCCTACGAACGCAGGGCGATTATCGAAGAGGCTGCCGGCGTAACCCGCTTCAAAACCAAAAAGCGGCTGGCGGAGCTGCGTCTGGAAAGCGCGAAACAGAATCTGGCGCGCGTGGACGACATTTTTGAAGAGGTCACGCGGCAGATGAACAGCCTGAAGCGCCAGGCAGCCAAGGCGGAGCGCTACGCCGCGGTGCGTGAAGAACTGCGGGGAAGGCTGCGCGTGGTGCTGGCCAGCCGCATGGCGGCGATGGACGCCGACCAGGCGCGTCTGGAGCACGAAATTGCGGCGCTCACGGAGCGAGTGAACCGCTCGGTCGAGGAAATTACACAACAGGAAGCGAGCCAGCACGCGCTGACCGAGCGCGGTTATGAGCTGGACCGCGAGGTTCTGGAGGCGCAGACGCGCGCCAGCACCGCAGCCGTGGAGTTGGAGCGGGCAGCGGCGCGCGAGCGCAGCAATACGGAACGTGTGAGCGAACTCGAGGCGCGCATTGCGGCGTCGGGCACAGAGCTGGAGCAGACGCGAACGCAGTTGGCCGGAATCGAAGAGGAGCGCGGGCAGCACAAAACTTTCCTGGAAACCGCGGCGGGCGAGGCCGGTGAATTCCATACCAAAGTGGAAGCGCGGCAACATGAGGCGCGCAGCGCGGCCGAAGATGTCTTTACCGCCGAGCGGGAGCTCGAAGCGGAACGCCGCCACGCCATGCACCTGCTCACGCTCTCAGGCAACGCACGCAACTACATTGCGCAGGGCGAAGAGAGCCTGGCCGCGCTGGATCGCGAAGCAGAGCGGCTGGAATCGGAGATGGGCCAGGCGCACATTGAGAATGAGAACCTGAATGTGCAGACCGGCGAATCACGACTGCGTTTTGAATCCGCAGATGCGACGGTGAAGCGGCTGGAGCAGGAGATTGCAACGCTGCGCGAGACCCTGCAGACCAAGCGCAGCGACGAAAGCAACCGCCGCGCACAAGCCAACCATTTGCGCGGCGAACAGGCGGCCGTGCTGGGCCGTCGCGACTCGTTGCAGGCGCTGATTCGCAATCACGGTTACGCCACCGACTCGGTGCGGCGGCTGCTGAAGCCGGGAGCGCTGGGGCCGTCGGTGGCTCCGGTAGGAACGCTGGCAGACATTCTTGAGGTGAGCGGCGAGCACGAGGGTGTGGTCGACGAGTTTCTGCGCGAAGAGCTGAATTACGTGGTGGTGGAAAGCTGGGGCGCCGCTGAAGAGGGCGTGCGCGTGCTGAAGACCAGCGACGGCCGGGCGACCTTCCTGATTCACTCCGACGCGCAAGGCAAGCTCTTCGAGACCACTGACGACCCGGTTGGGGAGCCGGGCGTAACGCCGTTGCGCGATGCCGTGAAAGTGCTGAACGGATTTGGCCGTTCTCTGGAAGCGGTGCTACCCAAGCTGCGGCACGGTTACCTGACGGAAAATGCCGTGGACGCACAGCGGCTGGCATTGCGCTACGCGCATGCCTATTTCCTTACCCCGGACGGTGAGTGCTTCCACAGTTCGACGGTGACGGGCGGCAAGCCGGCCAGCGAGGGTCCGCTGGCGCTGAAGCGCGAGCTGCGCGAGACTGAGAGCCGGCTCGGCAGGCTGGAAGCGGATCTGGAACAGGCGCAGAAGGAAGCCGATGCGCTGAGCCGCGCCATGGAAGAGCTGACGGCGCAACTGGAGACGCGCGGCGAGGAACGGCGACTGGGCGAAAGCGAGGCGGCCACATTGGGCGCGGCGCTGAAGCAGATGGAAGCCGAGACGCAGCGCATCGAGCGGCGTTTGCAGGAGTGGCAGGCGCAGGCCGCGCGCAACAAGGACGCGCGCGAAACCAAGCGCCAGGCCATTGCGGAGAAGCGCGAAGAGGCGGCGCGCCTGGAGACGGAGCACCGCCAGGCAGACAGCGGCTTGAACGCGCGGCAGGCGCAGTTGGAAACCTTGCGGCAGAAGCGCGAGGCGCTACAGCAGGAAGCGGCGCAGATGACGGCGGAGCTGGCCGGCCTGGAAGAGCGGCGGCGCGGCGCAGAGGCGGCCTTCCAGCGCATCGACCGGCTGTTTGGCGACCTGAGCCGGCGCGTGCAGACGATCGAGCAGCAGCGCACCGCAGCCGAGGCGGAGCGCGAGCAACGCATTCAGGAAAACACCGAACTGGCCGGGCAACAGAAGCAATTGGCCGAGACTCGCGCGGCGGCGCTGGCCCGCGCGCAATCCATTAGCGAACAGGCGCAGGCTCTGCGGCAGCAGCTGGCCGAGATGGAAACGCAACTCAAGACCGGGCGCGCGGCGCTGGACCAGTTGCGTGAGGATCGCGCCGGACTTTCCAGCGAACTGGCCAAACTGCACTCCGATCTGGAATATCTGGAGGCAAGTTGCCTGGCCGAGGTGAACGTGGAGGCGCAGGTGCTGCGCGCCGATGCGGAGATGGCGCGCCTGGCCGGCGAGGAGTTGGCTGCCGAAGAGGAACATTGCCGCGGCTTGAAGCAGCGGATGGAACAGATGGGTCCGGTAAACATGATGGCGCTCGACGAGTACAAGGAGACCGCGGAGCGCCACGGATTCCTGGAAGCGCAACGCCAGGACCTGATCGAGTCGATCGAGAACACGCAGGAGACCATCAAGGAGATCGATCAGATTTCGCGCACCAAGTTCGACGAGGCGCTTACCCAGATCAACGTGAACTTCGGGCAGGTGTTCGCGCGGCTGTTCCAGGGCGGGCAGGCCTTCCTGCGCGTGAGCGACGAAGAGAACCAGGCAGAAAGCGGGCTGGATATCGTGGTATCGCCGCCGGGCAAAAAGCTGCAGAACGTGCTGCTGCTTTCGGGCGGCGAGAAGGCGCTGACCGCGCTGGCGCTGCTGGTGGGCATCTTCCAGTTCCGGCCCAGCCCTTTCTGCGTGCTCGACGAAGTGGACGCGGCGCTGGACGAGACCAACGTAGGCCGCTTCGCCGATCTGCTCGACTCGCTCAGCCACGACACTCAGTTCCTGATCGTGACGCACTCCAAGCGCATGATGCAGGCCGGCGACATGATCTATGGCGTGACCATGCAGGAGCCGGGCGTGTCGAAGATTGTGAGCGTGCGGCTGGGGCACCGCGAGCAGAAGCGGGCGACGGCGTAAGAGCAGCCGGTAGCCAGTAGCTTGTAGCCAGTAGCTACCGGCTGCAAGCTACTGGCTACGAGTTTCATCTCGGAGCAAAACGTGCTTGGCAAACTGGAAATGATTGTCGGGCCGATGCGGAGCAACAAGACAGCCGAGTTGCTGCGCAGGATCGAGACCCGCCGCGAATACGCCAAGCAATACGTGATGCTGCTGAAGCCGAGCGCCGACACCAAGGCCGCCGCCGGCCTCGTAGAAAGCCGCAATCGCAACGGCTGCGGCAAGATGGAAGCCGTCGAGTTCCCTGGCAATGATCCGTGGACCGTGCTGCCGGTGATTGAGGCCACGGAGCAGCGCATCGGCAAGCACATCGAGTGCATCGCTCTCGACGAGGGCCAGTTCGTCGAAGATTTGTTCCTGTTCACCAAGCGGCTGCTCGATTCCGGCTATGACGTGATGGTTTCGGGGCTGGAGCTGGACTTTCGCGGCATGCCGTTCGGCGAAATGCTGGATCTGTCGTGGCTGGTGCGCACCTACGCAGGCAACGTGACTGAATTGGTGGCCTATTGCAGTTGCGGAGCCAAGGCGCTTTATCCGCAACGGCTGGTCGACGGCAAGCCTGCCCACTACACAAGCCCCATCATCATGGCCGGCGACAACTACGAGCCGCGCTGCGAGGAGCATTTCGTGCTGCCGGGAAGGCCGCATTAGCAAGGCGGCGGAGTTGGCGGAGCCGGCGAGCTAGTCGCGCGGGTAACACAGCAGGGTGACGAGGCTCCCGATCACGACCCCTGCAGCAAATACAATGCCTGCGGCCTGCAGGGGATTCCGCTTGATGGCGTGCCTCGCATCGTCAATCCTGTCTTCGGCGAATGCTCTTCCCTGCTTGGTCGCACGCAGCGCGGACCGAACGCCGTCGTCCACAGCATCGGTAACGACCGATTTGATCCGGGAAACCTCGCGGAGAACATCCTCGACCGAAGCCGGTTTATCAAATATTTCTGCCATCGCTTCACCTCTTCCTTCGATTATCGCCTATCGCCGCAGTTTCAGCCGGGCGGCGCAAACGGCGACTTCATTATGGCTTCTCTGTATCTGATGTGTTCCAGCGTGTTGCTGTTGCACGGCAATGCACTGCCACGGGGCGATGGCCTGCCCGCTCGAACCCTACCGCATCGCTGAGGCTTGATGGCTTTGAAACCAGCCGACGACGCGACGTTCGAACTCATCGGGCTCGGCTCCCATGGCTCCGCAGTG
>Ga0326727_10022064_pt1 | contig 12361 bp, 8 predicted proteins | sample MB2enrmetagenome_FD_207643 | JGI IMG/M metagenome (GOLD analysis project Ga0326727, IMG submission 207643) | Lab enriched peat soil microbial communities from McLean, Ithaca, NY, United States - MB29MY | ecosystem: Environmental > Terrestrial > Soil > Wetlands > Peat | place: USA: New York...
GTGGCCTTGCCGGTAAACGGGCTGACGAATCCAATCGACTCCAAGCTACCGGAGAGCTTGTCTCCATCCTGCTTGATTTCCAGAACGTATCTTTCCTGCTCCCCGTTCGCCAGGGTTTTTCCGGTGGCGGCCCAGCGGCCTGCAAGGGCCTGTGCCGAAGCTGAGACGGCGGTGGTAAAAAGCATGGCGGCCAGGCCAGTCAGGCCCAGCACCCTGCGCAGTGAGTTCACGCGCGAAGCGTACATCATCGTTTCTCCTGTTGCGGCTCGTTTGTATCCGCGGGTTTGGTTTCGTGCGAAGGCTGCAGGGCACTGGCGCCGCCCTCCGGGCGGACCTCAATGACCCGCATCATCAGGCGGTCACGCTCCTGTTTCTCGTCCTTGATCTCATCGAAGCGTTTCGATTGCTGTTCGCGTCGCGCATCCTCTGTGCGAGCGTAGAGCTGGAGGAGGCCAAAGTTGGCTGCGTAACTATTGGGCTCGATGCGGAGAGCGCGGTTGAGATATTCCTCGGCCTGGGGGTAGTCACGCTCCAGAACCGCGATCTGTCCCAGTTCCGCCAGAACATCGGCTCGGTTGGAATCGAGTGCCAAGGCTTGTTTGAGCTCGGAGACCGCGTCGGAGGTGCGGCTCTCCTGGCGTGCGATACGGCCAAGGTAATAGTGGGCATCGGCTGCTGTCTGTTTCGATTCGGCAGCCTGATGGAGCCAACGCAAGGCAGTTCCGTAGTCCTTGGCGCGGAAGTTCGTTACCCCAAGGGCGAGCGTGCCAGCAGGGTCCGCAGGCCTGAGGATACGGAACTTCTCCAAGTACGGAAGGGCTTGCGACGGGTCCTGAGAAAAGGAGATCACCGATCCCAGTCCGTAGTTGTACTGAGGGTTCTCGGGTGCAAGCCGAACAGCCTCAGCGAATGCCTTGCGCGCCTCGCCGAACAAACTCATCCGCAGGCAGATGACGCCGAACTCGTAAGGCAGTTCGGGATCGGCAGGCATCAGATCCCGGGCATGCGCCACGTATCCCAGCGCGCCGTTGTGATCTCCTGCAGCTTCAGCGATGCGCGTCAAGTCAACAAGGAGAACAGAGTCCTTGCCCTGCGAAGCGGTAAAGGCGGCCTCCAGCGTCGTTCGCGCATCGACGAGTTTGCCCTCGGCCTCCTGGGCGAGACCGAGCGCTCGCTGACCCTGTGGAGTTAGCGGCTGGCGCGCTGCGGCAGCAGCATACAGCGCGGCAATCAGATCCGCACGATGCGCCTTGCGCAGACCGGCGAGGCAGGTGTCCGCATCCTGTTCGGTCAGGGAAGGATTCGCGGCAAGTGCTGCTGCGGCCTGCTCCATCGCGGGCCGAAGACCCACAAAGGCTTCGCTGGCGCAGCCCAGCGACTGAACCTGAGGCTGGTGGCGGGTCTCCTCACTCAGGCGCGCGATCTGGGCAAGGGCCTCGCGGTGCTGGCCACTCCACACAAGGATGCTGGCAAGCTGGTAGCGCGCCTCGTCATTTGCCGGCTCCAGCGCGAGCACCTGCTGGCTCATGCGCCGGGCCTCGACACGAGCAGCGTTGTCCGTCGCCGCAGTCTGCATGTCGATGCGGCTGAGGTTCATCAATGCGCTCACCAGGTGCGGGCTGTGCCGAATGGCGGCGCGGAAGGCATTGCGCGCCTCGTCCGTGTGTCCCTGTTGAATCTCGACGACGCCGAGCAGATTCTCAAGTCCGCCGTCGGCCGGATACCGTGCCTGTGCAGCACTCAACAGCGAGCGTGCGCCATCCAGATCACCGGTCTCAATCCGCTGCTGAATTGCGAGCAATTGCTGGCGGTAGGCAGCAGGAGGCTGCTGCGCCATCAGCGGCGCGCAGGCCAGCAACAACAACCCTGACATCAATGTTCCGAATGCAACTCTCAGTCGCCCCAATTCCATTACACTGGTCTCCATGAGCTCAGGCCACGGCGCGAAAGTACTGCTTTCCATTGCGATGGCAGCGTTGTTCCCTGCGCAGGCTTTGTACGGCGCCGCGCAGTTGCCATCCGGCGAGATGCCGCCTGCACAAGCGCCGGCCGCTCCCTCCGGGCTGGACGCGGATCATGCAGAACGCGTGCAGCGGGCCGTGGATGCTCACGATTATGGTACGGCGGAGAAACTGCTGCTGGACGAGATCAACAGCGATCCGCACTCGCGGCGCGCGGCCAAACTCCTGGCCTGGCTCGGCAGCATCTATATGCTGGACCGCGACGCTATGAGCGCTGCGGTTGCCTGGAACAAGTCCAATGCGATTGTGCCACTCGATTCCAAGCTGCAGTTCTCGCTGGCCATGGCGTACGTGGCCATGAAGCGCCCGGACTGGGCGAGGCGGCAACTGGAAAAGCTGGCAGCCGACGAACCGAAGAATGCGCTCTATCCTTACTGGCTGGGCCGCCTTGACTACGATGGGCACCTGTATCCGTCCGCGGTGCGGCGATTTCAGCAGGCCATCGCTCTCGATCCTAAGTTGGCGCGAGCCTACGATAACCTTGGGCTTGTCTATTACTACCAGAATCAAAATGCACTGGCCGTCGAGAATTTTCGCAAGGCGATTGAACTGGAACGGAACCTGGCTCATCCCTCTGCCTGGCCGTATTTGAATCTTGCGATCACCGAGCAGTTTCTGAATCAGCCTGCCGATGCCGAGGCGCATTTGCGCGAGGCCATTCGCCTGGATGCCGGGCTGCCTCAGGCGCACTTTCAGCTCGGGACGGCTCTGGAGGACAGTGGCAAACTGGAAGAGGCCGCTGCCGAGTTGCAGGAGGCCGCACGCCTGGACCCCGCCTATCCGGAGCCACACATGGCACTGGCGCGTCTCTACCACAAGCTGGGCCGGGAATTGGACGCCCGCGAAGAGGTCAAGATCTACCGGCAACTTCATTCTCAGCCATCTCCGCAGAAATAGATTTTCCCCGGTCGCACTGCCCGAAATTCGAATGGAGAAGAGCGATCTGCGCGCGTCTACTCCTTCAGGCAGATCTGGCAACAGCTATTCTGCTGCCATCTATGAAAAGGCGCGTCATCCGGCCGAAGTGAATGCCGGCCGGATGACGCGTAGGTAATTGACCGCAGAGTGAATGATCCTAGAACTCCAGACGGCCGTAGAACTGGACCGTACGCGGATTGCTGGTTCCGCCGTTCCAGGTTCCGAAGTTGCTGTTGGCGACATCGGTGTGGAAGGCCACTGAAGGACCTCCGTAGTTGCCGCTCTGAGAAGCGATCAGGGCGTGTGTGTTGAAGATGTTGAAGAAGTTGGCGCCGAACTTGAAGTGCACAGCTTCGTCATGCGAGATTCCAGCCAACCTCGTGTCCTTGGCCAGCGACATGTCCAGATTCTCGTACGACGGCCCGTAGATCGAGGTGACCGCGGAGCCGGTGCCGGTGTAGCCGTAGGTGCTGAATGCCGTGTACGGCTCGAAAGCCTTGAGGTTCAGGTAGGCTCCGCCATGGGCTGGGTTGAACCCGTTGCGGCCGTGCAATTGCACCAACTGCCCGGGTACGGTGCCGGGGATGCAGCCCTCGCGCATGGAAGAGTTGATGTTGCACGACGAGGAGTAGAACGAGAACGGCGTGCCGTAGTCGTAGTGGAACAGCGGCGTCACTTGCCATCCGCCCGCGAGCGTATTCTGCAGCCCGCCGCCGTTGAAGTACCGCTTGCCGACTCCGAAGGGCAGGTCGTAGACGATCGAGACCTGTCCGGTGGCGGGGACGTTGTCGGGAGCGCGGCCCCAGCCGCGCGCCTTGTAGTTGAAAGGCGAGAACTGTCCGTTGTTGCCCTGGTTGCCCACCCCGGCGGTGTTGGTCGATTGCACGGTATCCGAGGCGTCCGTCTTCAGCTTCTGCACCGTCAAGGTGCTGAGCAGATACAGGCCGTTGGCCATATGCCGCTCAACCTTTGCCTGGAAGGAGTTGTAGATCGAGGTGGCGTGCTGTTCGTTCTGGCCCTGCAGCACACCGCAGTACTGCGGGTATGGAACCAGCGCCTGGGCCACGGTCGGGGCGCAGGCTTGCATCTGCGACGCCCATCCCGCGTAGGGTTGGTTGACGCCGTCCAGTGAAACCTGGCCGGCGCCGAAGGTATCGTTCAGGTGCGAGCCAAGAGCCTGCACCGTCGGGTTGTCCGGGTTGAGCACGTTGAGTGGGCTCATGTCCGAGGGAAGGTGAGTGCCCTTCGTTCCCACGTAGGAGGCCGTGAGGAAGAAGTTGCTCGGCAACTGCCGCTCGACCGTCATGTTCCACTGCGAAGAATAGGGGCGTTTGTTGCCGTCCAGGGGACGGTACTTGGAAGGCGAGGTGCCGTTGTCGTAGGACGGATCGATGCTCGTCGCCGTGGCGCCGGCCGGCAAGGTCGGCATGCCGTTTGCCAGATACATCCCCGGCGTCTCGAAGACACCGTTCGAGGTCTCGTTGATATGGACGGTCTTGTTGAAGCCGTCCTGGCTCATGCCTCCATCCCATCCGGGATAGAATGCCTGCCCGTAATAGATGCCGTAGCCGGCCCGAAGGACGGTCTTCTCGTTGAGAGTGTAGGCGAAGCCGATGCGCGGAGCGACGGCCTTCCTCCATTCCTGTTCAGGGTAGCGGGATCCGTAGCTGGCGGTCGGGCCCCACTTGTCGCCGGCAAAGGCCAGGCGGCCGGCAAGGTTGCCCGCGCCGGGGTTGGTGCCGATCGGATCAATGAACGACAGGTGGTTATTCTTCTCGTAGAACGGAGTGATGTAGTCCCAACGAACGCTCAGGTTCGCGGTGAGCCTGGGCGATACGCGCCACTCGTCGCCGAAGTGAGCCGCATAGCCGTGCTGGCGCGGGTATTCGACCCCGACGTTGTAGAAGGTGGTCGTGGCCGCCGCAACAGCACCCATGTAGAACGATGCCATATCGTCGCCAGGATCGCCGGTCACCAGGTTCCCCGTGGTGTTCTGAGAGAAGGAGAACGCGCCGCCGGTGGAGTTGTTTTCGTGGATCGCCGTGCCGGCCTGCTTCCACTCGTAGCCGGCCTTGAACGTGTGCTTGCCGCGGACAAAGGTGAAAACATCCGACAGGCCCAGCGTGCCGCGGGTGGTCTTGTCCAGCGACCCATTCTTGGGATCGGTGCTTCCAAAGTTGGCGTACTGCGAGAACTGCATCGCCGGCATCTGAGTCGGATCGGAAACGCCGGAGATATGAGGCAGCGGCGAATCGCCATCCAGGGCGTAGTAGCCCTCGTTGCGGTTCAGATAGCCGAAGCTGAAGTGGTTGGTCATGTTGGCGTTGAAGGTGTGCTCCCAGTTGATGCGCTGAATGGGAGCGTTTTCCGGCTTGGCGGGCGACGCGTCGGAGAGGGCTTTCGGCAGGTTGCTGGCGTCGTTTTCGCCCGAGTACTGCCACCAGTAGGTGTAGTACAGGTGGTCCTTGGCGCCGACGTTGGTGTCGATGCGGAAGAAGTAGACGTTCTCGCTCGCGGTCAGCGAACCTTCGCCGCCGTTCTTGATGTCGTAGTTATTCAGCTCGCCGCTGGTCGAGGGCGCGGGCAGGGCGGCCAGATACGCCTTGGCAATCGGATCCTCGAATTTCGGATCGATCACGTTGTGGCCGAGGCCGGAAGCATCGACCTGCTGACCGGCAAGAGCGCCATACTTCACGGGATCGTTGGGATACCAAAGCTGCGTGCCCCAGGCGCTAAAGTTGCCTGCGCGATCCGCGTTCGAGGCGATCGAGATCGGGGCCGGGTTGGAGCCGCCGGCATCCTTGAAGTGCTCCCAGTTGAAGTAAAAATAGCTCTTCAGCTTCGAGTCTTGTCCATGCAACTTCGGCAGCCACATCGGTCCGCCCACATTGGTGCCGTAGTCGTTCTCCTTGTCGGCAGGCTTCTTGCTGCCCGGAACCGTGCCGTAAGGCGTTGCGTTGAAGTAGTCGTTGCGGTTGTACTCGTAGCCGGCGCCGTGGAACTTCTCGCCGCCGCTCTTGGTCTGGATAATCAGCTGACCGGAAGTGGTGTTACCGTACTGTGCGTCGTAGTCGGCGGTAAGCACCTTGACTTCGCTGGTGATGTCGGGCGACATGCCAAAGTCGGTCTGGAGGGCCACCATACCGGACTGGTTCATGTAACCCTCCGACGTGGTGACGCCGTCGACGATCGCTTCGTCGCCCGTTACCATGCCGCCGTTGATTCGGGCGTTAAAGGCGTTGTTGCCGCCGGCCGAAGTGACGCCGGGCATCATGGTCGCCACCGCGACCGAAGAACGCGGCGCGCCGGAAACGATCAGCGGGAAGTCCTGCAGCGCTTCGGGACTGACACCGCCCTCCAGCGTCTGGTTTTCGTAGTTGATCAGCGAGGCATCGCCGATGACCGTGACGGTCTCGTCGGCTTTGCCGATGGCAAGCTGCACCGGCACGCGGGCGGCCTGGTTGACGGCCAGTTCGATTCCCTTGCGGTCGAACGACTTGAAGCCGGCGGCCATTACATTGAGGTCGTACTTACCTGGCGTTAGGTTGCGAAAGGTGTATTCACCGGCCGCATCCGAGACGAAGGTCGATTGAAAACCAGTCTCCGAGTTGGTCAGTTTCAGCGTGGCACCTGGAATTACGGCGCCGCCTGGGTCCGTTACCGAACCGCTGAGTGTGGCGTTGATGTCTTGCGCATGGCCTCGATACGTCAAAGAAAACAAAGACAGCCCAAGAATCACCGTTAAGAGCCAAAGGCTCGTGGACTTGCACTTGATTCTCATCAGCGACTTCCCTCTTCAAATACGCTGTCGGAGCTCTCGCCGGAATCCTCTTCGCTTCGGCAAAAGCCAGCTGTTGATAGTTCGCTGGAGCGTAGCTCCAACCCGTCATGCGAAATCGCATTTGGAGTGAACAGCCTAGCGCCATTAGGTGTCGGAGCAAGCTTGTTCTTGTTCGTGGCCGGTGAAAGCCGGCCCGAACAATGAAGACGTTTTCACCGGTCTGAAGGTGAAACCCTCTTCTCCCGTCAAATTGGAGATCTGCACTTCTACTCCGCCTCCGAAGTCTTACCCGTCTACCGGACCGGCGTAGAAAAAAGCAAACTGAGGACATCACCCATCGACGTACATGGACGCACGTAGTGATCTCGTGCGGACCTGGATGAAAACGTTGCCAAGGACCGCCAGTTTTCCTCGTTCTCAAATCGCAGAAGAAGCATAGTGTGCTCCGCTTGACGCTGTCAATATTGCGACAATTCTCCCCTGAAATACATCGCCCCTGCTGCCGACCTGGCCGATTCCACCAGCAAATCTTGCCAAATGTCTATCCCTTTTCTTAAAGACCATTATGAACACAATGGAATGCACGCAAGAACGAGCTCACGATTCCTGAACCGCCCACCCCCTTGGAGGCCATTTACAATCGGATCAATGCGGGGACCCCCGTCCGGCCCAAGCCGGCTTGCGTCTCCCTGGGACCTCTGCCCTCCTTGCGGATGCACTGATGAAGCCGGCCGAGTTGGTCAAACCGGCGGACCGGCGCTCCGTGCTGCGGCTGATCGCCTGCCTGGGCGCGCGGCTTGCCCTCCCCTCGCGGGGCTCGGCCTCCGCTCTTGTTCGCCCGCGCGCCTGGTTCACGGATATCGCGCCACATTCGCAATTCACCTACCGCTCAAACAACGACTTCACCGGCCGCAAGTACTTCCCCCAGCCCATGTGCGGTAGAATCGCGGCAATCGACTACGACAACGACGGCTTCATGGACCTGGTGGTGACCTCACTCCGCCAGAAGCCGCGCATCTTGATTAACAATGCTCTAGAAAAAAACCACTGGCTGCTCGTCGACCTGCGTGGAAAGAAGAGCAATCGCGACACGATCGGAGCAACGGTGAAGTTAGTGACCGCCTCGGACCGGGCACTCTGGAACCACGTGAATTCAAGCGTGGGGTTCATGTCGTCGAGCGACCGCCAGGTGCACTCTGGTCTCGGTACGGAGACGAAGATCGATCATCTTGAAATCCACTGGCCAAGCGGGATCGTGCAGCGCATCGATCACCCGGCGTCGGACCAGATCCTCAGGGTCGAGGAGGCTGTGCCGGGACCCGAGCCGGCTGCGGCGCCGCTGAGGTAGCTTCCCTATCGCTCTCAACGATGGTCAGCACCTGGTCGGCCTTTACGTTGGTCAGTACCTGCTTCACGCCCGTCGGCCACCCTAACTCGATCCTGTCAATCACCGCGGCCTTTCCCAGGCCGAAGTGCACCCGCTTGTCGCTTGAGGAGTTGTAGCCGACGGCGGTGGTCGCCTGGTTGTATTGCACGCCCTCGCTGGTGGTGATCTTCACCTTCGTGCCCAGGCCGTCGCGATTGTCCTTTGTTCCCACCAGTTTCAGAAGGATCCAGTGATTGCCGCTGTCGGTGCTGTTCAAGAACAACTGCGCGCGGTCATTGATGGTGCTGACCACCATGTCGATGCGGCCGTCGTTGTTCAGGTCGCCAAAGGCGGCGCCGCGATGGAGCTTGGCCGCGAGGAAGCCCGTGCCGGCGCCGGCACTCACGTCCGTGAAGGTGAAGTTGCGATTGTTGCGCAGCAGGCCGTTGGGCAGGAAGGTAGGGCGATGAAGCAGTTCCATCTCGTTGTCCAGAATGGCGCCGCCGCTCACGAAGAGATCCTTCCAGCCGTCGTTATCGAAGTCGAAGGCAGCCGCGCTCCACGCGGTCAAACGGCGGCTGAAGGCGGTCAGGCCCGAGGTCTCGGTCACATCCTCAAAACCGTTGCCCGTGTTGCGGTAGATGGGAAAGGTGTTGCCGAACATGGCGGCGTGGAAAATGTCCGGGCGGCCGTCGTTATCCAAATCGCGAAAGTCCGCGCCCATGCCCGCTACAACCTCGCCCGTCGAGGTGTAAGCCACGCCCTGCTCCAGCGCCACCTCTTTGAACGTTCCGTTGCCGTTGTTGTGCAGGAGGAAGTTGGGGAATGTGTCGTTCGAGGCAAACACGTCGGTGAAGCCGTCGTTGTCATAGTCGGCAAAGGCCAGGCCCATGCCCTTACCAACGAACTGACCGATGTGCGACTCGGCCGAAACGTCGGTAAAGGTCCCGTCCCGATTGTTACGGTAGAGAATGTTTGGCGTGCCCTTGAAGTTGCCGGGGGCGCAATAGCTGCGTACGCCGTCAATCTCGCACAGCTTGGCAGCCGCAATGTCATAGTCGAGGTAGTTGATGACCAACAGATCGAGCTTGCCGTCGTTGTTGTAGTCGAACCACCCAGCGGCAACGGACCAGGTCTTCCCCATGTCCTTGACCAGGCCCCCGACGCCAGCCTTCTCGGTAACATCTGTGAAGGTCCCGTCGCCGTTGTTGTGCAGCAACTGATTGCGGTTGACGCCAGCAATGTAGAGATCGACAAAGCCGTCATTGTCGTAATCGCCCGCGGCCACGCCCATGGAGTAGCCCACGCCCTTGACCCCGGCCTGCTCGGTCACATCGGTAAAAGTGCCGTCGCCGTTGTTGCGGAAAAGGCGGTTCCAGTACTCGGGTCCGGTCTTTTCGAGCGAAGGGATGGCCGCGCCGTTGGTGAGAAAAATGTCGAGCAGGCCATCGTTGTTGTAATCGAAGATGGCAACCCCACCGAGCATGGTCTCGATCGAGTACCGCTGCGGGCTCACGCTGTTGCGCAGGACGAAGGAGAGGTGCGCGGTCTGGGCAACCTCGTCAAAGGTAATCGCCGCGGGATGTGCCTGTGAAGCCAAGGAAGAAGCTGCGCCCGAGACCGTCTGGACTGCTGGGGTTCCAGTCCCAATGGCAGGAGCAGGAGAAGGAACTGACTGTTGAGCCGCAGAGAAACAGGAGACGGCAATCGGCAGCGCAGGCAAGAGCAGGCGTGCGAGCTTACAGAAGAGGCCTGCCTTTCCAGTCAGAAACGCTGCTGCTCGCGATGCGTGTGGCATTCGATCATTATAGAAATAACCGGTTGGACGCACGGCCTACTTGGCAGGATTCGCCTAATCGAGGACAAGGAGACCGGCATAGAGTCGGTGAAGAGCGTGGCCGCAGGGCTGGCGCGCGAGATGGAGACGTAGCCGAAGCAGGAGCCGAGCAGGTCCGGGTGGACGCCGTTATCGGCAGGGGAGAGCCAAAAACAGCGTCATTGGCAGCGAGCGGCGGCCAGGGTGCCGATACCCCGCCGTGCCGGGGACCTCGAAAGAGGCGGGCAAGACGAGCCTCGCTCGCGATTCCATACCAACGGGATGTTGCGCGATACCGTTTGCGCGCAAGTTTATGTTGCGCGCATCGGCTTTCGCGCAACGAACAGGGCCATCCCATGCTAAAACAAATAGACGAAAAGGATCTTGCGGCCATCCTCGCCGCAGCGGCGCACTATCCTGGCGGCGCGAGCCGTGCAGACATCGCGAAGGACCTGCCGCAAAAGCTGGCGCCGCGCACGCTGCAATTCCGACTGAGAAGTTTGGTCGAAGCCGGGCGTCTCAAGCCTGAATACGAATGCCGGGCATTGAAGTACCACGTGCAGGCGGCGGCGCTGGCGCCGGGCACCGCGCTTTCGGAGCCGGCGGAAACGGCGTCGGTGATTCCGGTCTCGCGCGCCGGCGCCACCTCCTTCGGCCGGTCGAGGCACGGAAGCCCGTGGGCTACAATCGCGAATTCCTCGACGGCTACCGGCCGAATGTAAGGTTCTATCTTTCCGCGGAGGAGCGCGCGCATCTCGCCTCGATCGGGGCGCGGCATGTCGCGGCGGGGGCTGCGGGCACCTATGCCAAACAGATTCTCACGCGTCTTCTGATCGATCTTTCATGGAACTCAAGCCGCCTTGAGGGCAAAACGTACTCGCTGCTCGATACCGAGCGCTTCATCGAATTCGGCGAGGAGGCTTCGGGCCGCGACCGCCTCGAAGCGCAGATGCTCATGAACCACAAGGAGGCGATCCATTTGCAGAAAAATGCAAGAAGCACAAAAAGAAAATGGGAATGCATGTGTAGAGTAGGGTATTTATCTACGTGCCTAAGGTGCACAGCACAGAAAGAAGAAGCCTAAGGAAGCTCTGAATAAGCGCGCGTTTTTCATGCTGCAACTGAGGAAGGCGACTCCTCAGCGAGATTTCTCACCGACGGTGACAAATTGAGGAAAAAGTGGGGTTTAAGCTGTTTCGTTTGGTGTCTCCGGGGGCCTTTTCCGGCCTCCGGAGACACTACGCCCCCAGTGGGGCCAGCCGCCTGCGGTGTTGGTAGAGGTTGACCAGGGCGAAGGCTGCCAGATGCCAGTGGTGATTCTTCAAGATGCCGCAGTAGCGCACCTTGGTATAACCGAAGACGCGCTTCAGGATGCGGAATGGCCACTCCACTTTCGTTCTTGCTCGCGACTTAGTCCGGTTCTTGCGCTTCTTCTCTTCATCCACGCCCTGCCTGGTCTTCACGCGCCGATTGGTCATGTCCTGCGCCCTGGGCGCGGCTTCGTGTATCGCCTCGGTTTGCCCCTGATAGCCGGAGTCTCCCCAGACCTTCTTTTCTTCGCCATGCAGCAAGTCGGGCAACATATGCTTGTCATGCGCCGAGGCTGCCGAGGTGCAGACCGAGTGCGCCACACCTTCTTTGCTATCCACGCCTATATGCGCCTTGGCGCCAAAGTAATACTGGTTGCCTTTCTTGGTCTGATGCATCTCGGGGTCGCGCTCCTTCTTCTCATTCTTGGTCGACGACGGCGCCGCGATGATCGTCGCATCGCCAATCGTGCCGGTCGAGATGCGGATGCCTTTGCTGGCCAGATAGAGGTTCACCGTCTCGAGGATCTCGCCGCATAATTCGTGGGCTTCGTGCAGGTGGCGGAAGTTCAGGATGGTGGTCTCGTCGGGCGCGGCAGCGCGACCCAGGTCGATGCCGGCAAAGCCGCGCAGTACCGGTGATTCATACAACGCATCCTCTGCGCCGGGGTCCGACAGGTTGAACCAGTGCTGCAGAAAGTAGATGCGCAGCATGATGCCCAGTCCTACAGGCTGTCGTCCCTTGCCCGCCTTCGGATAAAAAGGCTCGATCAAGGCTTCCAACTCGGCCCACGGAACCACTGCTTCCATGGTAATGAGAAATTGCTCCCGGCGGCTGGCGCGGGCAAACTTTTCAAAACTCGGCTGGCAGGCAAATGTCATCTGGCGCATAGCGTTTTCGCTCTACCTACAATTTTATGCAATAGCAACGCGGATCGGGGGCTTGATCAGAGGTTCCCTAGCTGTGAATCGCCCCGACATCGCAGCGGCAATCGGCAGCAAACTCGCTCAAAAGGCCCGAAGCGACTGCGATCCTATCACCCTATGGGGCATGTTGCTTATGCTCAATTCGCTTCCTTCTGACCTGCAGTCGCGCGTTGTTGCAGAAATCGAAAGGCTGAAGACGAGAGAGCAGTTCGACAAAGATACTTT
>Ga0326727_10022067_pt1 | contig 12360 bp, 7 predicted proteins | sample MB2enrmetagenome_FD_207643 | JGI IMG/M metagenome (GOLD analysis project Ga0326727, IMG submission 207643) | Lab enriched peat soil microbial communities from McLean, Ithaca, NY, United States - MB29MY | ecosystem: Environmental > Terrestrial > Soil > Wetlands > Peat | place: USA: New York...
CCGCCGGAGTTCACGCGGGCTGGTCATGTGGGCGCGTATCTGGACTGTGTGCGCATGTTGCCGCCGAACATGGTGCCCGCCGTCAATGCTCAATTCCGCCACAAGGACGGCAGCTTGATCCCGGTCACGCTCCATGTATCGGCATTGCGCGATGCCGAATCCGAAATCGTCGGCATGGCGGTTGTAGCCGTGGAGCAGGACTCAAACCCGCAGCAAGAGCGAGAGCAGGCGCAACAGGCACTCGAACAAGCGCAGCGCGAGCGCGAGAAAGCGCAGCAGGAACGCGAACAATCGCTGCAGGAACGCGAAAAAGCGCAACGCGAACTGGAACAAACCCAGCGCGAAATGGCGCAACGCGATCGCGAAAAGACGCAGCGCGAGTCGCAGGAGAGATACCGCGATCTTTTCGAAAGCTCCAGCGAGATGCTGGCCACGCTGAGTCCCGAGGGCCAGTTTCTCTACGCGAATCCCGCATGGCAACAGTACTTCGCGCTGGACCGCGCGGCGATGCTGGCGTTGCCTTCATTTGAGGAGCTGTTTTCAAGCAGTACACGTCCCGATTTAATGGCGCTCTTCCGCAGCGCACTGGAAGGCGATTCCGTGGAGCGGGCGGCCTTCCGCCACCACACCTCCGATGGCCGCCTGCTGGATCTTGAGATCAGCCTCAGCCGGCGTCAAAAGGCGGGCAATCCTCTGGCGGTGCGCTGCCTGCTGCGCGACGTGACCGAGCAGAAGCAACGCGAGAACCGGCTGGCGCTGCAACTGGCCGTAAGCCAGATCGTGGGCGACAATCCCTCCGGCGAACAGGCGGGTAAGCGAATTCTCGAGACGCTTTGCAACTTACAGGGATGGGATCTGGGCTGTGAGTGGATTGTCGACGCGGGGCAAGCGCAACTGGAATTCGGCGCGGCGTGGGGAGTTCCGGGGCCACCGGTCGAGGACTTCATCCAGCGCAGCACGGGCCTGACGCTCCGGAAGGGTTCCGAGTTGCCCGAGCGCGCATCGAACGAGGGTCGACCAGTGTGGTTCGCCGACCTCGATGCGCTGCCACCGAGCCCGCGCGTGGCCGATGCGCTCCATCACGAGATGGTTTCCGGCTGGGCGGTGCCCGTGCGCGCCGGCAACAGGGTGCTCGCGGTTCTGGAGTTCTATTCCCGTTTCCGCCTGCGCGAGGACCGCGAGGCGATTGCCGGAGTGGAAATCGCAGCCGCATCGCTGGGGCAGATGCTGGCGCGAACCCAGGAGCGCGGCCGCGCCGACGATCTAAGGCGGCAACAGGAGATTCTGCTCGATGCCGTGTCGGACGGCATTTGCGGACTGGATCGCGAAGGCAAAGTGCGCTTTGCCAATCCAGCGGCTGGACGTCTGCTGGGCACGAAGCCCGAGTTGCTTACAGCCAGGCCATTGCACGAACTGCTGCACGGAACTGCGCCTCACGAACGCGCCTGCGGCCCGGACTGCCCTTTGCGCAAGACCGCTGCCCAGCCGGCTTCGAGTGCGGGCGAAGAGAACTTTTTCCGCGCCAACGGCAGCTCCTTCCCCGCCGAATACGTGCTCACACCCATCCACGGCAACGGCATCCTCTCCGGCTGGGTGCTCAGTTTTCGCGACATCACCCAGCGCTACGCGCTGGACCGCATGAAGGATGAGTTCATCTCGACAGTCAGCCACGAGCTGCGCACGCCATTGACCTCGATTCGTGGGGCGCTGGGCTTGCTCAATTCGGGAATGCTCGGCGAGGTGGGCGAGAAAGCATCCAGCCTGCTGCGCATTGCCCTCACCAACTCCGACCGTCTGGTCCGGCTGATTAACGACATCCTCGATCTCGAGCGCATTCAGAGCGGACGCGAGCCGCTGGCCTTCCGCTCCGTGCAATTGGCCGACATTGTGAAGCAGGCCATGGATGACTTGCAACCGATGGCCGATGCCGCGGGCGTCAAACTCATCCACGATGCCACCCGAGTGGAGATTACCGCCGATCCCGATCGTCTGCTGCAGGTGATCACCAACCTGCTTGCCAACGCGGTCAAGTTTTCTCCGCCCAATTCTCCGGTGAGCGTGATGCTGCGGCCGGGCGTGACGGGCGTGATCTTCTCCGTCATCGATCAGGGCCGCGGGATTCCCGCCGACAAGCTGGAGACGATCTTCGGCCGCTTCCAGCAAGTGGACGCATCCGATTCGCGGCAGAAGGGCGGCTCGGGACTGGGATTGGCCATCTGCCGCACCATCGTGCTGCAACACTCCGGGCGCATCTGGGCAGAACGGAATCCCGTGCGTGGATCCACCTTCCGCATCTTTTTGCCATACCATCCGGCGCCAGTCAACGAGCAGGGCGTTACGCCGGAGTTCGAACTCGCGCACGGCAAGGTGGTGCTGGCCGACGCCAACGCGGAAACGCGCATGCGCATTGCCGCGCAATTGGCCCGCCACGGCTACTCCGTGGTGCAGACCTCGACCGTCGAGCAGACGATTGAGGCGGCCCGCCAGGGCGCTCATGCCGTGCTCGTCGATACTTCGCTCGATGGCATGAACGGTTTGCACATTTTGCCGCTACTGCGCAGCCTGGATTCAGCCTCCACTACTCCCGTGGTCCTGTTGAGCGTGGAAGATCCCAGGAACCTGGCGGCGACTTTGCCCCCAGGAGCCGAGGGCCTTGTCGCCAAGGCGGCCCAGGAGGGTCCGCTGCTGAGCGAGCTGGCGCGCGTGCTGTGCGGAGCAGGAGACAAGGCGCGCATTCTCATCGTCGAGGACGATCAAGATCTGGCGCAGGTGATCGGTGAACTGTTTGCCCGCGCAGGCATTTCCGTGGCAACGGCGCACACCCTCAAGGAGACCATCGACTCGTGCTCGGCCTTCCAGCCGCATCTGCTGGTGCTCGATATTGGCTTGCCCGACGGCGACGGCTTTAACGTGGTGGATTGGTTGCGTCAGCACGAGGAACTTGCTCACCTGCCCATGGTGGTCTACTCCGGCCGCGAGCTCTCGCCGGTCGAGCGGCGTCATCTCACTCTCGGCCCCACGCATTTCCTGGCCAAGACGCGCGTGCAGCCTCAACAGCTCGAAGCGCTGGTTCTCACCATGCTGCGCACTATGCGCCAAACGCAGGAGTCTCCGCTGGCGCAACCGGCCTTGCCGGCTGTATAACCTGAAACTGCCCGGCGTCCATCGACAACATCGCGCCAGCATCCGACAATAAAGGTGAAGGAGCCTTTCGCCGTGGTCCGCAGAATCCTGATTATCGACGACGAAGACGACATTCGCGAAGTAGCCGCGCTGAGCCTGGAAAGCGTGGCAGGGTGGGAGGTGATCAGGGCCAGCTCCGGCGTGGAGGGATTGGCGCGCGCCGCCGAATATCAACCCGACGCCATCCTGCTCGACGTGATGATGCCCGGCATGGATGGGCCTACGACCTTCCGCGAACTGCGCAAGAACGAGGCTACGTGGAAGATTCCCGTACTGCTTTTGACGGCCAAGGTGCAGAGTTCCGACCAGCGGCGATTTGCCGACCTCGGCGTCGAGGCGGTTCTCTTCAAGCCCTTCGATCCGCTCACGCTCTCGGCGCAAATCGCTAGTGCACTGCGCTGGAGCTGACAACGCCTTGCCATGGAAACTACCGGCCAATCCGGCGCCCCGCGAGATGCGGCTTTGTCGCAGGCCATCGACGGCCTGTGGCAGCGCTTTCTGCCGGAAATCAGGGAACGCGTGACCATCCTTGAGTCAGCAGTTGCTGCTGTCGCCGACCGCAATCTGGCTGGAGAGCAACGCGAAACCGCGCGAGCCGCCGCGCACAAGCTGGCGGGCGTGCTCGGCACCTTCGGCCTCGCCCGCGGAACGGATCTGGCCCGCGAACTGGAAATCGCATTTGCCCGCGAATCTTCCCCCAGCCCGGATGTAATCGTCAATCTCGCCGCGCTCGCCGCGGAGTTGCGCGTCCTGATTGAAAGCCGCAAGTCCTCGGCCTGACCCCTCAACGATTACACTCATTTTCAGTGACCGCACACGATCCATTTGCGCAACACAGCGATTTGGACGACCAGCTTGGCCTGCGCTTCGACTCGCCGCGCGAGCAGCGCCGCATCTGGGCCGTCTGCGACCTTGTGGCACAGGTGCGCAATCTCGTCGAGCAGGAGTGCGGCGACATTTGGGTCGAAGGCGAAGTATCAAACTTCCGGCCCGCGCCCTCCGGACACATTTATTTCACGCTCAAAGACACCGGCGCACAGCTTCCCATTGTGCTTTTTCGCCGCCAGGCCTTGCTGCTCCGCTTCCGCCCAGAAGACGGACTGCACGTCCTGGTGCGCGGCCGCGTCAGCGTCTACGAGCAGCGCGGCCAGTTGCAGTTAGTCGCAGAAACCATGGAGCCGGTCGGAGCCGGATCGTTGCAACTTGCTTTCGAGCAGCTCAAACAACGGCTCAAGGCCGAAGGCCTCTTCGATGTGGATCGCAAAAAGCCGTTGCCTCTGTTTCCGCACACGGTGGGCATTGTCACTTCGCCCACCGGCGCGGTCATTCGCGATTTTCTGAACATCGTTGGCCGCCGCCACTCAGGATTGAACGTCCTCATTTGTCCCGTTTCAGTGCAGGGCGAATCGGCGCCGGCCGAGATCGAAGCCGCGCTGGCAGAGCTCAACGCTTCGCATCTCGTCGACCTCATCGTGCTGGCCCGCGGAGGCGGTTCCCTTGAAGACCTTGCCGCCTTCAACAGTGAGCGCGTAGCCCGCGCCATTGCATTGAGCAGGCTTCCCGTAGTGTCTGCCGTCGGGCACGAGACAGACTTCACCATTGCGGACTTCGTCGCCGACCTGCGCGCGCCTACGCCCTCGGCGGCGGCCGAGCTGATCACCGAAGCCCAGCACAAAATCGCCGAGCATCTTGCAGCGCAATCGCACCGGCTGGAGCGGGCCGCGCGCTTTCAACTGCTGCAGTCGCGCCAGCGGCTCACGCGATTGCCGGTGAGCCGCGCCGAATCGCGCGTGACGCGTCTGCTGCACGGTTTGGGCCAGCGCCTCGATGACCTGACGCAGCGCCTCGACGTTGCCCTCGCCGCTTTTGTGCGTTTGCGCCACAATCGCATTGCCGATCTGGCCGCCGCGGTGCTGCGCCACGATCCGCGCCAACAACTGGCCCATGCGCGAGAGCACCTCAACAATATGCGCGCCCGTCTTCATCGCTCTCTCGAACGCTTGATCGAGTCTTCAGCCGCATCATTAAACTCGCTCGACGCGCGCCTGCATTCGCTGTCGCCCCTCGCCGTGCTCGATCGCGGTTACGCGCTGGTTCTTTCGGCCGGAGGCGAGCTGATTCGCTCCACATCGCAACTCGCCGCGGGCGATCGCGTGACCACGCGTCTGGCCGACGGCTCCTTCGTAAGCAGCATCGAGGCAATCGAACAAAGATCGCCCCAGGCGGCCGCGGCCGGCGCGCCGCGACCCGACGCAAAGACCGCGCCCGCCACACAAACTCCGGGAAAACGAGGCAAGAAATCGCTATCATGATCGCACCTCCCTCACGTAAGCTCTTCGGTACCGACGGCATTCGCGCCGTCGCCGGCCAGACTCCGCTCGATCCCACGACAATCTACAGCGTCGGACTCGCACTGGCGCATTCACTGCGCAAAACCGCAGCCCAGCCCAGAGTCCTTCTCGGCCGCGACACGCGCGAGTCGGGACCGTGGATCGCGGCCACGCTGGTTGCAGGCCTTCGCGAAGCGGGCGTCGAGGTCGAAAGCGCCGGAGTTGTCACCACGCCGGCGGTGGCATTTCTTGCACGCACGCACGGCTTCCACGCCGGCGTGGTCATCTCTGCCTCGCACAATCCCTGGGCCGACAACGGCATCAAGCTTTTTGGCGCAGACGGCTTCAAACTGGCCGACGCGGTCGAGCTGGCCATGGAAGACGAGATCTTCCACCACGCCGCGCAAGTCGAAATCTCCGATTCGCATCGTTTTCCGGAGGTCGAGGAGAATCCGGCGCTCAAAGCCGACTACATCCAATTCCTGATCGAATGCGTGCCTGGACTGTCGCTCTCGCACTTGAAGATCGTTGCCGATTGCGCCAACGGCGCGGCGGCAGCCATTGCGCCGGAGCTCTTTCGGCGCCTCGACCGCGAGGGACACGGCAACATCGCCCTGCTCAACATCGCGCCCGACGGCCGCAACATCAATGCCAACTGCGGAGCGCTGCATCCGGAACACGTAGCACACGAGGTGACGGCCCGCGGCGCCGATGTCGGCGTGACCTTCGACGGCGACGCCGACCGCTGCATGTTAGCTGGCCCGCGTGGCAACGTGATCAATGGCGACGCCATTTTGCTGATGATCGCGCGCGACTTGAAAGCCCGCGGCATGTTGACTGGCGACGTGGTCGTCGCCACAACCATGTCCAACATGGGCCTTGAAGCAGCGCTCAAGCGCAGCGGCATTCGCATGCTGCGCGCGCCGGTGGGCGACCGCTATGTGCTCGAGGAGATGCAAAAGCATCATGCCGCCCTGGGCGGCGAACAGTCCGGCCACATTCTCCTGCCTCACCTGGCGACCACGGGTGACGGGCTTTTGACAGCGCTCGTCGTGCTCGATCTCATTGCGCGCACCGGCAAGTCTCTCGACGAACTCATCGCCGATCTCAAAGTTTTTCCGCAGGTGATTGTGAATGTGAAGGTCCGCGAGAAGAAACCGCTGGAAGCGATTGCGCCGGTGGCCGCGGCCATCCGCGCGGCCGAGGAAGAGCTCAAGGACTCGGGCCGTGTCGTCATCCGCTACAGCGGAACCGAAGCCCTCGCCCGCGTCATGATCGAAGCCGAGAGCGAAGAGGCCATGCGGCGCCATGCGGACGCAATTGCCGCCGCTATCCGCGCGGAGCTCGGAGTCTGAGCACAAACTCCCCGGTCGGCTGGTTGCATTTTCGCGCAGCTCAACTTGTACCATTGAGTTATGCCCCGCTTCCCTCAAGGCCAAACCCTGCTCATCGACGCAGACGACACGCTCTGGGAAAACAATATCTACTTCGAGCGCGCGATCGCCGCGTTCATCGGCTTTCTCGATCACAAGGAGAATTCCCCCGCTGAAGTTCGCCAGACGCTGAATGCCGTCGAGCGCGAGACCATCCTCGCGCACGGTTACGGGCTTTCAAGCTTCACGCGCTCGCTCGTCGATTGCTTCGAGCGGCTGAGCCCCGCACCGGCGACAGAGGAAAAGCGCGAGCGAATCCGCGGGTTTGCGCGCGCTATCGCCGAGCAGGAGATCGAGCTGCTGCCCGGCGTGGCAGAAACGCTTGCCGATTTGGCCCAGCGGCACCATCTCATCCTGATGACCAAGGGCGACCGCGCCGAGCAGGCCGACAAACTGGCTCGATCGGGGCTGGCCAAGCTTTTCTCTTCGGTCGAGATTGTGGCGGAAAAATATCCAGCGACTTACCGTGATGTAATCCTTCGCCACGACATTGCCGCGCAAAGCGCCTGGATGATCGGCAACAGCCCCAAGAGCGACATCAATCCTGCGCTGGCCGCGGGACTGCACGCGGTCTTTCTCTTCCACCCGGAAACGTGGGTGCTGGAACACGCCTCAATCGACGCCGCGCCCGAAGGCCAACATCTTATCGAACTTGATGCGTTCGCGAAGCTGTTGGAGGTTTTTTGAGCGTCTGGAGATGACGCGAGGAACCGGTGCCAAGGCCGAAGAGTCGGCAATTTTATGAGAAACTACTAGTGCGGCAGTGAGTTTTTCTCAGGGCGGCTGCATCTGCCCTAAAACCACGCTTCAACTCAGTTGGAACGGACTTTTGCGGCCGATGCCGAGTCGCGGCTCGCGCGCGGCATGCCCCAAACGATTCAGGAAACCGAAAAGAATGATCAGCGTCAGCAACGTCAGCATGCGCTACGGCTCGAAGATCCTCTTCGAAGACGTCTCCACAGCCTTCACGCCGGGACGGCGCTACGGATTGACCGGGCCGAACGGAGCCGGCAAGACCACTTTCATGAAAATCCTTACCGGCGAACTGGAGCCGCAGAAGGGCACGGTGGTGCGCCCGCGCAAACTGGGCGTGCTGCGCCAGGATCAGTTCGCTTTCGACGCCTACCGCGTGATCGACACCGTGATCATGGGCAACAAACCGCTGTGGGCGGCGCTCGAAGAACGCGACCGCATTTATGCCAAACCCGAGATGACCGACGAAGACGGCATGCGCCTGGGCGAGCTCGAAGGCACCATTGGCGACGAGGATGGTTACACCGCCGAGAGCGACGCCGCCGTGCTGCTCGACGGCCTGGACATTCGCGAGTCGCTGCACGAGCGCAAGATGAGCGAGCTGCAGGGTGGGCAAAAAGTTCGCATACTTCTGGCGCAGGCGCTCTTCGGCAAACCGCAGGCGCTGCTGCTCGACGAGCCGACCAACTATCTCGATCTCGATTCGATCCACTGGGTGCAGGATTTTCTGAACAACTACGACGGCACGCTGATCGCCATCTCGCACGACCGGCATTTTTTGAATTCGGTGACGACACACACTGCCGACATCGATTATCAGACCATCATCACCTACACCGGCGGCTACGACGATATGGTGATGGCCAAGACGCAGATCCGTTCCACGCTCGAGGCGCAGATTTCGCAGCGCGAAAAGAAGATTGCACAGCTCAACGATTTCATCGCGCGGTTTTCCGCGGGCACGCGCTCGAGCCAAGTCACGAGCCGGCGCAAGGAAGTGGAGCGGCTGCAGACCAATGAACTGGCGCGCTCGAACATCGCGCGGCCCTACATCCGCTTTGACCAGACGCGGCCCAGCGGCAAGCACGTTCTCGAGTTCAAACACCTGACGAAGTATTACGGCGAAGTCGAAGTCATCGATGGTTTTACCGCCAATGTGCTGCGCGGTGAAAAAATCTGCCTCATGGGCCGCAACGGCGCGGGAAAAACCACGCTCCTCAAGTCCCTGCTGGCCAATTATCCGGGCCTCGCCGAGAAGGATTTCACGCTCGACTCGGGCTCTGTTTTCTGGGGTCACGAGGCGCAGGTGGGCTACTTTCCTCAGGACGTGGGCGCGACCATTGTGCCCGGCCTGACGGTTGCCGATTGGCTGCACCAGTGGAACCCGGCGGCGCACGTCGAAGACATTCGCGGCATTCTCGGCCAGATGCTCTTCAGCGGCGAAGAGGGCTCGAAACCGACGAAGGCGCTCTCAGGCGGCGAGCAGGCGCGGCTTGCGTTCTGCAAGTTGATCCTGACCAAGCCAAACATCCTGATCTTCGACGAGCCGACTAACCATTTGGACCTGGAATCGATCAATGCGCTGAACATTGCTTTGCAGCGCTACGAGGGCACGGTGCTGCTGGTGACGCACGATCACGATCTGATTGACGAAGTCGCCACGCGGTTGTGGGTCTTTCACGACGATGGGATTGAAGACTTCCAGGGGCCGTACGAGGAGTGGAAGGGAAAGCACAATTAATTCGGTATCTTGGTGGTTTTTGTTGTCGTGCTGACGATTTTGGGTGCCTCAGATCTGGCTTTTTGGACTTGGAATACGCCAGAACTTCGCTGTGCCATCTTTGGAAGAGTTATACGGCGTCCGAAGAGCCTGCCCATCGAACGATTGTGCAAAGTATCATCCCCAATTCGCAGAGCCCTCCGCCAGATTCGTCGCGTAAGAGGCGCTGGCTGAGCTATGCCCAGATCTTCAGCCTGACCTTAGCCGCGACTGCGGTGATGATGCTCTGCCCCTGCGATACGGTCGGCATTCACGGCTACAAAGCAATTTCGCTGGTGGCCCTCGCTGGCCTTTTCGCAATCGCCGCCGCATATCTGGTTTTTCGCCGTATGCAGCACGATTCGGGAATCACCGGATTTCTGCGAGCGACGATCGCCCTCGCGATCGTGGGAGCGAGCGTTTACGCAGAACTCCTTATCGCGATGGAGATCGTTGCGAGGATGGCGAGCCGGCGGTAGCTACTGTAACGGGCGCGACGTCAGAAGCTAAACCGCCCCGTCAGTTCCAGGCTGCGCGGGCCTGCACCCTCGGCCGTTTGCAGCGCCGTGATCGACCCGAAGCCGGCCGAATCCACCTGCATGTTGGGCGGTTCGTAGTTGCGATGGTTGAAGACGTTGGCCGCCTCGACGCTAAAGCGGAAGCTGGTCTGATCCTTGAGTTGAACAGCTTTCAACAGCGAGAGCGAGAAGTTGGCCGTGCCGGGGCCGACCACGCTGCCCACAGACGCGTTGCCGAAATAACCGCGATTGGCAGCAGGTATGGAAAAGGCCGCGCCGTTGAGCCACTGGCTCGTGGTGCGACTGGCTGGATAGATCTGCGCGCCCGGCACCATGTCCGTGCGCGTGAGGCCTACGGTCGTCAGGATATTGGTTCCAGCCGGATCGGTGGATTGCTCGAAGGGCGTGAGGAACGGGCCGGTTTGCAGAACAGTGACGCCGGCCAATTGCCATCCGCCCGCCAGCTCGTTGGCGAGGCTGCGGGTGGTGAGCCAGCGCTCGCCGGTTCCGAAGGGCAGGTTGTAGAGATACGTTGCCAGAAAGCGCTGCCGCCGGTCGTACGCGACATTGCCGTAGTCGAGACCGGGATTGAAGCGGTCCGTCATGTAGGTGCCGCCGGCGACAGCAAAGGCGTTGGGCGCGATGCCTCCGGCATTCGAGAGGTCGCGGGTAAAGGTGTAGCTGGCGTCGTAGGTGAAGGAGTGTCCGCTGTGGCGCGAAACCTCGACGGTGGCGCTGTGGTAGTTGCTGATGTCGGCGTTGGCGACGCTCTGAATCACGCTCCAGTACGGAAAGGGGCGCGCGGAGGAGACGTTTTCGTAGCCAAGCGTATTGGGATGGACCTGGTTGAGATCCTCCATGGCGTCGAGGTTGCGGCCGTGGCTGCCGGAGTAAGACAGGCGCAGTCCGTTGCTGAGGCCGATGTTCTGCTCGACGGTCAGGTTCCACTGCTGGACCGAGGGGTCTTTGTAGTGGAGGGTATAGGCGTAGTAAAAACCGCCGGTCGCGGTAGCCGCTGAGTTAAAGGGATTCGAGAACGAGAGCAACGGCGTCGGCGTTGAAGCCGTGGAGTCGAAGTCCTGGTTGAAAGTTGGAACATAGCTGGCGGCCACGGCCCAGCCGGCGACCAGCGAGAAGGCGAGCGGCGTCTCGATAAAGCGGCCCCAGCCGCCGCGAACCACGGTCTTGTCGTTGCCGAGCGGACGCCATGCGAAACCGAGACGCGGTCCGATGTCGGTACGGCTGGAGGTGTGCAGCGCTTCGGGAAGGCCAACTTGTGCGGCTGTGAGGATCGGCGTGGGCGCAATGCCCGCTGCGAACTGTTGCGAGGCATTGTTGAGGGCCTGCGCGTTGGGCACAATCACCGCACCGCTGACCGTGGTCACGCCGTCGGTTCCGACGCCGGTCCAATCGGGCTTGAAGTTGGCGGTGTTGCCGTGGATCTCGCTGACCGGCGGGTGCATCTCGTAGCGCAGGCCGAGATTGAAGGTGAGATTTTGCGTGGCCTTCCAGTCGTCCTGGGCAAAGACGGCGTAGGCATGGCCAAGACCGTCCATGGTGGCGTTGTTTGTGGAACTGACCTCGGTGTAGTCGGGATAGCCGAGCAAAAACGCGGTGTAGGGATCGCCGATCGTCCCAACCACATTGGAGCTGCCGTTGAAGACATACCAGCCGGAGCGGTAGTTGCCGTAGACATTATCGTCGTGGTCGGAGATGCGCTTGAAGTCAGCGCCGAATTTGAAGGTGTGCGTGCGGTGCGTCCACGTCACGTTGTCGAGCAGTTGCACGATCTCGCCGCGCTGCATGCCCGGATTGCCTGCGCCGGTTGACATGAAGCCGTTGATGAGAATCTCCGGCGCTTCAGACCACTCAAGGTCGGGATCGGGAACCACGGAGGCGAAGCCGGTCTGCGAAAGCAGGTCTGTTGTTGCGTAGGACTGCGTCTCGGAGGCGTGCTGGGCGTTGAAGCCGCCGCGAAACTCGTTCAGCAGATTTTGATTGAAGACGAAGTTGTGCGCGAAGGTGAGCCCTTCGTCGATCTCCGGCGTGTTGTAGCCGCCCTGCAGCGGGCTGCCGGCCTCGGCGCAGTAGGTGTAGAGGCAGTTGGACGAGGGCGCAGTAATTACCTGGCGATTTTTGTAGGAGAAACGGGCAAAGACCGATTGCCGCGAGGAGAGCGTGCGGTCCAGGCGGATGTCGCCCTGGTTGGCCGAGATCGGCGAGGGAAAGTTGATCTGGTAGTTGTTCGCGAAGGAATCGGCGGAGCCGTAGTTGGGCTCGGGAAAGAGATACTTGAGCGCCGCGGCGGCGACTGAATTGACGGGGACCGGGGTGTTGTACAGCGGATCGGCAGGATCGGCCGATGTGAGTTCGCTGCCGTCGGG
>Ga0326727_10022069_pt1 | contig 12359 bp, 9 predicted proteins | sample MB2enrmetagenome_FD_207643 | JGI IMG/M metagenome (GOLD analysis project Ga0326727, IMG submission 207643) | Lab enriched peat soil microbial communities from McLean, Ithaca, NY, United States - MB29MY | ecosystem: Environmental > Terrestrial > Soil > Wetlands > Peat | place: USA: New York...
CGGACGTGGCCGCGCTCGACAAGGTCTTCGAGCAGTGGCTGAGCGATCCCACGCGGCGCATCGGCGGATCGGCGACGGCCCCCGCCGACATCGAGAGCGAGAAACAGAAGCGCCGCGACGCGCTGCACCGCGCCGAGGCGCTCGTGGCAGAGGCAGCGAAGTAACTACGCCCGCTCGGCGCGCTTGCGCACATTCTCGTGGATGTTCGTCCAGCCGCCTCTCATACCCTTCTTGTAATCTTCGGGGATGTTTCCGAAGCCAGCGTGGCAGAACTTGATGAGGGTTTCGCCGTCCTGCTCGCTGAGCCGGTACTGCACGTTGTTGGCGACAGGGTAGGACATCATCAGGGGACCGCTGAACTCGAGCAGAGTGGGACGTTTGATGGCCTGCACGGTGGCCCAGCAGTGGCCGTTGCCGTTGCCCAGGTCGCGGAACCAGCGGCCACCTGGCCAGGCTTCAAGCTTGAATGGCATAGGGGCGCCGTCGTCCTTTTCGAAGGCGGGGCCGAGTTGCTCGAGGAGTGCGCTGAAGGTGACTTCGAGCGAGGCGCGCACGCGAATCTCCTGCTCGATTTTGAAGGTCAGAGATTCAAGATCGGGAATCGTCGTGGTTGTCATAGATCCTCCATGGGAAAGTTGCGGTTGGCGGTTCGGGTTTATGGCTGCGATGGGCCGCTGCGGTCGATCTCGGCCTGGGTGCGCTCGGCGCGCTCTTTGACGCGCTGCAACTGATGATGCCAGAAGCGCGCGAAGGATTCGGTCCAGTCGTGCATGGGCTTGAGCGCCTCGGCGTTGGTGCGGTAGAGGCGATGGCGTCCATTCCGGCGCACGCGCACCAGGCCGACCCGGCGCAGGACGCCGAGGTGCTTGGAGACCGAAGGCTGATCGAGGCCTATGGCTACGACGATCTCGCCCACCTGGCGCTCGGCGGCGGCGAGGAAGGTCAGGATCTGGCGGCGGCGGGGCTCGGCCACGGCGTTGAAGGGGTCGGAGGTGGTAGCGGCCCGTGCCATGATCGGAACAATACATGCTTATATAGGAATATGTCAAGTGAAAATGTGCGTACTGTCTTCGCGCTGGAGGGACGGACGAGAATAGCCCAGGACGAGCCCATCCGCCATTGCGAACGGGCGCTGTCCTGGGGAGAGCAGCGAGCATGGGACCGCGCCCCGTAGGGCCGCACGAATTCTTCTCCGCTGCCCTCTTGCGGGCTCGCGCCGGGCGCAATCCGCTATAGTTTTCGGCAAGGGCTTCCTCAGCTCGGGTAAGGAGGGTTGTACATGACTTTGAATCGCCGCGTTTTCTTGAATGCCTGCACGCGCGCGGGCATTGCTTCGCCGCTGCTGCCGGGGATTTTGTTGACGCTGGCCGCGCAGGCGCAGGAGGCCGGCTCAGGCGCGGGCCCCGACGCGACTTCGAGCGCGAGCGCTGAGGCCAAGCCGGCGGGGCTGCCGAAGATCACAGACGAAATGCTGGACCGGGCGGCGGAGCTGGCAGGGGTGGGGCCGTTTACGGCCGAGCAGAAGAAGATGATGCTCGACGGGCTGAACGACCAGCGCGACGCGTATGCGCAAATTCGCGCGTTGAAGATTGGGAACGATGTGCCGCCGGCGTATGTGTTTCATCCGGGGCCGGCGGAGACGAAAATTGAGAAGTCTGCTTATTGCTACACGGAGGTTCCGCGGCCGCCCATTGGCGATGATTTGTTCACCCCGTTCGAAACTCCTGCGCACATGGAGGATCTGGCGTTCGCAACTGTTAGCCAGATCGGACCGCTGCTGCAGCGTCGCAAAATCACCTCGCTCGCCCTCGCGCAGATGTACATCGACCGCCTCAAACGCTACGATTCCAAGCTCCATTTCGTCATCACGCTCACCGAGGAGCGGGCGATTGCGCAGGCCAAGAAGGCCGATGAGGAGATTGCCGCTGGGAAATATCGCGGGCCGCTGCATGGGATTCCGTGGGGCGCGAAGGATCTGCTGGCCGTGAAGGGCTACCCAACGACGTGGGGCGCGGGAGGGTACGAGCACCAGTCCTTCGACGAAGACGCGACGGTCGTGCAACGCCTGGACGCCGCCGGAGCCGTTCTGATTGCCAAGTTTTCTTTGGGCGCGCTGGCCATGGGCGACAAGTGGTTTGGCGGCAGGACGCGCAACCCGTGGAATCCGGCGCTGGGATCGAGCGGATCGTCTGCTGGCTCGGCGAGCACGGTGGCCGCGGGGTGCGTGGGTTTCGCGATCGGGTCGGAGACGCTGGGGTCGATCTCGTCGCCTTCAACACGGTGCGGCTGTTCCGGCCTGCGGCCCAGCTTTGGCCTGGTGCCGCGCACGGGCGCGATGGCGCTGAGCTGGACGATGGACAAGCTGGGTCCGATTTGCCGTTCGGTGGAGGACTGCATGCTCGTGCTCGGCGCGATTGTGGGACCGGATTGGAAGGATATCTCGGTCTCGGATTATTGGACCTGGTGGGAGATTCCTGGTTTTGATATGGTGCGCGTGGGCTACCTGAAAAGTGAGTTCGACCCGTTGCCGCCGTTGAAGCTCAAAGAGGCAACGGCAGGCGAATCCGCCGAAGACAAGAAAAAGCGCGAGGACGGGAACGCCGAGATGGTGGCCGGGCGGGCGCGCCGCGAGTACGACCGGCGCTACGAATTAGCCGCCCTCGACAAGCTGCGCGCGATGGGAGTGAACTTGATTCCGGTGGAGCTGCCCAAGCTGCCGTGGGACGCAATGGTTCCGCTCCTGACAGCCGAGGCGGCCGCGGCCTTTGACGATCTGACCATGACGGGCCACGACCGGTTGCTAACCGAGCAAGGTCCGGAGGACTGGCCGAACGATTTCCGCGTGGCGCGTTTCTATCCGGCGGTCGAGTACATCCAGGCCAACCGCGCGCGCACGCTCGCGGTGCGGGGGATGGCGGCGATTTTCGAGCAGGTGGATGTGATCGTGACGCCTTCGACCGATGCGCAGTTGATCGCGACCAATTTGACGGGGAATCCCGCGGTGATTGTGCCCAACGGCCTGCGCGGAGCCGACGCGCCCAAGCCGCCGGCGATCGACGATGGCGACCACGACGACATCGGCGGGCCGGGGACGCCGGTTTCGCTCACGTTTCTGGGCGGACTCTACCGGGACGCAAAGGTGGCCGCGTTTGCGCGCGCGTACCAGGAGGCGACGGGCTTCGAGAAGCTGCATCCGAAGCTGGATTAGCGAGTCAGCGGGTCAGCAGGTCAGCGAGTTCGCCCGGCGCACCTTCTTCTTCGCAAGTTCGCGTCGCTTCGCGGCGTCGCAGGTTGAGGTTCGTGCGGGCCCACCCTTTTCCGCAAGAGACGCGGAAAAGGATGGGGCACGGTGATCCTCCAGAAGATGCTTACTTCGGCTGCGGCGGAGCCGACACGGTTGGCGGCGCGGGCGCGGTTGGTGGTCCAGCAGCAGGCGGTGCGGGCGGCACGGGTTGCGCGGGCGCGGTTGGCGGTGCAGCAGCAGACGGCGCAGGCGTCGCGGGTTGAGCGGGCGCGGTTGCAGGCGCGGGGGTCGCGGGCTTTGCCGGCGGCGCGGGCGCGGCGTTCGGTGGCGCGCCGGCGCCGGGGTGCGGCGGAATGCCGGGCCTGGCTGGCATGGGCGGCATGGCCGCACGCGCCGGCATCTCGGTCACGTCCACGAGTTCCACGTCGAAGATGAGATCGGACTTGGGGGGAATGCCAGGGAAGCCAGGAGCCCCCGCAGCCGGAGACGGGCGCGCCGGCTGGTCGCGCAACCCGTAGGCCAACTGCCATGGAATGAAGATGCGGCGTTGGCCTCCAATCCTCATGCCGGCGAGCCCGGCGTCGAAGCCGGGGATCACACCGCCAAGGCCCTGTGGCAGCGCTGCGGGCTGGGCTTCCATCCTGGGTTTGCCATCGGGGTCCATGACGACCTTGCCGTCCGGACCCCTGACGGGCTGCTTGTGTTGCGGTAGGTCCCACGCATCGAACTCGACGGCGTCGGCATCGCCGTCGGCCTTGCGGTATCCGGTGTACTTGAGATGCCAGAGCTTACCGGATTCGCCCACAGCGCCTTTGCCGACCACGAGGTCTTCGTAGTGCACGACGAGGGTGATGGTCTTGACGGGGAGGTGCGTCACCGCGGGCACGCCCTTCGGGAGCTTGATCCAGGGCGCAGGCGCGGGTGCGGTCGCACTGGTGGTTTTGGGAGCGGCGCTCGCGGCAGGAGTGCTCTTGGGAGCCGTCGATGTGGGGGTGGATGGTTTGGTTGGAGTTTGGGCGCTTGCGGCGAGCGTTGCTGCCGCCAGGGTGAGAACAAGAACTAAACGATTCATAGCTGAGCAAATCTCCGACTGAACTTCAAGTGGGAGTGTATCAGTTGGGGTGGGCATTGCGCGCGTCGCCTACAGCGTTTTCGATTCCGCTCTTTACAGAATGCACAATGTCAAGTGGCTTTTTCCCCAAGAAAAAGCCGCCTTGCATGATGTTGGCGATGTCAACAAGTGAATCGAAAACGCTCTAACGCCCAGGTGGTCGCCGAGCGAACCTCAGCCGAGCAACATGCCGGTCAGTAGCGCGGTGCGGGGCGCGAGGTGCTCCACGAAGACCGACTCGTGCGGGGCATGCGCGCCTTCGCCCACTGCGCCCATGCCGTCGAGCGTGGGAATGCCCAGCGCCGCTGTAAAGTTGCCATCGGAGCCGCCGCCTGTCGAGGCTTCCTGGAGCTCGAATCCGAGCTCGCGGGCGAGCGCCCGCGCCATGCGAAAGAGCCGGACGCCGCCGCGGCTGCGCTCCATGGGTGGGCGGTTGATGCCGCCCGTAACAGTGAGCGTGCAGCGCGGATCGGCGGGCCGGAGCGAGGAGAATTTGCGCGCGATGCGCGGTCCGTCGGCCAGGCGCGGAATGCGCACGTCAATATCGGCCTGCGCATTGGCGGGAATCACGTTGCTCTTCGTGCCGCCGGCGGCCACGCCCACGCTCACGGTGAGGCCGCGCTTGAGATCGGTCCAGCGGCTGACGGTTTCGATGGCGCGCGCAAGCTCGAGGAGAGCGTTGGCGCCTTTTTCAAAGTCGACGCCGGCGTGGGCAGCGAGGCCTTTGACCTGAATGCGCCAGTCGCCGATGCCTTTGCGTGCGGTCTTGTAGGCCAGCCCCTGCGCGGGCTCGAGCACGTAGACCGCGGCGCAGGCACGGGCGAGTTGTTCGGTGATGGGCCGCGAAGCCGGACTGCCGATCTCTTCGTCGCCGTTGAGCAGGACGATGATTTCGCGGCGCAGCAGGTCGGCTTCCATGAGCAACTCGATTGCGGCCGCGGCCATGGCCACGCCGGCCTTCATGTCGAGGCTTCCGGGACCCCACAGACGGCCATCGCGCACGCGGCAGGGCATGGATTCAAGCGTGCCGATCGGCCACACGGTGTCGAGATGGCCGAGGAGGAGGATGGGCTTGGCAGCGGCGCGCCCGGGACGACGCGGGCCGAAGCGGGCTTCAAGAGCGTTGCCATGGTCCTTGAGCCGATGCAGTTTGACGCGGCCGCCGAGTTGCTTGAAGTGCGCGGCGGCGAGGGCCACGCAGGCGTCGACGGCGGATTTTGCTTCAGAGGGCGACTCGGCAGCCACGAGCTTGCGCGTGAAGTCGAGGAGGGAACGCTCTTTGCGCCGCGCCCCGGCCAGCAGGGCGCGCATGGGCAGGTCGGTTTGGAATGCGGTTGGCATGCGCGCTTTCCTTCTCCTCATTTGCGTCGCTCGGTCTTCGGGAGGCTTTCTGATTCTACGACGCCTAGACCGAAAACAGAGATGCTGTACCCAGCGATGGTGGTCTCCCACCCTTGCGACAGACAAAAGTCGCAAGGATGGGGCACGGAGCTCTGGGGTACAGCAATCATGGTTCCGCTCTAGGGTGGCCTTTTGCGCAAAATCGGGAGGGTGGCCGAAGTGGCCGCAGAGGGTCACAGTGTGGCAAAACTGCCACAGGACAGAACTCCCTTTCGCCGTCTAATCTAAACATCGGACACGGTTTCTCGTGTTTGGAGGAACTCTTTGCCTCAACCGGCGCACTTCGAGCAGACCATCGCAGCAGCGCTCGAATTCTCGGGAGTCGGCCTGCACTCCGGGGCCCCGGTTACCATGCGGCTGCTGCCGGCTGCGGCCGGTTCGGGCATTGTCTTCCGCCGCACCGATCTGGACAACTTCGAGATTCCGGCCACGGGACGCAACGTGGCTAAGGTCAGCTACGCCACCAGCTTGATGCGCCAGGGCGTGCTCATCTCCACCACCGAACATCTGCTTTCGGCCTTCATCGGCTCGGGGCTAGACAACGTGATTGTGGAGATCGATAATCTCGAGCTGCCGATTCTGGACGGCAGCGCCCTGCCCTACGTGGAGGCCTTTGCGCGCGTGGGCATTCGCGAGCAGCGCCGCCGGCGCGAGACGCTGCGCATTCTGCAACCGGTGGAAGTGCGCGAGGGCGACAAGTTCATCGGCGTCTATCCCGGCAGCGGCTACCGGATCTCCTACACCATCGATTTTCCCGCGCCCATCGGCCAGCAAAAGACCTGCGTAGACCTTGCGACGGAGATGTATGGGTCGGAGATTGCCCCGGCGCGCACCTTCGGCTACAAGGCCGACGAGCGCAAGCTGCGCGACATGGGCCTGATCCGCGGCGCCAGCCCGGAGAATGCCATCGTTTTGGGCGCGAACGGCCCGGAGAATGGGCCGCTGCGTTTCCCGGACGAATATGTGCGGCACAAGGTACTGGACCTGATCGGCGACCTGGCCCTGGCTGGCCGCCGGCTCGAAGGGCACGTAGTAGCCATGCGCGCCGGCCACGCCATGCACACCGCTCTGGTGGCGCGGCTGCTCAAAGACCGCTCGGCGTGGGAGCTGGCGCACGTGCCGGTGTCGCCGCCGGAAGCAACGAACGAAGCGCAGCCGGAGACCGACTCCGGCGTGGCGCATGCGGCGTTGGCGGGGGCGTAGTGCGGGCCGACCCAGTTTATCCTTTCAGCAACTGATCGATGGTCTCGATATCGACGAGACCATTGCAGCCATAGAGCGCCGGAAGCACCTTGGCGGCAGGATGCTTGCGGCGCAGGGCGGCGACTTTGTCGGTGCCGGCGCGGTAGGCGGGCAGGTACATGCGGCCTAGGAGCGGGTGCCGTCCCCATGCGCCGGAGAGCTTGCTGGCGCGTTCTTCGGTAACGAGAAAATCGCGGCGCAGTGTGGCGGCGACCTCCTGCTGCTCGCGGCCCTCGCCCCAGGTCAAGTAGGAAGACTGGTTCTTGGCGTCGTCCTGCAGGAGCGCGAGAAGCACGCCGATCTGGAGATCTTCGTCGGGAAGTTGATTCACTTCTGTAACGCCATGAGCAATGAGGATGGCGTTGTTGGCAATGCCCTCAAAGAGCGTGGCCGCGCGCGTGTTCATGGTCAACACTGTGGCCTCGAAGCCGGCCTTGCCGCGCACATATAAATCTTGAAGGTAGGCGAAGGTCGTCACGTGGCCCGGCACGACCTCGTGGCTGACGAGCTGCTCGAACTCAGGATACGAAATCTCAAGTGACGCGTTGATTTCGTAGCTGGCTTCGTACTCGGGCGCGCCAGCCGCGGTGCGGGCGCGGCCGATGTAATTCATGGAGCCGGAAAACCAGGCGTCCTTGATGGGCATGAAGTCGATGTTGGCGCGGGGGACGGTGGCGAGCTGGGGCGGCAGATGCGGGACGAGGTTTTTGGCGGCGAGTGCGTCGAAGTGCGCGATGACGGCCTGGCCTAAGGCTTGAACAGACGCCATGGGCGTGACGCGCTGGCGACGCCAGGCATCGACGGCGGCGAGGATTCCTCCGGATTGCGATGCGGAATGCCCGGCTCGGCCGAGCAGCTCGGCGACGCGCTCGCGTTTGGCTTCGGGACGCGAAGGCTCGGGCGGTTTGGCGGTTGAGGCAACGACCGAGCGCGCGTAGGGAACGGGATCGCCTTTGCCGAGAACCTCCATGGCGAGGTCCCACATCACGTCGAGCGAAAGCGCGAGGCCCAGGAGATAAGCGCGGCGCGGTTCGGAGCAGCCGGCAGCTTCCCGGCGCAGGCCGGCGATGGCGGCGGGGAGATCGACGGCGCGGAGATAGGCGTCGACGGCATCATGATCGATGGTCTTGCCTCCCACGCCGCCCGATTGGCGCACCAGCGCGGCGGCCGGATGCGTGTAGGCGGCAGGCAGCGGCTCGTCGGAGAACCACGAGTCGGCGATGAAGCGGCCCGTGCCCGACGGGCACATGACGTCGCCGCCCCAGAGGGTATCGATGCCGAGAACGGCGTCGGCAATGAGAAGATCGAGTTGCGAAGGCGTGGGTTGATTCATGACGTTCTCTTCTCCGTTTTAGACCCGACCAGAGATGCTGTATCGGCGATTGTGCTCTCCCACCCTTTTCCGCAAAAAGCGCGGAAAAGGATGGGGCACGGTGCTGTGGGGTACTGCGATCATCGAACTGTTTTGATGCTACCGCGCCAGACATACATACAAAGACCGATGAAAAGCAACGCGGAAACCGATTGCGAGATGGGATCGATCGAATAGAACGGCGTCTGGATGAGGTCTTCGCGATAGATCGGAAGATGGGTCAGAATCCAGCACCTCCACGGAGAGCCCAAAGAGCAGACTAAGTGCTGACTCGGCAGCAGGCGCAGCGCCGCGCCGAGAACGCCGCCGAGCGCGCCGCCGGCCATGAGTCCCGAAGCCAGAATCACCCCGCGCTCGCGGATGCCGCGACCCTCTTCGCCGCCGGTCTTCTCGGCGCGGCGATGCACGAAGTGCGAAAGGATGCCGCCCGAAAGAATCGGCGTGGTGAGGCTGAGCGGCAGATAGATGCCGAGCGCAAAGACCATGGAGGATTTGCCCAGCATTTCAAGAACCACGGTCACAAGAGCGCCCACGCCGAAGAGAAGATACGTGACCGGCTGATGGCTCATGAATCCCACCACCAGCGCCTTCATGATGGAGGCTTGCGGCGCGGCGAGCACGGGGCGCGCGTCGCCCAGGGCGGCTTCGCCGAACTGGAAGGTGTGGGCCAGGAGAACAATGGTGAGTCCGGCAGCGGCGGCGGCGGCAACGATGCCGAGAAACTTCACCTTTTCCTGCGCCGCGGGCGTCGAGCCCAGCCAGTAGCCGGTCTTGAGGTCGGTCATGAACTGGCCGGAGACGCAAAGCGCCGTGCAAACCATGCCGGCGATGGCCATCACGAAGAACATGCCGGTGGTGCCGGAGAGGCCGAAGCTCACCAGCACCACCGAGGAGATGATGACGGTGAGCATGGTCATGCCGGAGGCGGGATTGTTGGCCGTAGTGGCGATGGCGTTGGCGGCGACAGAGGCAAAGAAGAAGGCGAAGAGCAAGGTGAGCGCGAGTCCCCAGATGAGAATCGTCCATGAAACCTGGAAGCGCGAGAAGAAGATGGCGACGGCGAGGGCGCTCAATACGATGCCCAGCAGGATGGTCGTCATGGGCAGGTCGCGATCGGTGCGGGCGAACTCGTCGATTTGCGTGGGGTGGGTCTGCGTGCGCGCAGACCGCGGTTGAAAAACGCGCAGGGCGATCGAGAAGGAGCCGGCGATGACGCGCAGCGACTTGATGACGCCGAAGATGCCGGCCGTGGCGATAGCGCCCACGCCGATGTAGCGCACGTAGCTCGAATAGATTTGCGCGGCGGACATGGCGGAGACAGGCATGACGCCGGGATAGACCGGCATATTGACGTGGCTGCCCAGAAACCAGATGAGCGGAACCAGGACGAAGTTGGCCAGAACGCCGCCGGCGCAGAAGACCATCGCGCTCGGCAGGCCCATCACGTAGCCCAGGCCGAGGATGAAGCCGATGGCGTCGAAGTTGAAGACCATGCGGCCGCGATCGGCGAGGGTGCGCAGGATGGGAATGAACTGCAGGTTGAGGGATTCGCGCCAGACGTGAAAGGTGGTGACGAAGAAGTCATAGACGCCGGCGATGCAGGTGGCCTGCAAGAGCAGCTTGGCCTGCGAACCGCCGCGCTCGCCGGTGACCAGGACCTCGGTGATCGCCGTGGCTTCAGGAAAGGGAAACTGGCCGTGCATCTCGCGCACGAAGAAGCGGCGCAGGGGAATGACGAAGAGCACGCCGAGACATCCGCCGGCCAGACAGATGAAGACGGTTGCAAAAGGATTGGGGCTGAGGTGCAGGATGTAGAGCGCGGGCAGCGTGAAGACCGCGCCCGCAACCACCGCGGCCGATGCCCCGCCCGTGCCGGTGAGGATCACGTTTTCCAGAAGGCTGGAGCGGCGCTTATACATGCGGGCCAGGCCGATGGCGAGGATGGAGATGGGAATGGATGCTTCCATGCCCTGGCCGACCTTGAGCGCCGAATAGGCCGAGGCGACGGTGAAAACGACGCAGAAGAAAATGCCCCAGAGAATGGCGCGCGCCGTCATCTCCGGCGCGTGCATGTGGGCTTGAACGATCGGGGTGTAGGCTTCGCCGGGCTTCAACGGCTGATAGGCATTTTCCGGTAGAGATGTGGTTTCTGGTTCGGTCGTTTCTTGTTCGCTCATGGAATGGGTCCCTCAACTCCACTGCACGCAGGCTTTCGGTCCTGTTTCGGATAGCAAGCAAGAGTGTACAGCGCAGAGGGCCGAGGTCGGCAACCGGGATCGGAGTTTCGCCGATGCGGCTCCTCCAGGTCGATCCGGCCCAGAAATAAGGTCACGCCGTGCCCTATCCTTTCCGCGCTCTTTGCGGAAAGGGTGGGAAACTGAGCCGCAAATCTTGCTGGCCGAATCCTATCCAGGATTTCCAGCCGACTCGACTTGCCGGTATGCCACAATACCCATCTATGAAGAAAAAACTTGCGATTCTGTTGCTGGCCGCGTGCGCAGCCGTGTTGCCCGCGCAAAAGCGCCTTGTGCTCATCGACCAGGACGGCTCCGGCCCCGGCGGATCGGACCAGATGGCCATGCTTGCGCTGTTGCAGGCGCCGGATGTGCAAGTACTGGGCATCACCATCGTCACCGGCGACGCGTGGCGCGACGAAGAGACGCTGCACACCCTGCGCATGTTGGAGCTGACCGGCCACGCCGATGTGCCCGTGGCGCGCGGTGCGGTGTTTCCGCTCATTCGCACTCAGGAAGAGACACAGCTCGCGTCTGCGCTCGACGGAAAAGCGACCTGGCTGGGCGCGTGGGGCCGCGATACGAACATGGGCGCAAACATGGACACCGGAACCGGCACGCCGCTAAAGCATCTCGCGCCGCACGGCCCCTACGAGATTCCGCCGCTGCCGGAAGGTGCGCCCACCACCAAGCCCATCGACGAGGACGCGGCGCACTTCCTCATCAGCCAGGTGCGCGCGCATCCGGGTCAGGTTACAATCTACGCCGCCGGCCCGCTCACCAACATTGCTCTCGCCGTCGCGCTCGATCCCGAGTTTGCCGCGCTCACCCGAGGCATCGTCTTCATGGGCGGCAGCATCCGGCCGCAAACCACCGATCCCGAATTCGCCGCCGACCCGCGCCACGAGTTCAACCTCTGGTTCGATCCCGAGGCCGCGCACATCGTGCTGCACGCCGACTGGCCGCGCATCGAGGCCACTACCGTCGATATCTCCGTCAAAGCGCCGCTCACGCAGGCCATGCTCGACGACCTCGTCCAATCGCAGGCGCCGGCGGCCCGCTACATCGCCGCATGGAGCCAGCAGCGATCCTACATGTGGGACGAGCTCGCGGCCTGCGCCTGGATCGATCCCACCATCGTCACCAAGGAGCAGGTACTCTACATGGACGTGGATCTGAGCCACGGTCCCAGCTACGGCGACACGCTCACCTGGCCGGAAAACCTGAAGCCCGCAACCGGCGTCCGCCCGGTCCACGCGCAACTCGACCTCGATCTGCCCCGCTTCCAGAAGAAGTTTGTGGAGTTGATGACGCGCACGCCGTAATGTCCCGTCTCTAAAGTTCGCAACAAGAACACCGCTGTCATCCTGAGCGACCGAAGTGCGCGCAGGCGCACGGAGGGAGTCGAAGGACCTGCGGTTGCTTTTTTCGACGCGACGTGGGTATGCCATTTGCTGATCCCTGATCCCTGAAACCTTACACCTGGCTTTCGGCCTACACTGTTGGGTATGAAGATTTGGCTGCTCGCGGTGGTTTTGGCGGTGTGCGGCGCGGCCCATGCGCAGTGGGAGATCCAGGACTCCGGCACCACGGCCGATCTGCGCGGCATCGACGTGGACGGAGGCGTGGCGTGGGCCTCGGGCACGAACGGGACCGTGTTGCGAACGGAAGACGGCGGGTACTCGTGGCAGACGTGCGCCGTTCCGCCCGGCGCGGAACACCTGGACTTCCGCGGCATCCAGGCCATCGACGGAA
>Ga0326727_10022070_pt1 | contig 12359 bp, 9 predicted proteins | sample MB2enrmetagenome_FD_207643 | JGI IMG/M metagenome (GOLD analysis project Ga0326727, IMG submission 207643) | Lab enriched peat soil microbial communities from McLean, Ithaca, NY, United States - MB29MY | ecosystem: Environmental > Terrestrial > Soil > Wetlands > Peat | place: USA: New York...
AGGAAAAGCCCAAGGTCATCATCGGCGGAGCCAGCGCCTATCCGCGGCTGTGGGACTTTGAGCGCATGCGGCAGATCGCCGACAAGATCGGCGCGTATTACATCTTCGACATGGCGCACATCGCCGGTCTGGTTGCGGGCGGCGTGCATCCCTCGCCGGTCAAGCACGCGCACATTACCACCACGACCACGCACAAAACCCTCCGCGGACCTCGCGCCGGCCTCATCATAGTCGGCAAAGACATGGTAATCGGTTCAAAGCCGGACCAGACCCTGAGCAAAGAGATTGACCGCACCGTCTTTCCCGGCCAGCAGGGCGGCCCGCTCATGCATATCGTGGCCGCCAAGGCGGTTGCGCTTGCTGAGGCGTTGCGTCCCGAATTCCGCACCTACGCCGCGCAAATCGTCTCCAACGCCAAGGCTCTCGCCGAAACACTCAGTGCGGCGGGGTTCCGGCTGGTTTCAGGCGGAACAGACAACCACCTCATGCTTGTCGATGTCTTCGAGAAAGGCATTCTTGGCTCTGAAGCGGAAGTGGCACTCGGCAAGGCTGGCATTACCGTCAACAAGAATTCCATCCCCTGGGACACCAATCCTCCGCTCAAGCCGTCAGGCATTCGTGTGGGAACTCCCGCGCTCACCACGCGCGGTATGAAGGAGCCCGAGATGCGGCAGATCGGAACGTGGATTGCCAAGGCGCTCGAGCAGCGCAACGATGAAGCCGCGCTCGACCGCATCCGCGGCGAGGTGGCGGAGCTTGCCAGCCAGTTCCCGCTCTACGCCTGGCGCCGCACCCCGGCCGCGGTCAGCGCCTGACAAAAAAACAAAGAGAATTGCAATCGCGGCGCAACTTTTTATTGCGGGATTCCATCTACGCTGAGTAAGATGACTGGCCTGGAACCGGATCTGGAACGATCGGAAGGCTGAGACATCGACGGTTCCTCAAGGAGAAAGCTATGCGCATCATCAAGATTGCCTTGGCCGGAGCGCTTCTGATGGCTCTGCCGGCTTTTGCCCAGCGGGCCACGCATCCACCTGCGCACGGACCCGAGCCATATCAAGGCACTCCTCACGCCTATGAGCCGCAACACAATTACAGCGACAAAGCGGGTCACCCCACTACGCCGCACGTTGACGGCAAAAAGTGGGTGGGCCACGACACGGGGCCCAATGATGCCCACTACCATCTCGATCGTCCCTGGGAACACGGTCACTTTTCCGGCGGCTTTGGCCCTCACCATGTGTGGCATCTTGGTGGAGGCGGACCCGGCCGCTTCTGGTTCAACGGCTGGTTCTGGAGCATTGCGCCTTTCGATGTGGCGTTTTGCGACGGCTGGTTATGGGACTCCGACGATATCGTCATCTATGAAGATCCCGATCATCCGGGCTGGTATCTCGCCTATAACGTACGGCTGGGCACTTATGTTCACGTGGTGTATCTGGGCATGTAGTCCGCTATCTAACCAGGAAGGTCAAGGGGACGGCCCGCGCTGGCCGTCTCTTTCTTAGTGCAACCGATGCGCAGCTATGCGCGTGTGATTCGTACTTAGAACCCGGCCTGACTACCAAATAGGTCAACATATCTCAGGGATTCGATCGTCGCCCGTAGTCAAGGCGCTCGATCATCCTATACTCTGTTTCTATGGGAATTGATTCGATTCTTGCTGAAATCGATGCCGAGATCGCGCGTTTGACTGAAGCGCGCGCTCTGCTCGCAAACATGAACTCTGCAGCACCTGCTGCAACTAAAGGCAAAGCCGCAAAAAAGGCCACAAAGAAACGCGTGCTCAGCCCTGAAGCCCGCAAGCGCATTGCCGATGCTCAGCGCAAGCGCTGGGCGGCTCAACGCGCCAAAGCAAAGGCCAAGTAATTATTGCTTGCGCCAAGTGTCGCGTCGACTGGCTGGCGTGAATCGCGGTCGATGCCCCAACAACTACCGCCGTTCGCACCCCGCGAACGGCGGCGTGTATCTTGTCATGCCCGGCATCGGCGTATCTATCTTGTAATCGGGTAAGTTCGCCCGGTCCCGGGCGCGTCTTCTTCATCCCTTCTGTCAGTCGCCACGCATGGTCATGTCTCTGCTTGCAATCGTCAGAATTTGGGTCTAAGTTGTCTGCATTCCAACGCAGAGGGTTTCTTGAACGGAGGTAAACCATGCACTGTCGCCAGCTGCTTCAGGGGATGCTGTTATCCGTGGTTGCGACCACATTGCTCACGGCCCAGGCGCCCGCGGCTCAACCCCAGCCCACACCCGAAGCTCTAAGCGCAGCTTACACACAAGCCATGCAGGCCCGCGATTGGCAGGGAGCGATCGCAGCGGCTCAGAAACTTATCGATCTTGGCCCGACGGCTGAGCACATCCGCATGCTGGGCGCCGCGCAAATCAACGCAAATGATAGTCAAACCGCGCTGGCCACCTTCGATCGCGCCCTTGCTGCGGCAGAGACTGAAAAGCCCGCCGCAGGCCAGCCCGACGCCGCATGGAAAGACGACATCTCGCAGATCTACTTCTGGAAGGGCAATGCTCTGCTCAAGCTTCATCGAAATATGGAGGCCGTCGACGCTTTTACTCGCTCTGCAGAGTTGACATCGGATCCCGCGAAACCGTACTTCAATATTTGCGCTGTGCTTTACAACGTCGGCGACACGCAGAATGCACTCCCGGCCTGCCGCAAGGCCGTCATTGTTGGCCCCACGAATGCCAACGCGTGGTTTGTGCTGGGCTCATTGCTTTTCGTGGACGCCAAAACGGACGACCACGGCAATTTTGTCATCACACCCGAGTGCCGCCAGGCCCTTCAGAAGTATCTTGAGCTGGCGCCGGATGGGCCTCATGCCGCCGACGTGAAAGCCATGCTGCAAATGGCCGCAAAGTAGTCGCCTCCACAGGCGCAAGGCGCCTTATACCTACCCCACGCCGCTCATTACCAGCATGCGCGGCTCGGTCATCTCCTCAATCGCCCAGCGGATACCCTCGCGCCCCAGCCCCGAGTCTTTCACGCCGCCATAGGGCATGGGATCGAGCCGCCATGAGGGCGTGTCGCCCACGATCAGCGCGCCCACCTCGAGTTCGCGGAATGCCGTCAGGATGCGGCCCGCGTCGCGCGTCATCAGTCCCGCCTGCAACCCATACTTCGAGTGGTTCACATCTGCCAGCGCATCCTCAAAGTCGTCGTAGGGTTCAATCGCAACCACCGGTCCAAACACTTCCTCATCGCGCAGGTGCATTCCCGGTTTGGTTCCGGTCAGGATGGCCGGCGTAATTACCGAGCCCTTGCGTTCGCCGCCGCCGACCACTTTGGCCCCGCCTGCCACGGCCTCTTTGATCCACTCTCCCAAGCGGTCGGCCTCGCCCGGCCTGACCAGCGGTCCCACCTCGGTTGTCTCGTCGGCCGGGTCGCCGGTCACCATCTTCGAAGCGATCTCAACCACCTTCCAAAGGTAGGTTTGATAGATGCTGCGCGACACAAACACCCGCTGCACGCTGATGCACGACTGCCCGGCGAATCCAAACGCGGCGTGGGCCGTTCGCACCGCGGCCTCGTCGAGATCGGGCCAATCGTTGTGCACAATCAGCGCCGCGTTGCCGCCCAGCTCAAGCAGCACACGTTTGCGGCTCGAGTGCGCCTTCAGCTCCCAGCCCACCTTTGCCGAGCCGGTAAAACTCAGCAGCTTTATGCGGTCTTCCTTCTCGGCCAGCCAGCAGGTGTCGGCGTTCGATAGCGGTAGAATCGCCAGTGCCTCCTCGGGCCATCCGGCCTTCAGAATCACCTCGCCCAGAGCCAGCGCGGTAAACGGAGTCTGCGGCGCGGGCTTCAGAATCACCGGGCAGCCGGCGGCCATGGCCGGCGCCACCTTGTGAGCCACCAGGTTCAGCGGAAAGTTGAACGGCGTAATGGCCAGCACCGGGCCCACCGCAAACCGGTGCACCAGTCCCCAGCGCCCCTCGTTGCCCTCGGTCAAGTCCAGGGGAATCGAGTCGCCGCCCATCCTGATGGTCTCCTCCGCGGCGGTCTTGAAGGTCAGCACCGAGCGGTCGACCTCGGTCCGCGCCATACGCACCGGCTTGCCGGCCTCGGCCACAATCAGCTGCGCAAAGCGCTCTTTCTGCTCAATCAGCGCGGCGGCAACATCCTCAAGAATCTCGCGGCGCTTCCAGCGCGGCAGCGCGCGCGTGCGCCGCAGGCTGGCCACCGCGTGATTTACGGCCTGGCGCGCGTCGGCCCGCGTGGCAATGGTCGCGCGGCCCACCAAACCCTGGTCCCACGGCGACCGCACCTCAAGCGTTTCCCCGTCAGTCCACTCCTTGCCGCACAGCAAGAATCCCGTAGGCGTACCCGGTCGCATCTTCATCGTTATGCCGCTCCCCCTCCATGGTACAAGCGAGGGGCGGGGCGTTGCGCGCTGCCGCGTTCGCCCTTTTCCTCGCTAAAGTGCGATTCAGGAATGGAATCCGCATTCGGCATCGAGCCGCCGTGCGCGATCTCGGAACTCTCAAGCCACGAAACTGCGGTATAGTGTCTGCAAATCAACAAGCTAACCGATTCGGTTGCCAAAGAGGGGCTTTCGAGGAGGGAAGGGATCATGTCCGATTTAACGCCCAACCAACCAACGGCATTCAGCTCCCAACCGGCCGGAGTGCCTCCGTTTCCAATGCAGCCCGTTCCGGCAGGGCCGCGCAAATCGGGCATGAGCGCCACAAAGGTGATTCTGATTGTCGTTGCATGCTTCCTGGTGCTGGGCGCAATCGTCATCGGAGTTATCGGCGCCGGCGTCTTTTACATCGTGAAATCCACGCATAAAGATGCCAACGGGCAGATCTCGATGAACCTGCCCTTTGGATCGGTCCGCACAATTCCTTGCGACCAGATCACTGAAAGCGACCTTGGCATCGCGATCTATCCCGGCGCCGAGCCCGGCAAAAACGCCGTTCGCACCGAGACCAGTGCCTTCACGCAGTTGAGCGCTTTCTTCCTTACCTCTGATTCTGCCGATCGGGTAATTGCCTTCTACAAAGAGAAGGCGGGTCCGGGCGCGCAATTGATGACATTACCGATCGGAGGGACGCAATTCGCCGTACCGGGCCAGGCGGGAACTTCGACCCAGGTCATGATTACGCAAAGCGCCAATGCAACCGTGGGAAATACGCGTATTGAGGGGAAAACGCGCATTCAGATCACTCACACCACGCCAACCGAAGGCGCAAAGTAAGGCGTTTGGGGACGGCGGGCGCAACGGGAGATCGGTTACGCCCCGCGCCCTTACGCGCGCAGCACATACCGTGCCCGCAAATCTTCGCCGTACCACATGATGTAGTTGGTGCCCCACGCGTTGTTGTAGAGGCACGAATGAATGCCCTTGCTCAAATCGGGCTGATCGTTTGAGAAAATCAACGGGTTGCGCTCACCCAGGGCGACCACAGGCGCATCCTGGGTCTCAACTGCAAAACTCGCTCCCGAGCCTTTCCATGCAAATCCCTTCTGCAAAGCGTGCATGTGCCGGTTGCCGTTCTCCACCACGTCAAAGGACGAAACCGCGTGGCCGGATTTGTCGAGCGACCACCCGTGCACGTCATCCACAATCGGATTGAAGGTGAGCCACAGCGCCTCAGGCATGCGCGTGGCCGGCTTGCCGAACCACGAGAGCTGCAGGTGAACTGCGGGCTCGGCCCTGGGAAGCACCAGTTCCATAAAGGCCTGTCGCGGAAACGCTGCGCGGCCGGACGAAAACGCCGCCTCGTCATTGAATTGCACGCGAATCAAGACGCGATGCGCTTCAGCCGTATCTTCTACGCTTACCTCGGCCGAAGCCGGCTGCCATTCCTCACGTTTCGCTCCAAATGTCTCAATGTTCGGCTTGCCAAAGTCTTTCTGCGCCCAATCCGCCTTGGACGTCAGATAACTGGCTTGATATCGTTGATAGTCCTCTTGCGATAGCGTCTGGTAGCTGACCAGCGCAACTGGATTCTTTTCGCTCGCCCACTCCCGCCCCGTCGCCTTGTTGCGCAGTCGCGTAATCGCACCCGTGCGCGGGTCAGTACCGATTACAAAATGCGTCGTCTCAATCGCTCTGCCGGCGGGATGAAGGGTGGGTCCGCCCTCAACATCCACCTCGGGAGGAGCATTCACCACCGCGATCGCACGTTCTGCCTGGTCGCGAAGGCTTTCCGGTAGCGTCGCCACGCCATCCAGCAAATCCTGCCGCTTCTCGATCCAACTGAACTCCACCACCTTGTAATTCTTCGTGTCCAGCATCTTCGCCAAATCAGCCGGCAGATAGTTGTCAAAGTCAAGCCAGGTCTTCGTATCCGTGCCCCACGTATGCTCGGCCTCCAGCAGCACATGCCGCAGCAGTTTCAAATCAGTCTCATCGCCCACCCGGAACGCGCCCTTCGAAATCCACTCGTCGCGCAACCTCGTCAACGCCCTGAACCGCGCGACCTTCAGCGGATCGCTTGCGCAACCATAGATCCACGTGTCGCCAATCTCCTGAGTAACCACCGGCAGATTGCCGCGATGCGGCTCCAGCGCATTCGCCATCTCTGAGAGGTTCGCCGCTTTGATCTCAGCATTCGGGAAGCGCGCCGCCAGGCCGGCATGAATCTCGTCGATCTCTTTCAGTGTGTGCGGACCGCTGTTATCGCCGCGCACCTCGGTCACTAGCGCCAGGTCCGATTCCGGAACCACTGCCACATCGCCGTACTCGTGGTGGTACATCATGGCCAGGCTCGCGCCTGCTGTGTCCTTCCACAAAAACAGCGGCGGCAGCTTTGCCGGCGTAGAACCGCCGTTTACACCGATCTCGAGAAAAGTCACTCCGTTTCTGGCCAGCGGAGCGATGATCCCGCGCGTATGCCCCGGCACATCGGTCATCTTCGCGCCCGTTGTCTTGCGGCCGTAGCGCTTGTCGAGCGACCGCGCCAGCGCCACGCTGCCCTCGATCATCGAGGGCGAAAGCATCTCCGTCTGCCACGTAAACGGCAGCGCGTGCCAGGCAATATCGCCGCGCTCAATCGCCTCCTCCATCGTCTTTTTCTCCGCCGCCTGCGCCTGCTCAAGATACTCGAACAGCAGCCACGACCCGGTCGTCCACACATAACGTCGCTTGCCGCCGGCATTCGCGTTCTTCGCGACTTCAACGGCCTCGGGAAAGTACCGCGTAAAGTACTTGTTCACCACGTTCTTCTGCGTGTCGATGAATCCCGCATCGAAGTGACACTTGAACATCACCAGCACGCGCTTCACATCCGGGTTGGGCTGGGATTCATCGGCGCCAAATGCAAACGGCGTTGGCAGCAGCAGCCCCGCACCCGCGGCTGCGGCAGCTTGTACAAATTCGCGGCGTTTCATTTTCATTGCAATTCCTCGAACCCGGAAGTTTACCACTCGCTGCGCAGGCGCGATAAACTCCTACCATGATCCACGACGGCCGCAGCCGCAAACTTCCCTTCGATCGCGATGAAGCAGTCGCGCATCTTCGCGCGCGCGACGCCAAACTCGCCGCGCTTATCGACCGCGCGGGCCCCTTCACCATGCAGCTCGATCGCTCGGCTTCGCCCTTCGAGTCGCTGCTCGAGTCCATTCTCTACCAGCAGCTTCACAGCAAGGCGGCGGCCACCATTCACCGCCGCGTCCGCGAGTACTTCGGCGGCGATCCCACGCCCCAGCAGCTCATCTCCACCCCCGACGAGCCCCTCCGCGCCGCCGGGGTTTCGGGAAACAAGATCAAGGCGATGAAAGACCTGGCCGCGCGCACCATCGACGGCACCGTTCCCTCACACGCCGCCATCAACAAAATGTCCGACGCCGACATCGTCGAGCGGCTTACCGAGGTGCGCGGCATCGGCCCCTGGACCGTGGAGATGCTGCTTATCTTCCGCATGGGCCGGCCCGACGTTCTGCCGGTCACCGACTACGGAATTCGCAAGGGCTTTGCGCTCACCTTTCAGCGTGTGCCCAAAACGCGCCCCATCGAAGCCGCCGATCTGCCTGCGCCCGACGTGGTCTTCAAGCGCGGCCAGCGCTGGGCGCCCTTCCGCTCCGTTGCCAGCTGGTACCTTTGGCGCGCCTGCGACCTCAAGAAAAACACGCCGCCCGCGGGCCGTTCCGCGCGCACGTGAACAATGCGCCTGCAGGTTTGGCCGTAAAATGACTAAGCTGGCTTTGTAGGCTTGCGACAGGAACCCCGATGGCTTCAACCAACCGTTACATCTGCATTCACGGGCACTTTTATCAGCCGCCGCGCGAGAATCCGTGGCTTGAGACCGTTGAAACCCAGGACTCGGCCGCTCCCTACCACGACTGGAATGAACGCGTTTGCGCGGAGTGCTACGCCGCCAACGGCGCCGCGCGCATTCTGAACGGCCGCAACCAGATCATCTCCATCGTCAACAACTACTCGCGCATCAGCTTCAACATCGGGCCCACGCTCATGAGCTGGCTCGAGCAGAATGCGCCGCGCACCTACCGCATGATCCTCGACGGCGAGCGCTCAAGCCGCAAAAACTTCCGCGGTCACAGTTCCGCCATCGCGCAGGTCTACAACCACATGATTCTGCCGCTCGCGAGCACGCGCGACCGGCTCACCCAGATTCGCTGGGGCATTGCCGACTACGAACGCCGCTACGGCCGGCCGCCCGAGGGCATGTGGCTGGCTGAAACCGCCGCCGACACTGATTCGCTGCGCCTGCTGGCAGAGCAGGGAATCAAGTTCACCATCCTCGCGCCAAATCAGTGCAAACGCACTCGCCCGCTCAACGACCCCGCGGCCGCATGGACAGCTACCCCCGAGGCAAGCGTCGATACCACGCGCCCCTATCTTGTGCGTTTCTCTTCGGGCGCTTCGATCGCCGTTTTTTTCTACAACGGCCCCGTCTCGCGCGCCATCGCGTTTGAGGGGCTGCTCAACTCCGGCGAAGCATATGTTGCGCGCCTCAAATCCGCTTTCAAAGATCGCAACGAGCCGCAGTTGGTGCACGTTGCCACCGACGGCGAGTCCTACGGTCACCACCACAAGTACGGCGATATGGCGCTGGCTTTCGCGCTCAACCTGCTCGGCAAGGACAAGACAGTTCGCCTCGCCAACTATGCGAGTTTTCTGGAGCGCTTTCCACCTGAGTACGAATGCGAAATCGTCGACAACACCTCGTGGAGCTGTTCGCACGGCGTGGAGCGCTGGCGTTCGAACTGCGGCTGCAACGCCGGCCACCCCGGCTGGAACCAGCGATGGCGCACGCCGTTGCGCCGGGCGCTCGACGAACTGCGCGACGCGCTCGTGCCGTTGACTGAAGAAGCAGGCGCAAGATACTTCCGCAACGTGTGGACCGCGCGCGACGCCTACATCCAGGTTATTCTCAACCGTACTGAAGAGCAGGTTGAGCGCTTCATCGCTGCGCACGCCACGCATGCCCTCGATCGCACCGAGCGCGTGCACGCTCTCGAGCTGATGGAGATGCAGCGCCACGCGCAGCTCATGTACACAAGCTGCGGATGGTTCTTCGACGATATTGCCGGAATTGAGGCGGTGCAGATCATCGCCTATGCCGCGCGCGTCCTGCAGCTTGCGCGCCGCATCTTCGGCGCACCCGCGGACGCCATTGAAGCAGCATTTACCGCGCGCATGGCCGAGGCAAAGTCGAACCAGCCCGAGGCCGGCACCGGCGCGGATATTTACAAAAAGTGCGTCGATACCATGCAGCTTTCGCTCGAGCAGGTGGCCGCGCACTACGCCATCAGCGCGGTGTTTTCATCGTTTACCGACGCGACCGTTCTCTACTGCTACCGTGTGCGGCGCATCTCCTACGAAATCTTCAACTCAGGCCGCGGGCGTCTTGCGTTGGGCCGCGTGCATATCACCAGCGCCATCACCGGCCGCGAGCAGGGGTTCTCGTTTGCGGTTCTCCACTTCGGCGACCAGAACATTACCGCGGCGGTCAAAACCTACGTCGACTCCGATGCGCCGGCCTTTGAAGCCTTTGCCGCCGAAGCCGCCGGCCATGTGCAGCGCGCCGATTTTCCTGAGGTGATCCGCCTGCTCGACCGCTTCTACGGCCACGCCGACTACTCGCTCAGCTCGCTCTTCGGCGACGAACAGCGCCGCATCGTCACGCTCATTCTCAACTCCACGCTCACTGACGTTGAGAACTCGCTCACCAGCATCTATCAGAATCACGCCAGCCTGCTCCACTATTTATTCCAGGCCGGGCTTCCCAAACCGCCGGCGCTCACGCTGGCCGCGGGATTCGCTATTAACGCCGGTCTGCGCCGAGTCCTCGAGACCGATCCCGTCGACCTGGCGCAACTGCGCTCCTATCTCTCCCTCGCCAAAATCGACCAGGTGCAGCTTGATACGAGCACGCTCTCCTACATCGCCGATCAGCGCATGAAGCGCGCCATGGACAATCTGCGGGAATCCTCAGGTTCGCTTGAAGTGCTCGATCGCGCGCTGGCGCTCGTCCGGGCGCTCTCTGAGCTCCCCTTCGAACTGAACCCGTGGCAGGCGCAGAACATCTGGTACGAGATCTTCCGCACCTCAAGCTCCGCGCTTGCTTTGCTCGAGCCGGAACACCGCTCACGCAGGGTCGCAGACTTTGGCGAGCTGGGCCGCTGCCTCAGCATCGACATCGAATCGATCCGCGTGGAAGAAGAAGCCCGCGCCGCCAGCTCCGCGGATTGAGCCTTGACGGAGGGAGCAGGGGCCTCTAGGCCCTTGAAATCAAGTGCATCGCGCGCCCGGCCTTCAGGCCCGGGATTAGACGGTGTGCCGGGTGCCCCAGGCCCCGGGGTACCGCGGACAGGTCTTTGTCCGTGGGGTGGAGATCCCTCGCACCTGGGGACCTGGGAGAGGAATTCGGCTCGCTAACCCGCCTTCTCCAGCTTCCCGCCCTTCACCTGGAACCGCTCGCCGCGCCATACGATGGTGTTGCCCGCAAATCCCGCGGCCCACAATCCTATCGCCGCTAGGTCGCGCAGCGGCAGCAGCCATAGCGATGGAAGCACCTGGTGGTCGCTAAGCACCTCGGCCCCGACCGTCATCGCAAGTCCCAGGCGAAGAAAAAGACTAAGGGCCAGCAGCCACAAGCTCAACGGGCTCAAACCGCTGGCAATCACGTTCATCAGCGCCCAGGCCAGGCCGTACGTAACCACCAGCCCCGCGTAGCCGCCCGGCCGCGCATCGCGAACCGTGCGCAGCCAGCGAAGTTGGTGGTCGATATATCCGCGCCAGTCATACGCCGGAATGGCCGTCTCCACCACCGCCGCGCTCAACGCCACGCGATAGCCGGCCTTTGAAATCCGCGCGCCCATCTCGTAGTCGTCGGCGAGCTGATCGACCAGCCCCTCAAGCCCGCCGGCCTTCGCCAACGCCTCGCGCCGCACCGCCAGCGTCGATCCCAGCCCGTAGCGCAGCCCGCCCTCGATCAGCTTTGAGAGCAGCACGCTGGGCTGGAAGTCCGTGGCAATCCCCAGCGCCTCAAAGAGCGAAGCCAGCGTGCCGTGCGCGCGGCCGCGGTAGAGCGCCGTCACCATGCCGACGTTATTCGATTGAAGGGTACGGGCTTCAGCCCGTACATCTTGACTTGCAGAAAAAGAAGGGGCTTCAGCCCCTGAGGGACCGGGGCTTGTTGAGGCAAATCCCGCCATCACCTGCTCAAGGTAGCGCGGAGTCACCGTAATGTCTGAGTCGTTGATCAGCAGGAATTCGTAACGCGCGTGCGCCGCCAACTGGATGAGCGTGCTCACCTTGCCGTTGGTTCCAAGCTGCTCGGGGCACTTCAGCAGCGTGATCGCCCGCTCCGGAAATTCGCGCTGCAACCGCCCCACGGCCGCGGCTTCGGGGCCATCGAGAGCTGCCACGCCAAACAGCAGCTCGTATTCGCCGCCGTAGTTCTGTTTGCAATGGCTGCGAAAGGCGTCCATCATGCCGGGGTCAACGCCCTTGAGCGACTTCAGCACGCTCACGCCTGCGGTGAACGCCGCCAGCTTGCGCCGCCGCTCGCGAACAAAGAGCAGCGCAGCAACCAGCGCGGCCAGAAAGTATCCCATCCCCGCCACGGCCAGAACCGTAGTCGCTATCTCCACGGCAAAGGCCAGGGCGTGCGGCATCACAGAGGTAAGTTTAGCGGAAGGGGCGGCTCAGGGGTTGCGTCAGGGTTGACACCGGGGAACTTCGATGCAGCCGATGATTCACCCGGAGCCTGCGAAGACTGCTGTCATCCCTCAGTCGCCGCGGCGACTGAGGGATCTGCCCTGAAAATTCATGCGGCCTCGGGTGTCAGGTTGACCTGCAGACCGAGGCTCTGCAGTCTGCGCACGTGGAACCGAATGAGGTGCTTGGCCCGCAGCCGATCGAGGAACTGTGAGC
>Ga0326727_10022071_pt1 | contig 12359 bp, 9 predicted proteins | sample MB2enrmetagenome_FD_207643 | JGI IMG/M metagenome (GOLD analysis project Ga0326727, IMG submission 207643) | Lab enriched peat soil microbial communities from McLean, Ithaca, NY, United States - MB29MY | ecosystem: Environmental > Terrestrial > Soil > Wetlands > Peat | place: USA: New York...
CCCCACAAGGGGCACCCTCCTGTACTTCGCGTTGCATGCAACGCACCTGAAGCTCTGCCTCGAGAAGGAGTGCATGTTGCCTATCAGGTCGGGTATGAAATGGCTGAGTATCAGCTTGCGCGCTGTGTCCTGCCTGTCCACGCTGTAGAGCATGTCCATGAGCCTGAACTGCGCCTCTATCTTCTCCTTCATGCTGTTGAGCTTTGTGTACATGCTCTTCTGCGGCGCGCCGGTTATGGAGTTGACTCCGCTGAGGTGCGTGAACCTGAGGTTGGTGTATTCGCCGCTTTTTGCTGTGAGCCTGCTTTTCACAGTCTCGACCGCAAGCTCTCCTGGCGCTGGATACTGGAATGTGCGATCGTAGAATTCGAGCCCGAACCCCTGCGTGACCTCCATCTCGTGCACCTCGTCGTCGACCTCTGCCGGCTCAACCCTTATCGTGAGTATCAGCGGCGCATCCATTGTGCCGCCTATCGTAACCGGGAGATAGCTTCGCGAGAAGTTTATGAGCGCGTCGAGCAGCAGCATGGTGGTGTCCTCGTCGCCGTCGCAGTTCCTCCTCCTTGCCGATATTACATACGGGTGGGCGAAGCCGACGTGCGCGTCAGTGAAGCCCGCTATCCTGCAGAGAACGCCTGCAGATGTGTGCGGCGAGAGGGTTATGACATAGTGCCCTATGAGCTCGTCTATGCTCGATATGTTGTAGAATGGCTCCATGCCGTAGAACCCCACGAGCAGCTGGTCTATGAACCTTGCGACGTTGAGGAAGTGCTCAGCGCCATTCCTGTTGAGTATCACATCCTGGTGCCTCATCTCGAGGAGCTGTCCCTCATTCTCGAGAGGATTGCCCAGATAATCAGTATCGTAGCCGAGCCCCTTCAGCCTCTCCACACTCGCCATAGACTCCTTTGGGTAGAAATGGGTCATGGGCATGTCAGTGGCGTCGAACCTTGAGGTGCCGTCCTTGAATATGTGGACGTTGTTGTTTGCCCTCAGTATCCCCTTCTCGACTGGCTCGCAGACCTTGTCGCGGCTGAAAAGCCCCTTCACGCCCTTTATGTTCTTGTTGAGCGCCTGCCCTCCAAGGTTGCCCAGCGCGTCCTCTACTATCTGGTTTATGTTTATTATGCGCTGCTCCTTCGCGGTGACTGCGCCGCCGCAGTTCTTGCACTTGTCGAAGCTCGAGACCATGCCGCAGTTGCTGCACTTCTGCTCAAGCCTCGCGTGCGACTTGTGCTTGCTGCAATAGGGGAAGCACAATATCTCCTTCCCGACAGCGCATTTGTACCTCGCTATCTCTACGCTTATGCCAGCCCCACCGAACTTCCTCTTCTCGTTGTTGTACGCCTTGTAGAGGCTCCTCTCCCTTCCGCCCGCCTCCCCTACAGGGAATATCAGGTTGGGCGATGGCTTCATCAGCCTCTCCTTTGCCTTCTCGGGTCTGCCTATTCGGCCGCCGATCCTCGTGGAGCGCCTCATCACCTTGAATGGGGCCATTGAGTTTACCGCATCGAGCACGTTAGCGTTCTGGTCCAGCTCCTGGCCCTTTTTGACGTCGAGCGTCATGTCCGCATCCGCGAAGCCGAGCGTCGCAAGAAGGCTCTGCGCATCCTCGCCGCTTATGACTATCGAGGATTCGGTCTCCCTGTGTGGTATGCACAGCCGCTCCGCGACCTCTGTTATTGATATCTCGCTGCTGCTCTTAGGAAGCGTTATCGATTCCACATCGAACAATGATGCGCCGCCGCTCTGCATGCTTGATGTTGATATCGCACTGCGGAGCCCTGAGAGCTCGCTCATGCTTATGTCCGAGTAATCGTAGATGTAGATCGGGTGCATTGGTATGCCGCTGCTTGTCGAGATCGCCAGTGCCTCCCTGAATGAGGGCTTTGCAGGAATCTCTCCAGTATGACCGGATGCGCTGAGCTGCTCGGCCCAGTATTCCTCCACGTAGCTTGTGGGCTGCATAGGCGTGTTTGATTTCTTGAAATCTCCGTAGGTGACGAGTATGTCCCCTACCGCTATTATCTTCCTCACCCTGCTCCTCAGCTCCCTTGCAAGTTCGGCACTGTTCACCCTGAGCGCCTCGCCGTCGTCAAGCTTCACGAATGGCCCTTCTATAGTGTCGACGGGGGCAGCCACGCAGCCCTTGCCAGGCTTCTCTATCCTGAGCTGCGTGCCGGTCGCTATGAACTCGTCCAGCAATATCATCGTAGCCGGGCTGAAGCCCTTTGCCGCTATCCCGGTGAGCCTAGACCTGCCGTATCTCAGCCTGAAGGCACCGTTCTTCCCCGGATAGGATAGCACCGGACGCCCGGCCACAAGCTCCTGCAAAAATACGGCAGTATTGCCCGGCTTGCTGTCGTCCTTCGGCCCTGAGCTCTTGTCCACCTTTATTATGTTGTTGAGCCAGCTCCAGTCAAGCCCTGCCATCTTGGTGTACTTGAGAACGCTCTTCGCCTTCTGCGCTATGCCCTCGCATACCACAAGCCCTATGCCGCCGCGCACCTTGTTTGTGATGAGCTGCTCCTTCCCCGAAGCGTCAAGCCTCTTTATGTTCCTGTGTATGTTGAGCTCAAGCTTCTCGGTCGGGATGCCGTCCACGCAGACGTTGCAGTTCTCGAGTATGACGCGCATGTCGCTCTCCGAGGGGAAATACTGCAGGCGCGCCACCCTTGAGTGGTACATCTGTATCTCCTCTATGTAGCGCTCCACCTCTGACTGCTGCGCCTTGTAGGCTCCTAGCCCGAGCAGCTTCCTCCCGTAATCCGCAAGCGCAACCGACATAGCTGCGCCCGTGCCGCCAGCTCCCCTTATCGGGCCCGCATAGAGCAGCGCTACGTAGTCTGAGCCGTCAGGGTTCTTGTGCAGCTCTATGTTCTGTATACCTTCTGTAGGGGCTACCACTATGCCCTCAGTGAGGATCGCCAGGCCTACGCGCACGGCGAGCAGGAGCCTCTCCTCGTTCGGCTTTGCGCTGAATGTCGCGCCGGTGCATATCTCCTTCACCATCTCGAAGGCTAGCTCCTGGCGCCCTTTGCCGTCGGTCCTCGCCTTGATCATCTCGGTTATGCCGTCTATGCCTATTATCCCGCCGACCCTCGATGCAAGGTCTGGCGCCGGTTTTATCTCGACAAAACGCTTCGGGTCGTATCCCTTCTCGCGCGCCCTCGTCGCGACAAGGTTTATCCGCTCGAAGTCGTTCTTCAGCACCTCAAAATAGCGTTCGTCCTCCATCATTCAGGCCTCTCGAAGTTTATGGTTGTGAACCTGTTGCCCTTCGCCTCGTATATGGGCACTATGCATGGCGTCGGGACGTGGCCCAGCGAGAGCTGATAGTCCGTTGTAGACTGCCATGTGCCGCTGTTGATTATGTCGACGCCATGGTAGTTCGCCATGCCGTTCTTGTGCACGTGCCCCATGTGGAGTATGTCCGGTACCTTGTCTATGACCATGTTGTCGTGCTTGCTCGGCACTATCATGCTCCTGCCCCCGTATATCGGCGAGAGGTGCCTCCTTTTCAGTATCTCTGTCATCGCCTTCTCCGGCTTGGCGTAGCTCGTGCCGGGGATTGCGCTTATGATTGAATCGAGCGATGTGCCGTGGTATGCGAGTATCTCTATGCCGTGCAGCGTGAGGAAGCTAGGGTTTGGTAATATGTGGACGTTGTCCGCCTTGAAATCTCCTACAAGTTCGCTGCTGAGCTGCGGCTGCGGCTCTGCGCTCTGAACTGCGTCGTGATTTCCTGGTATCACGAATACCTGTATGTATTCAGGGATCATGGAGATGAAGTTGAAGAATATCTTGTACTGCGTGTATATGTCCAGCACTGTGAGGGTCCTGTCCTGGTTCGGGTAGACCCCTATTCCGTCTACAACGTCGCCGCCCACTACAAGGTACTTCACCTTGCCAGCGAGATCCTCCCGCTTCTCGTAGTTTCCGTTGAGCCACTTTATAAAATTGGAGAAGTTCCTCTCCATGAAGTACTTGCTGCCGACGTGCACGTCGGATATGAACGCTATCGCGACGTCCTCCTCGCTCTGCTTGCGCTCATTTATCGGAATGTCGGGCCAGACGAACTCAGACGCTATTATGAACGGCCCCGATATCTTTCCGCTCACGGCTATCACCTCGTCGTCGACAAGATGCCTTGCCTTCTCAAAGAGCTCGAGCGACTGCTTCGAGGTGCCGTTCATGAATATTATCTTGGCCTCCCCGGTCTCGTCCTCTATGACAACCATTATGTTGCCGTTCTTCGTGGTTATCTTGTTCGATATCATGCCGAGCGCGGTTATCTCCCGCCCGTTCGAGTATGATTTTATGCCCTCGAGGCTAGCTACCATGCCGTTCGGCGAATTCCTGTGCTGCACTATTATCTTCCTGAGCCTGTCCAGCCTGCTCCTGAAATAGGATACGAAACCGTCGACCGTGCCGTTCGTGTATTCCGTCGTCTTGTTTGTTATGCTGTAATGGGCGTCTACCTCCGAGGCATAGGCCTTGAAGTCGCTCTTCTGCACTATCTCGATGGGCTTCGGCGACTTCTCCAGCCTTATCTCCTCCGCCATGTTGGCTATGTCTATCTTGTTTATGATGCTGAAGTTGGAGTCGGATGCCATCCTTTCCAGTACCCTGGAGACTATCGCGCCTATTTCTATGTCTGCGAGATCGCCGTCGTCAACGTCAGCAGCGACCAGAACGCCGAATTTCGAAAGTTTCTTGACGAGTTCTTTGACAGCATTTTCACCAGCCATATCAGCTACTGGTCTTTATTGACTCAAGCATGCTTAGTATGCTCCAGACTGCTGTTCTTGCCTGCGAAGGAAGGTTTATGTCGTTGCTTATAGAGTCCATGCTGTATATGGCGGATGAGACACGGACCACATAGTCGCCCTCCGCGCATAGGTTGTCCTTCGCATCCTTGACCGCGCTCTTCACATTCTTAGGCACGCTGGTATCGTTCAACACCATGTCTATCTGACGCTTTATCTGGTCTATAAGTTCAGCTACCTCCTCGTCGTTCATTTTTACACCCACAGAAATTAGACTTTAATACTATTGATTATCAATGTATTTATTCCTATCTGAACCGGATTTAGATGCTTAGGTGTAGGACGTTCCTTGCATATACGCCGAGCGTTATGGTGATTGCGACTATGCCCAACGATATAAGAAGCGTCTTCACTATGCGCATGAGTATCGGGGTGTCGCTTATTATCGATACCAGGACCGAGACTATGGAGAGTATCACCGCGGTTATCAGTATCGAGATTCCCAGCGCATAATAGCCGCTGGCTCCGAAAAGGAATGGAAGTAGCGGCACAAGCGCCCCCACTATGTAGGCTATGCCCGTGTAAAGGCCCGCAGCCTTTGAAGATGATTCTGTCTTCTTTTTCTTGTATACGCTCTTCTCGTAGTCCACGGAGAGGTAGACGCCCCCTGTCATCGAGAGGGTTCCCGCAATCGCGACTATGATGCCGGCGACTATCACAAGCGCGGGCTGCTGGAGAGCAGCAGCGAATCCCGCCACCGCGCCAAGTATCTCCACGAGGCCGTCATTCATCCCTAGTATGACGTTGCGTATGTTGGTGAGCACCGAGCTGTACTCCAGAAGCTTGGTCTTTATCACGTTCTCGGACTTCATCTCTGAGGCCTCAACGCGCCTTATCGTACCGCTCTCGTTTTTCGTAAACTTGAATTCGCTGGCGCTTTGGTCGAGCCTCTTTTCAAGGAGAATCTCACTGTATTCCATCACCTTTATGGTGAGCTGGAGCCCGAAGAGCCGCCTAATGAATGCGGTTGAGCCTACCGCAAGTGAGTCCTGACGGGCATAACCCCCTAGTTTTCCTACGCCGGGGATCTCCCCCCACATATGGGAGTGCTTCAGCTCCTCGGCTGAAAGGTTCTCAAGAAGGCTCTTGACCGCCCTGTCCTTCTCCATTGAGGCAAGCCTCCTGAGCACATGGTAGTGGAAGACCTCGTTCGCATAGAGTTCCTCAAAATATTCTGATTTGTCGGTCATGGTACCAGAGCTATCTTTTTGAAATCCCTTTCTTCTTGTAATCGGTAGTTATGCCGTTCGTTATCCTCGCTATGACTGCGCATGAGATATAAGACAGGATGAACACGGTTATCAGCACCACAATGATGCCGAATATCTCAATCCCCATCTGGCTTAGTGCAGCCATTCCTCCGCCAAACAGCAGGCCGTTCGGCAGGCTTGTCCCTGAGGCTAGTGCGAAGCTGCTCTGCGCGAAGATAGCGATCATGAGCACGCCGAAAATTCCCCCTACAAGGTGGCCGGGAAAGAGGCCTACCGGGTCGGAGAACCACTTCACCCTTGAGAACCATATGCTCGCGTAGGCGAAGAGAAGCCCTCCAAGGATGCCGAGTATCACCGCGCTTGCAGGGCTAACGAAACCTGCGAGGGGTGTTATCACTATGAGCCCCATGAGTATGCCGTTAGTTGCGGAGAGTATGCCCGGCTTGTGCCCGGAGAGCAGATAGCTGAAGAGCATCGTCGAGAACATCGCGGTTGCTGCCGCAAGGAATGTTGTGATCACCACTGTCATCGCGCTCCCGTTGAATGCGAGCACACTGCCAGGGTTGAAGCCGAACCAGCCTATCCAGAGCAGCAGTATTGCAAGAGCGTGCCACTCGCTGTTTATCTTTATCGGGATCTGCGGGCTCTTCTTATAGCCCTTTTTCTTTTCTTCCTTCCATATCTGCACGAGTATGCCAAGCCCAGCTGCGCCTGCCGCGCCGTGCACGACAAGCCCTCCGGCAAAGTCCCTCATGCCCATGCTGTAGAGCCAGCCGGTGGGGTTCCATATCCAGGCTGCAGGAAGCGTCCAGATTATTATGAAATACACAAACGCGAAAAGCAAAAATGCGCTGAGCTTCATCTTCTTGAGTGCTATCACGCCAACGAGCGCAAGGGTTACGGACGCGAATGCCGCCTCGAAGAGGAAGTAGGTGCCCGTTGAAAGCCCGGTATTGAAATACTGGGTAGTCATGGACCACCAGGAGCCTGTGAGCAGTCCTACGGATGTGCTTGAGAAGCCGCCCAGGAAGAGCCCATTATAGAGCGGGTTGCCGATAAGGCCGTGCAATACGGTCGGCGCAAAGGCAATGTTGAAGCCTATGAATGCCATTACGAATATCGCCGCGCCCGTTATCAGGATCGTCTTGAAGAGGCTGCGCGAGAAGCTCTCGCCCAGCTCCCCGACCTCGAGGAATCCCACAGCTATTGTCATGATGAATACGAGAAGTGCTGCGATTATGACCCAGAGGTTGTTTATGAGTGATATCGGATCCGTTTCCCCACCGCGATAAACAATGCGATGCCAGCAAATAAAAATCCTTGCGTCAGCCCTTGACATTGCTGCATTAGCATGAGCGGCTCAGTTGACTTTGTAGAGGTCTACGCGAACGTTCGTGCCGTTGTATACGCTGCCGGATGAGGCGTTGTCATAGAAACTCTTTAGTTTCGTAAGATTGCAGTTGGGGCTTATCCAGTTGCTGAAGATTGAGTTATACCGCATGGTCGTATAATTATCATAGGATAGCACAAAATAGGTGCCTACTGCGTTTGCGCTGCATATCTGGCCAAGTTGCCTGGTTATCACGTTCTTGTTGGAGGTGTTGAGCGTAGCTATATTGATCACACTGCTGTAGGAGGAAAGAAACCCCAAAAAGCTTGCCGTGCTGTTTTCGTTTGCAAATATGTTAGGAACTCCGGAATTCGCAGGATTACCCATGACATATTTGAGGGCATTGGAGAGGGTTCTCGTGTCGCCGGAGATGGAGATGTTGTAGTTGTAGAGGGTTCTGTAGAGCGGGATGTTTGACACTATGACAATTATCAGCATCAGCAAAAGGGCGCAAACTGCATAAGATCGCAAAATGGGTCTGCATGCATTGTAGACCGCCCATATCGCATAGCCCCCGAGTATCGCCATCGGCACTGAGACGAGTATAAAGTACCTGGAGACCACGAATATGAAGCTGTATTTTGTGAGCGTAACGCTTCCGAAAAAGAGATAGAAGAAGACGCCCCACAGCAGTATCGAGAGGTAGATGAGGTTCCTCTCCCTTTGGTATAGCGCTATGGCAGTGCCGACAATGGCAAAGAATATTATCAGGCCAAGAGGGAACACCTGCGGATCTGCAACCGGGCCGAGGAACATCTTGTACGGGCTTGAATAGTCGAACAGCACTGTCAGCATCGCGTTGAAGTTGTTGCCAAGGCTTGAGGGTGATATAGAACTTTGGTTCTGTCCATATGCCAGGAAGGGCCCAAACAGGCTGCCGCTGTATAGGAACATGATGCATGCATATGCAATCAGTATTACAAGCACGCCAGCAAAAGAATAGAGGGACGGTGCGCCATCCTTTTTCGGTTTCTTCTGCCTTAGTACTTGGAAAAGCAGGATTATGATGAAGAAAAGGATGTATGCGAGCCCTATCATTTTGACATATATGGTCAATGCCGCAAATGCGCCAGAAAGGAAGTAGAATTGTTTGCGGTTCTTAGATTCTTGTGCATAGACAAAGAACAGTAAGGACAAGCCGGCAAATACACCAACACCCATATCTGGCAGGACGCGAGTAGGATATCCGACTACAAATGGTGCTACGGCGATTAGAAACGCGGAGATTAATCCTACGCTGTTACCATAGAGCTTTCTTGAAATCGCAAATGCCAGGAGTATGATTGCAAGATATTCAACAATGGTAGGTAGAATGCTGGCTAATACGTTTATTCCAAACATACTGAAGGAAAGCGCCAGGGAAAACGGCAGGAGGAACCCGTATGCATATGGGCTCTCTGCAGGATTGAAGCCGCCAGAAAGCATTTGGTGCGCAAAACTAATGTAGCTGGCGTCGTCAAACATGTAGAACGGCGATGCATATAAGACGCGCGCAAGGAACAGTCCAGTAACAAGTATCAGCACCAAAAGCGCGTAGGTCAATCTGTTGCCGTTCATTTTGATAGCACTAACAATTGAATCCGCCTTGGCCGAACTATAGCAGTTTCGTTCGTAGCCCTGCTTTCCATTTTTGTTTGTTTCATAAAACCACATTTTAATAGTCTTTTAGTATTGTTTCGTCTACTTTCTTACTGTTTTTTGATGTTTCTAAAGCTCTTTCCCTTACCTTGGCGAGTTTCTCAGTAAATTCTTTCTTGCCTTTCTTTTTTAAATCCATTTCCATATCAAACAAATCACGCCTCTTATTCTCTATAATTAAGGCTACACTCATTTTTGTGCTCAAATAATCATACCAAACCCGATTGAATAGAGTGAGATATTCGTTTTTTACATCATTCTTTAGCTGTTTTATTACTTCATCCTTTAACCCGATTAAGCTTAACAAATGAATAGCAACTTCCTTCACTTGCACCTCAGTGTCTTGCTCCCTTGGTAACACAGAATGTTTATTTGGTATAATATCCAATATTTGTGAGAAATTTTCCTTGTTATTGATATTAGTCTTATTTCTTAGAATCTGATATCCTATAAAAGAAAGTAGATGGTATCTTAGTCTCAAATCCTTAATTTCTAATTTATTTGCAAGTATGGCTAATTGCTCTTCTGAGATATTTACCATATCTTCATATTTCTTTAATTCACTAAGACGGATATCTATCGTAGTTGCATCTTTAGAACGTTTTACTGTATTCAATACTTCACTTACATACGTTATAAGTGGGAGGTAATCTTTTCTAACTACATAAGATGTTTTTTTATTATTGTCTTTAATTCCATACTTAACAGAATCAGGATATTTAACAAGGAGTAGCTCATCTTTAAGTTGGTTTAGCCGCCTATATACCGAAGCTCTTACACAATCTTCTTTGAGCATATCTATTAGGTCTGATATTTTGATATATTTTCTGGCTTTCACTATATTTAATATTTTCATATTAATATTAGTCTCATTATCTGTCGCATCAGAATTAAGGTTATCTTCAGACAATGCGCTACTTTGTTCGGTTTCCTCGTCTTTTTGCTTTTTATCTACTGACATTGTGTATCACATCTGTCGCAAATATGACTATATTATAATGTAAAGTCTATATACTTATCGGTAACATGCGGAATAGCAGAATAATAGCAACTGTTCCATCTGGAATTGCAAAAGCGGTGGAGAAAGCAGCAGATAAAATAGGATGCTCAAAAGCAGAGGTAGTCAGATTGGCTCTTTATGAGCATCTGCTACATCCGATTGAGAGGCATAGAGATTCACAGTGATAGGTGTTTTATTGGATAGGTTAGGTCATTGGGATAGCTTGATTTCGTTCATTAGGGCTGAGCTTAAAGCTGAGGCTAAACGTATCAAGAAATGCCAAAAGATAGAAGGTGATAAAATGAATGATTCGGATTACGATGGTGTATACGTATGCAAGATTTCACCCATAGAAAAAAGAGCCTTCAATTTAACCTTGAAAATGCTACTTAAAGAAAAAGAGGTTACTAAAGCCCAGATATTTAAAATCATGAGCGGGCTACGTGAAAATACAAACGGCAACGAAAAGATTAAGTTAGCTACATCTAAGAGCCTGCTAAAGAGACTGCATAAACTTGGGCTAATAACGATTTTTAGAGACGAGATACGGACAGGCAACTTTTTACTTTATTCTAACGTTCTTGATGTTCTTGATGAAGACAATCAAAATAAACTTACAGAAAAGCTGGGCATTGGCTATCGCCAGATACCTGACAAAAAAGCCTAACAATGCTATATGGTGCTATGATTGAACGAAACTGAAGATATTGAAGAAATAAAAAGAGAAGTAGCTACGCTAAAGGAAGACTATCAGAAGCTACGAGAGGAGTTAGATAGGTGCTGGGCTGTTGCAATGGCCAGTTACTTGGAATCTTTTAAAAGTGGTTAGTTATGTGCAAAGCTAAAAATTACTTTTGTAAGAAATTGGCCTTAACTGTTATGCCTTTACCCTACTCTAAACAACGGTGTATGCATGAGAAAATATAGACTCGATGATAAAGCTTGTAAGATTCTTTGCTTGGCAGGGAAAGGGTATACACAAGTTCAGATATCTAAAGAACTTGGAATGACTGAATCTGCCGTCAGCCAGCGGACAGATAGTTTACAAAAATACAAGTATCTGAGAAAGCAAAAATCTGGATTTATAATAACTTTTGCACTTGAGCCTTTGGGAGTTAAGATTGTGTCAGAAATTGCTCGGAGAGGTATTAACTCCTTAATTGATGAAAGTAATTCTGAAACCTATAGCAAACTTGAGCGTATTCATAACATTGAGTTTAAATGGAGCATATTGAAAAGAAAGTCTACTAAAGATTACTTAATGATATTAAAAAGGGAAAAGATAGATTATATGGAATCTGGATTAAATAATCACCACGACCCTATTTTTAGGTATAAAACATATACTGCAATAATTAGCGGAATAAGCCTAATATTGCGTTGCCAAGAGCGTATTGGAAGCTGTTTAGAGACACCTAAGCTTATTTGTGATATTTTTGATGAAGCTAATGCTATTGCTTTGGAGATAGAGGATATGTTTGGTATTAAGCTACTACGCAAGGATAAGGATACAATATATGCAGACTGTATAAAGTTAGAAATAGCACTATTAGACAATCCTTTGGCCAAGGCAATAAACAACAGGTGATATATTATGGAAATAATATTAAAGACTGGTAATAAAAGACGGATATTAACAGACGGGTCGCTAAATGGTGATGAGCTTGAGGCAGTATATCCAAAGACAGTAATAGAAGATGTAGAAAAGCTTAGCAAAATAACAGACGAGTATATTGAAAAAAATCTAACACCTGAAGAGGCTTTAGAGAGGCTTAAAAAGAGCTTTGATGATGGTGAATCATAGAATTAACCAAGCGGTTCGCATTCGCTCACCGCTTGGCATTTTATTTATATGCTAAGGATAGACTATGAGCGATTATAGTCGAAATATAGCATATAACATCGAATTTATCCGCTGATTTTACTTTTAATCAAGTCATATAAGCCATTTGCTTGCTCGGTTTCTGGTATTATTAATTTGTATTTTATCTTGACACCTTTTGGCAGAAAGCTCTTCTTGAATATCTTTCCTTTATTTGATGCCATAACAAAATCGTTGAACCTTGATTCTACATATGTTTCACAGAGAAATATAAGGTGGGTCTTGCTCCCTAAAAACCCTCTTTTGATTTCTGTTGATAGGTCTATAACATTAGACCAAAAATAAGGCTGTAATGTAGAGGATATTTTACCTTCATATCTGCTTCTCATATTTACCTCAGAATCGCTTTTAGATTCAGCTTCAATCTTCTTTATAGCCATTTTGTCATAAACCCAAAATGCGCCACGCC
>Ga0326727_10022073_pt1 | contig 12358 bp, 7 predicted proteins | sample MB2enrmetagenome_FD_207643 | JGI IMG/M metagenome (GOLD analysis project Ga0326727, IMG submission 207643) | Lab enriched peat soil microbial communities from McLean, Ithaca, NY, United States - MB29MY | ecosystem: Environmental > Terrestrial > Soil > Wetlands > Peat | place: USA: New York...
TCCCCACCCGGGCGCTGCAGGCCGAAGGCTCCGTCTCGTGCGTTCTCGGCCAAACCCCAAAGGAGGTAGACTCATGCTCGATTTCTTCAGGGAAGACCTGGAAGCGCTGGACCCTGCCGTAGCCCGGCTGATCGATTTCGAAGAAGAGCGCCAGGCGCGCAAGTTGATCCTGATCCCTTCTGAGAGCCAGGCACCTGCGGCTGTGCGGGAAGCTCTGGGCTCCGTCTTCCAGAACATCTACGCCGAGGGCTATCCTGCCCCGAGCTTTCATGGCCTTGCCGAGCAGGACATCCTCGACTACGAGATCCAGCTTGCGGGCTACCGCCGCAACGCTGACCAGCGCTACTACAAGGGCGTGGAGTACGCCGATATCCTCGAGGCGCTGGCCCGCCGCCGGGCGGCCGAGGCTTTTGCGGCCAACGGTGTCGCGCCCGAAGGCGTGTGGGCGAACGTCCAGCCGCTTTCCGGCTCGCCGGCCAACAATGCCGTCTACACGGCCCTCGTGCCGCCCGGCAGCACCGTCATGGGCATGGACCTGCTGCACGGCGGGCACCTCACGCACGGCAGCCCGGCCAACCGTTCAGGCAAATGGTACAACATCGTCGCCTACGGCATCGACCCGTCGACCGAGCGCCTGGATTATGACGCCGTCGAAGAGTTGGCACGCCGTCACAAGCCTCGCATGATCATCGCCGGGTTCACATCCTATCCCTGGATGCCGGATTGGGCGCGCTTCCGCCAGATCGCCGACGCCGTCGGCGCGTACCTCCTCGCCGATATCGCTCACGTCGCCGGCATGGTGGCGGCCAGGGCCGTCCGCAGCCCCGTAGGCTACGCGGATGTGGTTAGCTTCACCACACACAAGACCCTTTACGGCCCTCGCGGCGCCTGCATCCTGACGACAGACAAGAAGCTGGCGGAAAAGATCGACGCGGCCGTGTTCCCGGGCGAGCAGGGTGGGCCGCACGTCAACGCCATCGCCGGCATGGCCGTCGCCTTCAGGTTGGCCTGCACGCCCGCCTTCGCTCGGCTCCAGCAGCAAGTCGTGGCCAACGCCGCGCACCTGGCGGACGCTCTGGCGCGCCAGGGCATGCGCATCCCCTACGGTGGCACGGATACACATATGCTGCTGGTGGATTGCAAGAGCATCCGCGCGCCCAGCGGCGTAAGCCCTGACGGCAAGAAGGGGACGCCGCTCATGGGCGATCCTGCAGCCCGCATCCTCGATCTGGCCGGCATCGTGCTGAACCGCAATACCATTCCTGGCGATAAGAGCGCCCGCTCCCCCAGCGGCATACGCCTCGGCACGCCATGGATTACCCAACGCGGCTTCCATGACGCCGAGATCGAGCGGCTGGCCGAGATCATCGCTCGTGTGCTGAAAGGCTGCGAGCCGATGGCCTACGCTGGCCGGCACGGCCCGGCTTATCACGCCCGGCTGTCCTTTGACCTGCTGGAAACCGCCAAATGGGACGTTGTGGACCTCGCCAGTCACGTCGACCTGGGCCCCGACTATGTGCCCAGCGGATATCCTCACCACTATTTCCTGCACAAGCCGACCAAGGACCCGGGCGGCGAGTGGGACGTGATCGAGATCGAGGGCGTGCACGCACGCGGCTTTTGCAACGTGGCCATGACCAACGATGTGTACGCGCTGGGCCCCGGCCGGAGCCAGCCGACGTGGGTGCTGGAGGCCGGCGGTCGCCCGATCTGCGGTGCCGTGCTCAAGCGCCCCGGACCCGAGCCGACCCGCTTCCAGCTGCTCGTCCGCAAGGCCGACGAGCCGCGCGCCGCGCATTGGCTGAGGGCCCTTTCCGACGGTTTTGTCACGATGGACCCTGTCGATCGCTTTATCAAAGCCCCCGGCCCGGTCGTTGTGCGACGGCTGCCCCACCAGCTGGCCGAAAGCTGGCACGAGCGCCCGCCGGTCGTGGAATGCTTCCAGGCGGAAGGCTGCGGCTGGGCCTTGCATAAGCCATACTGGGTTGGCCTCAGGGGGCAAGCAACAAGCAACAGGGAGCAGGGAATGGGGAACAGGGAACCGGGAGCAGGGCACGGCGAGGAGGTTGGCTCGCCATCCCTGGTTGGCGAATCCCTCGCCTCGGGCGGGCTGACCTCGCTGCCGGCCTTTGCCTGGGATTCGCCGGCGAATGCTCCGCTCCGGCATACGCGGCTCTACGAGTGGCACCGGGCAGCCGGTGCCAAGATGGCGCCCTTCGCCGGTTACGAGATGCCCATCCAGTACACGTCGGTGCTCGAGGAGCACCTGGCGGTGCGGCGCGCCGCCGGCCTTTTCGACGTCAGCCACCTGGGGCTGTTCGAGTTCGGCGGAGAGAACGTCTATCTCTTCCTCAACACCATCGCTAGCAACGACGTGTCTCTCATCGACGTGGGGGGATCGCAATATTCCTGTCTGCTTGCGCCCGATGGCAATGTCATCGACGATGTCTGGATCTACCGCCTCGGCCGGCAGCGCTATTGGATGGCCGTGAACGCGGCCAACAACGACAAAGACTGGGCGTGGATCAGCGCGGTGCATGCCGGTGCCGTTTCCATCGATCCGCAGCGCCCCTGGTCCCGCGCCCTCGCCACCGAGACCGTGACCGTGCGCGACCTGCGAGACCCGGCGGCAGGGGCCGCGATGCGGGCGCAGCTCGCACTGCAGGGCCCGGCCTCCCGCGATGTCCTGCTGGCGCTGGCCGGGGGTGATGCCGCGGCCTGCGACGCTCTGGCCGGCATGAGGCGGACCCAGGCCCTCGAGCTGTGTCTGGCCGGCCATGACGTCTGCGTGTCGCGCACCGGGTATACGGGTGAGCCTCTGGCATTCGAGCTCTTCGTGCACCCCGACGCCCTCGTCTTCCTGTGGCGCGACCTGCTGCGAGCTGGCAAGCCGTCCGGGGCCGTGCCTGCGGGCCTGGCCGCCCGCGACAGCCTTCGCATAGAAGCCGGCCTGCCTCTCTACGGCCACGAGCTCGCCGGCCCGCTGGACCTCAACCCGGCCGACGCCGGCATCGCGCCGTACGTGAAGCTGGCCAAGCCCTTTTTCATCGGAAAGGGCGCCTACATGGCCCACGAGGCTGCGCGTCGGGGCCGGCTGGTGCGCTTCCATGTGGACGACGCCCACACGCCGGTGCCTGGCCTTGGAGACGTGATCGTGAGCCGCAAGGGGCGCGTGGTCGGCACCGTCACCAGTTGCTCGATGGACAGCGAGGGCGGGCTTGTGGGTCTGGGCTACGTCGAGGAAGGCAATCACGAACGCGGCACGCGCCTCGGCGTCTACCGGCTGGCCGGCAAACACTGGGGCCACGGTTCCCTCACCAGCTTGCAGGTAGGAGACCGGCTCGAGCTGCCGCTCGATATTACGATCGTCGAGAGGTTCTTGAACAAGAAGTGACCTGATCTCCAAGGGCGCAGTCCTGTAGGCGCCGACCCAATCCGGCCCAAACCTGAAAGGGCGCTACGCCAGCGTTCGTTCTCCCACACCCTGCCCCTCCTTCGCCGCGGCCAAGGAGGGGCAACCATTCTCATGACCTTCTTCAGACCTTTACCACACCTTCACGAGCCGCTCAGTGCCCTCTCAGCGTTCTCTCGGCGTTCTCTCAGCGTGCACTGTTAGCCTATGCAGCGTAGTCGTATTAGCACCACGGCTACGCCCCCCAAAAGCTTGAAAGGAGCTCAATCCTATGAAGGTCATGGTGAAGTGTGTGATCGTGCTCGTCGTGCTGGCTCTTGCCGGCACGGCCCTCACCGCGTTTGCGGCCCCGTCCGACCAGGCAGGGCCCGGCGGAGGCCCGGGAGGCCCGGGAGGCCCGGGTGGGGGCCCTGGCGGCGGGGTGAGCGGCAAGGTGACCGCCGTCGGCACGAATAGCCTGACGGTCCTGACAGCCGCTAGCACGTCGGTCGAGGTGGTCACGAGCAGCAGCACCACGGTGGAAGTGCTGGCCACAGGCGCCAGCAGCACTCTGAGCGCCATCGTCGTGGGCACCGAGATCGCAGTGCAGGGCGCGCAGGTCCAGGACGGCAGTGTGACCGCCCGGTCGATCGTGATCCTACCCAGCGGCGACCAGTTGGCTGGACGGGTGACGGCCATCAGCGACCTGACAATCACCGTGCAGACCCCTGGCGGGACCTCCGCCACAATCGTTGCGACATCGTCCACCACGTTCCGCGAGGGACAGAGCTCGGCCGCCCTGAGCGACGTCACGGTTGGCCAGAACTTGCAGGCCTTCGGCACGCTGGAATCCAGCACCTCGCTCAGCGCGACCGTCGTCGTGATCCAGACCGCCCCGATGGGCGGCGGGGGCGGCGGCCCTGGCGGCGGGGTGAGCGGGAAGGTGACGGCCGTTGGCACGAACAGCCTGACGATCCTGACAGCCGCCAGCACGTCGGTCGAGGTGGTCACGAGCACCACCACCACGGTGGAAGTGCTCGCCACAGGGGCCAGCAGCACTCTGAGCGCCATCGTCGTGGGCACCGAGATTGCAGTGCAGGGAGCGCAGAACCAGGACGGCAGCGTGACCGCCCGGTCGATTATGATCTTACCCAGCGGCGACCAGCTGGCTGGACGGGTGACGGCCACCGGCGACCTGACCATCACCGTGCAGACCCCTGGCGGGACCTCCGCCACGATCGTCACCACATCGTCCACCGCGTTTCGCGAAGGGCAGAGCTCGGCCGCCTTCAGCGACGTCACGATCGGCCAGAACCTGCAGGCTTTCGGCACGCTGGAATCCAGCACCTCGCTCAGCGCGACGCTGGTTGTGATCCAGACCGCCCCGACGGGTGGCGTCCCCGGCGGCCCCGGCGGGACTACCGCCGCAACGGCCGCTCCAGGTGGAACGCAGACCGGGACCAACAACGCGACCAACAGCGGGACCGCTGGCGGGCCCGGTAGTGGCGGCCCCGGCGGCCCCGGCGGCGGGCCTGGCGGTGGGGCCGGCGGGCCCAGCGGCCCCGGCGGCGGCACGTCCAACGCACCGGGCATGCCGTTCTAAGATCGTATACACTCCAGGGTGACGCTGCCGGCGACGGCAGCGTCTCGCGTGCAGCCCTAAAGTCGCTAGCCTAAAGCGAGCAGGTCTTGGAAGGGCGCCGTGCTTAGATCCAGTGTCAGGTCGGGGCCGTTGAGGGTCAGGCAGAAGCGATTGAGCACGTCGCGGCCAAGGATCGCGTGGTCGAGGTCGGTCAGAATCACCTCCAGCCTTGGGATGACCAGGCCACCGGCTGCGAGCTGGACAACATACGAAAGGACCACGCTGCGTTCGCCCGCGAGGTCTTCCAGCTCCGTATGCGTTCGAACGCCGCAGCTTCGGCTCTGAAACCCGCCGGGGCCTCCTCTTCCACCTGCAGCGAAAGCAGGAGCTCGCAGACCTGGCTGATCCTTTCCGGTGGAAGCCGGAGCAGCGCTTCCAGGATCTCACGCAGTTCGGAATCCATGTCCTACCTTCCGCCTTCCCCAGAATCGCTGCCGCTGCCGGCAACGGATGGCGGGCCCGTCCGCTGACCCGAGTTCAAGGTCGGGCCTACCCGACGCGCTCGAGCTGCTGCCGCGCGAGCCAGCCGCAGCCGAGGATGGGGGCGTCATCGGCCAGAGTGCCGGCCACTATCCGCGTGCGCTCGGCAACCGAACTGTAAGCATGGCGGGATAGTGCCTGGCGCGCCGGGCCCAGCAGCAGATCGCCTGCTTTCGCGACGCTGCTGCCCACCACGTACAGGTCGATATCGAGGATCATCGCCAGAGACCCGACGGCAGTGCCCAACGCCTCGCCGGCACGGGCCATGACTTGAAGAGCCAGCGGCTCGCCTTGCTGTGCCAGGCGATCCACGAGCTCGCCGGTGATTTCGCGGAGCGCAGGCAAGCCGGGGGGCGTTGCCTCGGGCGTCTGCACCATCAAACGCCGGAAGGCGCGCGCCAGATTAGGGCCGGAGACGAAGGTCTCCACGCAGCCAACGTTGCCGCAGGAACAAACCTCGCCTCCTGGGTCGATGGTGATGTGCCCCACCTCGCCGGCCAGGTTGTGTTCGCCGCGGTAAATCTGGCCGTCGACCACGATCGCAGCGCCCACCCCCGTGCCCATCACGATGTAGACCATGCTGCGAGCACCGAGAGCCGCGCCGAAATGATATTCTCCCAGGGCGGCCGCCTTGGCATCGTGCTCCAGGACCACGGGCAGGTTCAGCCGCTCGGAGAGCATCTGTTTGAAGGGAACGTTGCGCCAGCCGTGCAGATTCGGAGGGTCGAGGATCACGCCGCTGTCGTGGTCCAGGGGGCCGGGGCTGCAGGCCCCGACGGCGGCAATGCTGGCACCGGCACCCAGGCCTGCCTCCATCCCGGCAACGCAGGCGGCGATGTGTGCAACGGCCACCTCCGGTCCCTGGGCGGCTTCGGTCGGGAATCGGCACCGCGAGACGACGTGGTTCTGGGGATCGATCAAGCCCAGCGCGATCTTGGTGGCGCCAAGGTCGACGCCAACTACCCAGGATTCCATGCGGCCTTTTCTGTCAAGGACGAATGCCTCCCAGTTGAAGCCGGTGCCGCAAGCCGAAGCGACGGTGGCCCGGAGCAGGGCAGCCCATATCCAGCTTGCGGATGACGGGGATCGAGCGTCTGGCGGCGGCCATGTCACGTCAAAGACGGGCACATATATTGTCGCGCCATCGGCGTTGTAGCGCAACACGGACATCAGGTGAAGATCATGCGCGCTGGGCCAGTTGCCTCAGCGGCATTTGTTCGTCATGGATGAATGTAGGGCGTTCAAGGTGCTTTGACATCGATCGCGCCCTGAGCATTGGGTACCATTGACGAATCGGGCGCATAGCCATAGTATATGCTGAAGGTGACCTTGCCGGAATGTGCGCGCGTCAAATGACGCCCCGGCGGCTACAGCACCTTGCCGGTCCATCGCACCAGCGGTCCGCGTGGACCTGGTGTGGGCTTGGTGTCGCGAAAAGAGAGGTTGTTGGAGGGCGACAACATGATCTGGCCCCCTCCGCTGTTCGCCGTGATCGTGTTTGCCGGCGGCCTAGTCACGGCTGTGGTGGCCGTCTGCCTTTCAGGGTTCAGCGCCGATAGAAATTCACTAGTGGACCGCGTGGGAATTTGCGGCCTTTGGGGTTGCGCGGCCTGGATCCTGGGCTATGCCATGGAACTGTCGAGCGCCAATCCTGGCATGTCCGCGTTCTGGATCAAGGTCGAGTTCGCGGGCATCGCTTTCGTGCCCGCCAACTGGCTGATCTTTGTCATGCTCTACGTGGGGCGCCGATCCTGGGTGAATCGCCATTCGATCGCCGCGCTGGCGGCTTTCCCGCTGGTTACGCTGCTCCTGGCCTGGACCAACGAATACAATCATCTCATCTGGACGCGCTCCTGGCTGAACCCGGACGGTGCGCTGCTGCCCAGGCCGCAGGCCTATGGGCCGGTCTTGTGGCTCTACTTGTTCTACGCGTACTTTCTCATCCTCGCGAGCATGGTCTTGCTTATCCAGGCCCTGCTCCGTTCGGGCAGGCTCTACCTGTGGCAAGTCAGCGCCCTGATCGTGGTCGCAGGTGTGCCCTGGCTGGCGAGCCTGGTATCGGAGCTCATCGGCAAGTGGCCCGCGTCTGCGGTTGACCTGACACCTCTGGCCCTGTCGCTCAGTGCGCCAGCGATAGCTTGGTCGATGTCGCGCCTGCGCGCGCGCGACATCGTGCCCGTCGCGCGAAGGGCCGTGCTGGACGATCTGGACGACGGGGTGCTCGTCCTCGATCCGGCAGGTTGCATTGCGGACAGCAATTCGGCGGCTCGCGGCCTGATCGGCGGCGCGTCCCTCACCAACGTCCGGGGCAGGCGGCTTAAGGAGGTATGGCCGGTGTGGGCCGGGCAGGAGCCGCACTTGCAGAAAGATGGCCAGGCAGAGATCCGCATCGGTGCGGACGAGTTTGCGAGAAGCTATGAGGCCCGCTTGTCTCCGGTGAGGGACTGGCGTGGCCGGATCATGAGCCAGATACTGGTGCTGCATGAGGTCACCGAGCGGAAGCAGGCGGAAGTGACGATCCAGCGCTACGCCCATGAGCTAGAGGAACGGGTCGAAGAACGGACCGCGGCATTGCGACAGGCCAACCGGGAGTTGCAGGAGCACGTAGCCGAGCGGCAGCGCGCCGAAGAAGCGCTGGCGACCACCAACGCACAGCTGCAGAGCGCCGTGGTTTGGGCCAACGAGCTGGCAGTCATCGCCAATGTGGCCGCGCAGGCCAAGGCGGAGTTCCTGGCCAACATGAGCCACGAGATCCGCACGCCTATGAGCGCCGTCATCGGCATGACCGGCCTCCTGCAAGATACGTCCCTCTCGGCGGAGCAGCGCGAGTACGTAGAGACGATCCGCACAAGCGGCAACGCCTTGCTCAGCGTCATCAACGACATCCTGGACTTCTCCAAGATCGAGTCGGGCAACCTCGAGCTGGAGCGGCAGCCCTTTGACCTGCGCGCCTGTGTCGAGGAGACGCTGGATATGTTTGCCTTCCCGGCGGCGGAAAAAGGCCTGGAGTTGGGCTACATACAGGAGGAGCAGGTGCCGACCGTGATCGTGGCCGACGCCACGCGCGTGCGCCAGATCCTGGTTAACCTTTTCGGCAACGCCGTGAAGTTCACGAGCCACGGCGAGGTGGTGATCACCACGACGGCCGAAAAGCAGGATGGTGACCGGTATGAGATCCGGTTTGCCGTGCATGATACCGGCATCGGCGTCCCCAGCGACCGCATGGATCGGCTCTTCCGCTCTTTCAGCCAAGTGGATGCCTCGACCACGCGGCGCTATGGAGGCACCGGCCTGGGCCTGGCCATCAGCAAACGGCTTTGCGAGATGATGGGCGGCACGATGTGGGTAGAAAGTGAAGGGGTGCCCGGCAAAGGGTCGACGTTCTACTTTACGTTGCAGGCCGCGGCCGCGCCGGCTGAGGCAAGTTTCTCTCAGCCGGTCAAGCAACCCGAGTTGGCAGGCAGACACGTCTTGATTGTCGACGACAACGAGACGAGCCGGCAGGTGCTGAGCACGCAGCTGAAGCGCTGGGGCATGTTGCCGGTCGCTGTAGCCTTGCCGTCCGAGGCCCTTGCCTGCATTCGCCGCGGTAATCCCTTCGACGTTGCCCTGCTCGACATGAGAATGCCGGAGATGGACGGCCTGGCCCTCGCCGATGAGATCCGCAGGGTCCCCGGCGCCCGGGGCTTGCCGCTGGTGACGCTGGCCTCCGTGGCGACGCGCCCCCCGGCCGCGCGCGGCGCCCAGGTGGATATCGCCGCCCATCTGACCAAACCGGTCAAGGCCGCCCAGCTCCACGAGGCCCTGCTGCGGGTCCTGACCGGTGGCCCGGCAGGGCAGGCACCGCTGCAGATGGAGTTCGATGCCGGTTTGGCCCGACGGCTGCCCTTGCGCATCCTGGTGGCGGAGGACCATGCGATCAACCAGAAGCTGCTCCTGCGCACGCTGCAGAAGCTTGGCTATCAGGCGGACGCCGCTGGCAACGGCATCGAAGCGTTGGCTGCCCTGCGTCGCCAGCACTACGATCTGGTCCTGATGGACGTACAGATGCCAGAGATGGACGGGCTGGAGGCCACCCGCCAGATCGTGGCCGGATGGCCTGAGGGTGAGCGGCCCGCCATTGTGGCCATGACCGCGGCTGCCACCCCAGAGGACCGTGCGGAATGCCTGGCTGCTGGCATGGATGACTACGTCACCAAGCCGGTCCGTACTGCGCAGCTGGTGGCCGCGCTCGAGCGTCAAGGCCGGCGAGCCCGGGGCCCGGCGGACGCGAGTGTTCTCGAGACGGCACGCGAGGCCCCGGTCGGTGTACGTGCTGCTGAGACGGCGCCCCTGGACCCGGCGGGTGCGGGTGTTCTCGAGGCGGCACGCGAGGGCCCGGCCGGTGCGGGTGCCGCTGAAACGGCGCCCCTGGACCCGGCCGTGGTAGCCGAGTTGCAGCGGTTGGGCGAGGAAGATGACCCATCCATCGTGCGCGAGTTATTCGAGGGGTATCTGGCTACCACGCCGGCCCGGCTGGAGGCGATGCGCAACGCAGCCCAGACGGGAGACGGCGAGGCCTTGCGGTTCGCGGCGCACGCTCTGAGGGGCGTCAGCGGCTCCTTGGGCGCCATGGGTATGGCCACGTTGTGCGAAGAGATCGAGAGCCGGGCGCGGAAGGCGGATTATTGCGGCACGGTGCCTGCCGTAGAACGGCTCCGCGCCGAGTTCACGCGGGTCCACACTGCGGTGCTGAAGGGGGGCCTGGCGTAAAGCGCCGGGCGCGCCTTTTTCTCCTTGAGGTAGCTATTCCGTGCAAAGCTTTGGCATCGCGCTGGTCGGATACGGCGGCATCGGGCGGGTCCACGCCATGGGCTACAAAGCGCTGCCGCAGATCTACGGCCTGCCGTCCGATGCCTTCCGTATCGTGGGGGTCGCTACCGGCCGCCTGGAGACCGCCGAGCAGGCAGCCCGTGAGATCGGCTGCGCGGTCTGGACCGATGACTACCGGAAGCTCCTGGAGCGAGATGACGTCGGGGCCGTGGACATCTGCGTTCCGAACCTCTGGCATGAGGAGATGGCCCTGGCAGCGGCGCGGGCCGGCAAGCACGTGTATTGTGAGAAGCCCCTCGCAACCAGCGCGGCGCAGGCCTGGCGAATGAGCCAGGGCGTCTCAGATGCGGGCGTCCAGGGCCAGGTGGCATTCCACTTTCGCTTCATCCCGGCCGTCCAGCGAGCCCGCCGACTGATGGACGAAGGGTTCGTGGGCCGGGTCTTTTCGTTCCGCGGCTGGTACCACCGGTCGAGCTATATATCGCCCGCCAAGCCGCTCTCATGGCGCCTCAGCCGCGAGATCTCGGGAGGCGGCGCCCTCGCCGACATGGGCTCACATCTGTTGGATCTGCAGCGCTTGTTGCTGGGCGAGATGGCGCAGGTGTACGCAACTCTGGACACTCGCATCGAGGAGCGGCCCATGGCCCAGGACCAGGCGCGCCTGGGGCGGGTCGACGTCGACGACCTCGGCTTTTTGCACTTGCGGACGGCTGACGGCATCCCGGGCACGGCCGAGATCTCTCGTCTGGCCACCGGGGCCACCAACGACCTGGTGGTCGAGATCTTCGGCGAGAAGGGAGCGTTGCGCCTGGATCTGGCCGATCCGGGGTGGCTCTACGTCTACGATGCGCGGGAGCCGGGCACGCCCATGGGCGGCCGGCGCGGGCTCACGCGTGTCGAAACGGGGCAACGCTTCGAGGGCCAGCTCGCCCCCGATTGGACCATGCCCATGAACATCGAACGCGCCCATGCCGAAGGCCAGTACCAATTCATCAAGGCCATCCAGGAGGGGCGGCCGGTGCGGCCGGACTTCCGGGATGGCGCCCGTGTCCAGGATATTTTGGAAGCCGCGTATCTTTCCTCAGCCAACCAGCGGTGGGCCGACGTGCCCGGGGCGCACGAGCATTGACCGCGCGCTGAGCAACGGCGGCTGGGGCGGAGCATTGCTTGCCACTGCTGTGCCGCCCGAACCATCTTGACGCCGATCAGCAAGCCCAACACGGGCTCACCTGGCGAAGCGGCTGGTTGCCAAGGCACTCATTCCACGCCACGTAGCAAGCCGCCCGCCTGGTTCATCGAAAGCGACGATGAACCATAGGCGGGCGGCTGCCGTACGCGGGCGGGTTTGGGCCCGCTTCGGTCAAGGCATGGGCGTGACGGTGGGCAACCCGAACAACGAGGTCGGCCCAGGCGTCGGGGTCGGCGGCAGTTGCAGGAAATCGCTCCGTTTCTTCTGGATCATGTCGTCCACGTTATACTCGCTCACCGTCACGTAATAGGGCGAGTCTGACGACTTCACGACGTAGGTGTTGTCCTTTGTGTTTTTGTTGGCACCTACGTTCAACGTGACCGTCTTGTTCTGATTATTCTCCTTGCTCTGCACGGTCAGCACCGCGCCAGGATGGGCCATGCCGTACTCGGGCTTTTCTGCCGTGCCGAGCGGCGCGCTCATGTTCAACGACGCCACGAGGCCGAGCAAGGAAGTCACAGCGCTCTGGTTCATGGTCTCGCTCGGCTTGCGGTCGGAGAGCGTCCAGTTGCCGCTGCTATCCTTGCTGAACGCCAGCTGACCGCTTGCGTTCTTGAGCGTGAAGCTACTGACTTCGGTGGCCGTTACGGTCAGGTAGGTCGGGTTGATCCACGATCCGGCCTCAGCGCTGGCGTCGGATGAGTTCAGGTTCTGCCCGAGGAAGACGTTATTCTGATCCCCGGCGCGCACGTTGACCTCGCCGCTGCCGGGAGAAGAACCCATATAGAGCGTGCGGGTGGTGCCGTCCGTCGTCTTGACATCGATGCGATGCACGTATTGATCC
>Ga0326727_10022074_pt1 | contig 12357 bp, 10 predicted proteins | sample MB2enrmetagenome_FD_207643 | JGI IMG/M metagenome (GOLD analysis project Ga0326727, IMG submission 207643) | Lab enriched peat soil microbial communities from McLean, Ithaca, NY, United States - MB29MY | ecosystem: Environmental > Terrestrial > Soil > Wetlands > Peat | place: USA: New York...
TCAGTCCGGTAAAGGAGTCCCGGTGGGAATTGTCCCGGTCGTACTGGTCCTGATCGAAGTCCGAGTAGAAGTAATTGAGGAACGGAGGAGTTCTTCTTCTTCTGCGGATGTCAAGGAGCGTGGCGATGGCGAGGACGGCGACGACGACGAGGGAAACGACGGCAACAAGCAACTGGAGGTTCGACAGATGGGGCTGCATGGCGATCTCCTGGAGTTGAAATGTCTGCGTCGGGCATAAGGGATAAGGGATAAGGGATAAGGGGATGGTCCCGACACAAGAGGACTGACAGGAGTATGCACCGGATTGCGGTGGAAAAAACGTCCGAAACAATTGAGACGTGAAAAAGGAACCAAGAACCTAATGTTCGTCTTTTCCGGGGCGGAGCATGAGGTCCTTGATGGCTTCGCGGGGGTCTTTGCCCTCGTCGAGGATGAGCTGCATCTGCTCGGTGATGGGCATTTCGATATTGTGCCGGCGGGCGAGGCCAAGAGCGGCGCGGGTGGTAAGGACACCTTCAGCAATTTTGCCGCCGAGCGAGGCAAGGATCTCAGGGAGCTGGCGGCCCTGGCCTAAAGCCTGCCCTACAGTGCGGTTGCGGCTGAGGGACCCGGTGCAGGTGAGCACCAGGTCTCCCGCGCCGGAGAGGCCGGCAAGGGTTTCGCGGCGGCCGCCGCATGCTACGGCGAGGCGAGTGATTTCGGCGATGCCGCGGGTCATGAGGGCGGCGGCGGAGTTGTAGCCGAGGCCGACTCCGGCGGCAACGCCGGCCGCGATGGCGATCACGTTCTTGAGCGCGCCGCCGAGTTCGACGCCGATGACGTCGGTGGACCGGTAGAGGCGGAGGGTCTCAGAGGAGAACTCCTTTTGAATGCGGGCGGCGACGGACTTTTCACGGAAGGCGACGGTTACGGCGGTGGGCTGGCCCTGGGCGACTTCAAGAGCGAAGCTGGGGCCGGAGAGTGCGCCGATGTGAAAAACCGGGTCGCTCAAGGAGCGAGGCGCGGGCGCGATCCCCGAAGAGCTGACTTCGGGGGCTCCGGTTTCCACAAAGACTTCAAGATTAGTGTCAGGGTTTGTGGCGCGGATGCCGTGAGCGACGGAACGCGGGGTCGATTCCATGGCCGCCGATTCCCCCAGGCAGGCGGCAATGACCTGGGTCATGCGCAGGTAGCTGCGGTCTTCAACGCCCTTGGTGGCGGAGACGACGATCTGGCCGGGGTGCATGTGAGGGCGAAGACGGGCGAGGGTGGAACGCAGGAACTCGGAGGGGATGACGGAGACGACGATTTCGGCGTCGGCGACGGCTGCGTCCTCGTCGGTGACTTCGAGGCCGGCGGGCAGGGGAAAGCCGGGGAGGAAGAGGATGTTCTCTCCCGCTTGAGTGATTTGGCGCGCCTCATCGAGCGAATGCGACCAGAGGACGATCTGGTGGCCGCCGCGGCGGTGGAGGGAGAGAGCGATTGCGGTTCCCCAGGCTCCGGAACCCATTACGGCGATTCGGCTCATGCGGTTATCTTGGCTCCGAAGCGGGATTCAGTGCCGGCCAGCAGGCGGCGAATGTTCTGGTGATGTTTGGCGATGATGAGCAGGGCGACGGCGCACTGGACGGCGAAGAAGATCGCCGGCGGAGGCGGGCCGACCGCTTGCATCCGATAAAGGAACCAGGCAAAGAAGGGGAAGCAGGCTGCCGCGAGGATGGAGGCCAGCGAGACATAGCGGGTGAGGAACAGCACGATGGCGAAGACGGAGATGGCGGCCAGTGCGGCCCAGGGCGCGGAGACCAGGAAGACGCCGAAGCCGGTGGCCACGCCCTTGCCACCATGGAAGCGAAGCCAGACGGGGAACATGTGGCCGAGGACGGCGAAGAGAGCGGCCACGGCCTGGGCAGTGCGCAAGGAAGTAGGAGTGGCGGGAAGCAGAAGCGTGCCGAGCACTCCGCCGAGCCAGACGGAGGCTGAGCCCTTGAGCACGTCGAGCACGAAGGTGGCTGCGGCCAGGCCCTTGCCGCCGGAACGAAGGACATTGGTGGCTCCGATGTTGCCGCTCCCCACCGAGCGGATGTCCTGATGGCGGAAAAGGCGGACCAGCAGGTATCCGGTGGGGATGGACCCGAGCAGGTAAGCAACGGCCGCGATAACCAGGCTTGCACGGATCATGACGATTGAGAGTTTAGCAGGTGGGGCGGGTGACTAGGGACTAGGCCGTATCGACATTTAGGGAAGCTGAAGCGGCTAAGAAACTTTCGGAAACCGGTCAACGATAGCCGGCGGAGCGAAGCAACCGCAGATCCTTCGACTCCCTTCGCTACGCTGCGGTCGCTCAGGATGACAGCTCGTTTGTTTATCAACTACATCCACGCACGGTATATGTCGATACGGCCTAGGGACTCGGGACTGAGGGACTAAGGGACTAGGGACTGAGGGACTAGGGTTTGGTCGATGCTGCGGGCAGTTGCTGGTGGGTTGTTGGCTTTGCGGTTAGAGCTGGGTGATTGCGAGTCTTGCGGAGCGGACCTCGGCGGCCAGCACCTGCAGGATCTTGACCAACAAAGGCAGCTCGGATTGCATGAGGGCGTTAAAGTCGTCGCGGGCAATGAAGGTGATCTGAGCGCCGCGGCATGCAACGGCGGTGAGCGAGTAGGGCTGGTTGCCAATGAGGCCGGGCAGGCCGAGCAGGGAACCGGCGGTCGCCCGGCAGCAGAAAATAGGCTCGTCGCTGTCTGAGTTCATGGAGAGAGTCGCCTCACCCTTGAGGAGGATAAAGAGGCCGACAGGGGGGTCTCCCTGACGGAAGAGAACGCGGCCCTCGTCGCAGGGGATCGGCGTAGCTCGCCTCTCGAGCGCCTGAACGAGTTCGGAGTCGGCGAGGAATCCAGATGGGTCGAGTTGCACGTGCGGGCCTCTCTGGGGAGTTTTAGACGAGTGAAATATGTTCCCTGGAAGAATACTGAGTTCATAGTTGCATCCATCGAAGGTGGAATTTTGTGATGCGCATCACGTATTTTGGGTCAACGTTCGAGGGCCTTTGAAAATGCACGGTTTGCGCTTGCGGGCGGTCCGCATGGCGGGACTCTCTGGATGAGCGGGCGTGCGCTATCGCTTTCCGGCCTGCTGGCGGTCCAACTCGGCCTCGAATGCCTGCTCGCGGTCGGCGATGTAGGCCTTGTAGCCGGCAGGATCGATGAAGGCGTTGCGGTCGCCGGCTTTCCAGCGGGGATATTTGGCGGTCAGATCGAAGTAGGAGCCATGCGCGCCGAGGAAGATGTCGCAGGGCAGGGATTTGAGCACCTGAAAACCGTGTTTGTAGTCCTGGGCGATGCGCGGATAAGCCTTGTTGGCGGCGAGCTTGTAGCCGGGATTGACGTTGGGGCTGCCGACGATGACGACATGAAGGGTGCGGCCGGCTTCAATTTCGTCGAGGGTCCAGGTGGTCGTTCCCCTGGTGTGGCCGGCGGTGAGGTGCGCGGTGAGGACTGAGCCGCCGAGGCGCACGGTGTCACCGTCGTGCAGGACGCGATCGACGTGCGCGGGAGGAAAGCGCATGGCCGGCTGCGCGCCGTATTGAAAGTCTGTCCTGCCGCCGGACTCGACTACGGACACATCGGCATCCATGACGTAGTATTTTGCGCCGGTGAGTTGCTTGATGCGCGCGCTTCCTGCGCAATGATCGTAGTGGGCATGGCTGATGAGCAGGATTTTGATATCGCGAAAGCGGAAGCCGAGGGTTTCGACACTCTTGCGGATCAAGGGAGGAGAGGATTCCAGGCTGCTGTTGATGAGGATGTGGCCGTTGGGCGTGACGATGAGATAGGAGGCGAGGTCTTCGCTGCCCACGTAGTAGAGGTTGCCGGCGATGCGGAAGGGCGGAAAGGGCCTGGTCCAGCCGGGATTGGGCGCGGCGGCGAGGTGGAGGGACGAGGCGAGAAGCAGGAGGAAGGCGATCGGTCTGAGCCACATTGGGGTTGCTGTGTTATCCCACCCTAGCCGCAAAAACAAAGACGCGGCGAGGATGGGGCACCCGGCGGTTTTACGAAAACTCACTTGTCCTCCGGGGACGCGGCATGATTCTTCAGGGCCTCGATGGCGCGTTCCAGATGGACGCCGCGCGAGCCTTTGACGAGCACCACGTCGCCGGGGGCAAGATTCCGGAGGAGCCAGCGGCCAGCGGCATCGGCGTCGGGGAGGAAGAGCGAGGCAACACCGCCGGCGCAGGCGGCCGTCGCAAGGTGCTTGGCGTTGCCCTGGACGGCGGCGACCAGGTCGAGCCCGGCTTCGGCGGCGGCGCGGCCACAGGCGGCGTGGAGCGCGGGACCCTGCTCGCCTTGTTCCAACATTTCGCCAGCCACCAGGATGCGGCGGCCGGCGGCGGGGCGCGCAGCCAGGGTGCGGATCATGGATCGCAGCGCCTCAGGGTTGGAGTTGTAGGAATCATTCATGATGGTGGCGCCGGCGATCTCAATTACCTGACCGCGCTTGTCTCCGGCGGTAAGAGACTCCAGCGCGGCTACGGCGGAGCGAAGATCGATGCCGGCTTCGAGTGCAACGGCGAGTCCGGCGATGGCGTTGGATGCGTTGTGCTCGCCAAGCAGGCGCAGAGTGAAGCTGCCTTCGCGGCTTCCGGCGCGGTAATTCACGTGCAGTCCGGCCAGATCTTCAAAGACGGAGAGAATTTGCGGGTCGGCGCAGGGTCCGGCGCCGAAGTAGACCACGCGGCCGGGAAAATCGCGGCCAAACTGCGAGGCGTAGCGATCGTCGCAGTTGAGAAAAGCCACGCCGGTGGAGGGCAGAGCGGCCACCAATTCGAACTTGGCGCGGGCGATGCCGGCCTGACCCTCGGCGAAATTCTCGATGTGGGCGGTGCCGACGTTGGTGATGACGCCCCAGTCAGGCGAGGCGATGCGGGCCAGCTCGGCGATCTCGCCGCTGTGATTCATGCCCATCTCGACGACGGCGAATTCGTGCTCGGGTTCGAGGCGCAGCAGTTGCAGAGGCAGGCCGAATCCGTTGTTGAGATTGCCCTGGGATTTGAGCACGCGGAACTTAGTGGCGAGGGCCGCGGCCACCGCTTCCTTGGTGGTGGTTTTGCCGGCCGAGCCGGTGATGGCGACCACGTGACGGCCCCATTGACGGCGGACATGCGCGGCCAGGGACTGCAGGGCGAGCAGCGGATCTTCGGCGATGAGCAGGGGAGCGGCCAGCACCGCGTCAGGCAACAAGGCCACACGCGCACGGGAGACTACGGCGGCCACGGCTCCGCGGTCGAGAGCGACGGCTACAAAATCATGGCCGTCGAGGCGGTCGCCGCGCACGGCAAAGAACAGGTCGCCGGGAGCCGCGGTGCGCGAGTCGATGGAGTAGCCGGAGACGGAGAGCGCACCGGCATTGCTTACAGAGGCCGGCGCTTCGAGCACCGCGCCCGATCCGATTGCCACCTCTGCAAGGGTAAGATTCATTGCCCTTCACGATAGCCCAAATCCGCGAGCGTTGAAAGAGCAATCTCGGTGTCGTCAAAGGGAATTGTGAGCCCGGCGAGGATTTGCTCCTTCTCGTGGCCTTTTCCGGCGATCAGGACTACGTCGCCGGGCGCGGCGGCTTCAAGCGCGAGACGAATGGCGGTGGCGCGATCGGGTTCGATGGTGTACTTGACGCCGGTCGACTCGAGGCCGGGCTCAATCTCAGCAAGGATGTCGAACGGATCTTCTGAGCGGGGATTGTCGCTGGTGGCGACAACAAAGTGGCTGCCTTCGCCGGCGGCCTGGCCCATCTTGGGACGCTTGGTGCGGTCGCGGTCGCCGCCGCATCCAAAGAGGGTGATGACGCGCTTGCCGGTTTGTTGAGTCATTTGGCGAGCGAGAGCGGTGAGGTTGCGCAGGGCGTCGTCGGTGTGGGCGTAGTCCACGATGACGGTGAAGGGCTGGCCTGCATCGACGGACTGGAAGCGGCCGGGGACGGGCTTGAGGCTGGGAACCGCGGCGACGAGATCGGCGAAAGCAATGCCGCGTGCGTGGGCTGCGGTGAAGGCGGTCAGCAGGTTGAGGATGTTGACTTCGCCGGCCAGGCGCGAGGCCACCTGGGCTGAACCGGCGGGGGTTTCGAGATTGAGAACGGCGCCGGCGGGAGTGAGCGAGTAGCTTGCGGCGCGCCAGTCGCCTTTGCCGATTCCATAAGTGCGGATCTCGGCGCCGGCCTTGCGCGCGGCCTCGGCGAGTGCTTCAGCGTGGTCGTCGTGGGCGTTGATCACGGTGACACGTGGGGCGGGGTAGACCGTGCCGTCGAAGAGCAGGCGCTTGGCGGCGAAATATTTCTCCATGGTCTGGTGATAGTCGAGATGGTCGCGGGTGAGGTTGGTGAAAACGGCTACGTCGAAATTGATTCCCGCGGCGCGGCCCTGGTCGAGGGCGTGGCTGGAGACTTCGGTGACCAGTTCGGTAGCTCCGCGGCTCACGCCTTCCGCCATCAGCTCAAACAGGTCGCGAGATTCCGGAGTGGTGTGAATGGAGGGCCGCACTTCGCCGGCTACGTGGTACTCGATTGTCCCGACCAGGATGGTCTTGCGGGCGGCGGCGTTGAGCAGGGATTCAGTCAGGAAGGCTGTTGTCGTTTTGCCGTTGGTCCCGGTGATGCCGGTCGAGGCGAGGGCGCGCTCAGGATGGCCGAAGAAGGCGGCGGAGGCCTGGGCCAGCGCGCGGCGGCCGTGTTCGACCTCGAGCACGGGCAGGCCGGGTTGAAACACGAGCAGGTGATCGAACTTAGGCGCGGAGTCGGTGACGATGCCGAGGGCTCCGGCGGCGATGGCTTTGTCGACGTATTTATTGCCGTCGGTCGAGCCGCCCTTCATGGCGACAAAGACCGAGCCGGGGCGCACGCGGCGGGAGTCGTATTCGACGCCGGCGATGGGCTCGTCGGAGCCGCCGCCCGCGCCGACGGCGGTGATTTCAGCGGTGAGTTCTTGCCAGGTCATGTTGGGATCAATTGTAGATTGTTAAGGCGTTTTGTATTCCCCGGGTCACGGGTGGGTTTCGACAAAAGCAGCGATTCCGAAGCTGATAATCGAGGTAGATTTCGGCGCGGCCCTACGGGTCGCGATGGGTGTTGAAGGAACGCTGACCCAGGGCGTCGCTGCGCTCCGGCCTGGGCTATTATCGTTTTCTCCCTGCCGGGAGAGTGGGCAAGATAGGTTTCATCGTTCGGCGCGGCACCCAGAGGGTACCCGGCCGCGCCCTGACGGGAAGCCCTAAAAGCAACCGCAGGTCCTTCGACTCCCTTCGCTTCGCTACGGTCGCTCAGGATGACAGATTGTTTGAGTGGACTGTGTTCTGCTTCACGCTAGCAGCAGAGACAAAGGCAACGCGCAGATGTGGCACTTTGTCGACGCGATCTTGACATGCAACCAAAAGGTTGCATAATATGACGGCCATGGGCGCTGATGTGAACAGGGTGTTCAAGGCGCTCGCAGCTCACGAGCGGCGGCTGTTGCTGGACCGGCTGCGGGCCAACAACGGGCAGACGCTGGGAGAGCTTTGCGCGCATCTTGACATGACGCGGCAGGCTGTGGCCAAACATTTGAAGATTCTCGAAGAGGCCGACCTGGTGGTTTGCATCTGGCGCGGCCGGGAGAAGTTGCACTACCTGAACCCGGTGCCGATTCACGAGATCGGCGAGCGATGGATTGGGAAGTACGAGCGGGGGCGCCTGCGCGCCCTGAGCGAACTGAAGAAAAGACTGGAGGAAGAGGGGAATGGCTGAATCAAAAGGGGCTGAATCTGAATTTGTTTATGTGACGTTTATCCGCACCACGCCGGAAAAACTTTGGCGGGCGCTATTGGAACCCGAATTCACGCGGAGATACTGGTTTGGGACGGTGCAGGAATGCGAATGGAAGCCGGGCACTCCGTGGAAGATCAAGTTTCCCGATGGGCGCGTGGCGGACAGCGGGGAAGTGGTGGAGATCGATCCGCCGCGAAAGCTGGTTTTGAAGTGGCGTCATGAGCTGTTCCCCGAGTTGACCGGGGAGGGCTATTCGCGGATGACCTACGAGCTGGAGCCGCACGGCGAGACGGTAAAGCTCACCCTGACGCACGAGATGGACAAGAAGGAATCGAAGTTCATCAAGGCGGTGGCGAATGGATGGCCGATGATTTTGGCCAGCCTGAAGAGCCTGTTGGAAACGGGTGAGTCGATCGCAGAGACGCAATCCACGCCGAAGGGGATGTGAAAAAAACAGGGACTAAGGGACTAAGGGACTGAGGGACTGAGGGACTAGGGACTAGGGACAAGGGGCTAGGAAGGCTGCTTAGTGGCCGCAGCGGACCACGATTTTGGTTCCGGGAGGGACCATGGCGCCGGGATCGGGGGCCTGCTGGCGGCATGTGCCGTTGCCGACGATCTCGACTTGAAGGCCGGCGGCCGCGGCTTGTTCGATGACCTTGCGCACCGGCAGACCGATGAGGGATGGGACGCGCAGACGCGCGGGGTCGGTGACTGTGACGGTATTCGTTGGCTGCTGCGCTGAGGTACCGGGCTGCTGCGCAGAAGCTTGCTGCGCGGCAGTCGATGCGGGCCTGGTGTTCGATGATGTGCTTGCCGCAGGACCTGGAGCCTGATTCGCGGCTTGACCGGCGGGCTGGCTGGCGGTTGCAGTCTGGCTCGATCCCGGGCGCAGGGGATCGTCAATGGGGAGATTGTTGGCGGCGTCGTAGAGCGCCTGAATGTCGCTTTCATTCTGCGCGGTGTCGTCTTCAGCAACGGGCGCATCGGATTTTGAGGCAGCGCTGGGCGGGCGCAGATCGATGTCGTGAGGCACGCCAAGATATTCCAGCACCTTCTGCGCCACCTCGGCGAAGACCGGCGCGGAGACAGCGGTTCCGTAGTAATCGCCTTTCGGTGAATCGATGATGACGGCCACCGCGATGACGGGATTGTTGACCGGCGCGAAGCCCGCGAAAGAGGCGATGTGCATGGTCTTCGAGTAGGTGTGCGTGGCCGGATCGATTTTTTGCGCGGTGCCGGTTTTTCCGCCGGAGGAGTAGCCGTCAAGCTGCGCCTGCTTGCCGGTGCCGAACAGGACCACGCCCTCCATCATCTTGCGCATCTGCGCGGCGCTAAGCGTGGAGATGACGCGATGAGCGCCGGTGGGAAGGGGATTGGGCAGTTCTTCGCCGGCCACCTGCACCACCTGCGGTGGGGCAGCCTTTTGGTTTGGAGTTGTGGAATCAAGTTGGCCGGGGAAGAGGATGTGCGGAGGCAGATAGACGCCGCCGTTGGCGATGGTGGAGACCATGGTGACCAGTTGCACCGGGGTGACAGCGACCTCCTGGCCGATGGCGATGGAGCCGATGGATGAGCCGTTCCAGCGCTTGACCGGCTGCAGCAGTCCGCGCGTCTCGCCGGGCAGCTCGACGCCGGAGCGGGAGCCGAAGCCGAAGTCGCGAATGTACTGATAGAAGCGGTCAGGGCCCACTTTGAGCGCGAGCTTGACGGCGGCAACATCGCTGGAGCGGGCCAGGGCGGTGGCGACCGTGACTTTGCCCAGGCCGCGGTCGCTCTTGTCGTCGTGGATGACACGGCCGGCGAGCGTGATCTGGCCACCCTGGCAGTCGATGATGTCGTCGGGCGCGGCTACGTGCTGGTCGAGCGCTGAGGAGTAGGTGACCAGCTTGAAGGTCGAGCCGGGCTCGTAGACATCGCTGACGGCGTGATCGCGCAGCAGGTCGGGCGTGGTGTGGCGAAAGTTGTTGGGATTGAAGGTGGGGCGAATGGCGAGGGCCAGAATCTGGCCGGTGTGCACGTCCTGGACCACGACCGTGCCGTTGAGCGCCTGGGTCCTCTGCATGGCGTGGTCGAGAGCCTGCTCGGCCAGGAACTGGATGTTCTCATCGATCGTGAGAACCAGGTCGCGGCCCGGCTCGGGGTCGCGCTCGCTCGATCGAAGAATTTTGCGGCGCGCATCCATGGCGGTGTACATCTGTCCGGGAATGCCGTGCAGTTGCACGTCGAATTTGTCCTCGAGTCCGCCCAGTCCGTTGTCGTCCACGCCCACATAACCGAGCACCTGCGCGGCAATCTGGTTGTCGGGATAAAAGCGCTGAAACTCCTTCTGGAAATAGATTCCTTTCATATTGAGAGCGCGGACGCGGGTGGCTACATCGGCAGTAACGCGGCGCGCCACCCATGCAAAGTTGTGTCCGGAGGCGAGGCGGGCGGCAATCTCGCTTTCGGTGGTGCGGATGTCCTCGGGGTCGGTGTGGACGATGGAGGCAAGGGCGCGGGCGGCGGCCTGCTTGTCGTCGATCTCGGAGGGATTGGCGTAGATGGAATCCACCTGCACGGTCATGGCCAGCTCGTGGAGATTTCGGTCGTAGAGCACGCCGCGGCGGGGAGCTACTTCGAAGGTGCGCTGCTGCTGCTTCTGGGCGCGCTCGACGTATTCCTGGTGGCGCACAATCTGGAGCCAGAACAGGCGGGCGCCGATGGCGCAGGCCCAGACGAGAAAGAACAGGCAGATGAGCCAGAAGCGTGTCCGCTTGAGGGGGATGACGCGGGGAGGGTTGTTGGGGTTGCGAATGGCTCTGACGGCTGCGGGCATTGCAAAATCCTAGCTCTTAGCTTTTAGCTCCTAGCCTTCAGCTCGACTGTGGAGCTGCTGGCTTAGCGGGCTACGGAAAGAATTGATCCTGGATCAGGCCCCGCAAAGCATACCTCAGGGGCTAAAGCCCGCATTCATTTTGCTCCATTGGCGGCGCGTCTAAAGCCGCGCCCTTTCAAAACGCGACCTCAATGAGAGGCTCAACGAAAGCAGTTCTACCGCGCGGGTGGCGCGGGAGGAGTCATTTGGGCAACGACCGGAGTCGAGGAATCGGGACGGGCATTGGGATGAATCACCTGCCCGGGCTGGGGCGCGGCAAGACCGAGCTGACGAGCCATCATGTCGATGCGTCCGGGCTGGGTAAGTTCGGCCTGGGCCAGGCGCAACTGCCGGTTCTCCTCGCGCAACTGGTCGAGCGTCTGCTTCTCCTGCTCGACGCGGTAGCCGCCCTCGATGGCGTAGAAGTGCTGCATGCCGTAGATCATGACCAGGGAAAACAACACGGCGATAGCGCCGGAGAACAGGCGCATCTCGCGCACCCGCACCGGGTCTGAGGCTTTGACCAGCCGGGAGTTGTCAATGTGGCGGGCAAAGTAGAACTCGGGCGTACGCACGCGCCGCCTGCGCATAGGCTGCTGGGCCAGCAACGCGGCGTTGTGCTCGGCAGCCCGCGCGCTCCAACTGCGGCCGGCTTCGAAATAGGTTGTTGTGCATGCCGCCATTTTTCCCTCCGAGCTACTAGCTTCCAGCTGCTAGCCTCCAGCTTTACCCTGCCTGAAAATGACCTTCTCGCCTGACTTATAAAGTTGCTGAACGTTCGCCCGAAACTCTTATTGCCCGCACTTCAGAGCTAGAAGCTAGAGGCTAATAGCCGGAAGCTGACTTCTTTCCGCCGCTCTCAGTTTTGCGCTGCGGGAGCGGGGGTTTGCTTCTGTTTCTTCTTCGCCGGCGGTGACCGGCTTGCGGGTCAAAATTTCCCAGATTCCTTTTTGCGCGCCCTCGCGCAGGCTGTCCTTTGCAATGCGGTCTTCAAGAGAATGAAAGCTGATAACGACGAGTCTTGCGGAGGGCTTAAGCAATGCCGGTGCGGCCTCGAACAAGTCCCTTATTTCGTCCAATTCGCGATTTACGTAGATACGAAGGGCCTGAAAAGTTCTTGTAGCCGGGTGAATGTGGCCGTGTTTCCTGTCATGTTTCATTGCCGGGACGGCTGAGGCTACAATCCGGGCAAGTTGCCCCGTGGTTGTAACCGGCCGCCCCCGCACAATGGCTCTGGCGACTGTCCGCGACCTCCTTTCCTCACCGTTCTCGTAAATGAGATTGGCAAGCTCGCGCTCACTTATCTCATTCACCACTTGTTCGGCGGTGGGCTGGGTGCGCGTGTCAATACTCGTATCCATGCGCATATCCAGCGGCCCATCCGCCTGAAAACTGAATCCCCTGCGCGCCTCGTCGAACTGCAGGCTGCTGACGCCAAAGTCGGCCAAAAGACCATCCAGCGAAGCCGGCTCTACGTGCCCGGCGATGGTGCTGAAGGCCTTGCCGATCAGCGTGACCTTTGGCGCCTGGCTGCCCAGCTCCAGCAAAACCTGGTCCAGCCGAGCCTTTGCCAACTGGAGAGCCTCGGGGTCCCGGTCGAAACCGATGAACCTTCCTTCGGGTCCCAGCAGCCGGATAATCCCTTCGGAATGTCCGGCCAGGCCAACGGTGCAGTCCACATACGTCCCGTTGGGACGCACACGGAGAAAACCAATCGCTTCCTGAAAAAGAAC
>Ga0326727_10022075_pt1 | contig 12357 bp, 8 predicted proteins | sample MB2enrmetagenome_FD_207643 | JGI IMG/M metagenome (GOLD analysis project Ga0326727, IMG submission 207643) | Lab enriched peat soil microbial communities from McLean, Ithaca, NY, United States - MB29MY | ecosystem: Environmental > Terrestrial > Soil > Wetlands > Peat | place: USA: New York...
TCGGCTGCGTTGAGCTGGTCCCATGCCGCTTCGGGCACATTGCCTTCGGCATCGATCGCGACGAGCGAGGCGCTGGCGCCTTCGGCGACCAGTTCGGCAACGCGTTTGGTGTGGCCATAGCCAGAGTGATAGACGACGACAACTTGGGTCATGATGTTTTCCTTTGGAGTGAGCTTGCTGCGCAATATATTCGAATGATAGAGACCGAGTATATTGATTCTGGCTCGAACAAATACCCGTTTGTAGTGAATTTATTGTTTAGTATATTGAAACAATTGCGGCGCATGAGCGACAGTCGGCGGAGAAATGCCGATTTTTTTGATCTATTGCTTAACTATTTGGTTAAATACGATCATAATGTTTTCATTCATTTCCACGGGGCGATCATGAAATTTCTTATCATTGGTGGTGTAGCCGGCGGCGCAACCGCAGCGGCCCGTATCCGTCGCAATGACGAGTCCGCGCAAATCGTCATGATCGAGCGCGGCCCCTACATCAGCTTCGCCAATTGCGGACTGCCTTATCATCTATCGGGGGTGATCGCCGAACGCGGGCAATTATTGGTCACGTCGGAGACGTCCTTCCGTCAGCGTTATGGCGTGGACGTCCGCAGCCGGACCGAAGCCGTGGCCATTGACCGCGCGGCCAGAGCGGTGCGCCTGCGCAATCTGGAAACCGGTGAGGAGTCCGACGAAAGCTATGATCGCCTGCTGCTCGCGCCGGGGGCCGAACCGGTGCGTCCGCGTCTGCCGGGGCTCGACTCGAAACGGGTGTTCGGCTTGCGCAGTATTCCGGATCTCGATCGCATCATGGCCTTCCTCAAGGCGACGCAGCCAGGGCGCGCGGTCGTGATCGGGGGGGGCTTTATCGGTGTCGAGGTGGCGGAAAACCTGCATGCGCGCGGTATCCGTACCACCCTGGTCGAAGGCGCCGATCAGATTCTGGCGCCGCTCGACCCCGAAATGGCCGCGATTGTGCAGGCGCATCTGCGAGACAAAAACGTCGAGCTATCGCTGTCGGACAAAATCGAGCGTCTGGAAGACCTTGACGACCACAGCGTGGTTTACCTGCAAAGTGGCCAAAGCCTGCAGGCCGATCTGGTGATTCTGGCCATCGGCGTCCGCCCGGAAACCAGGCTGGCGAAGGATGCCGGGCTGGCGCTGGGCGAAACCGGCGGCATCCGCGTCAACGAATATCTGCAAACGTCGGATGAGGCCATCTATGCCGTGGGCGATGCCATCGAAGTCACGCAGCGCATCGGTGGCAAGCCCGCACTGATTCCGCTGGCCGGCCCGGCCAACCGTCAGGGGCGCATGGCGGCCGACAATATGGTGGGGGGGAATCTCCGCGCCTGTACCGGTACGCTCGGAACCGCCATCATCAAGGTCTTCGATTACGCGGTCGCCACGACCGGCCTGAACGAAAAGCAGCTTGTTGCCGCCGGTATCGACTATCGCGCCACGATTACGCACAGCAGTTCGCATGCCAGCTATTATCCCGGCGCCCGTCCTCTGTGCCTGAAACTGCTCTATGCGCCCGACGGCAAGATTCTGGGGGCCCAGGCGGTCGGGATCGACGGTGCGGACAAGCGCATCGACGTGATCGCCACCGCGATCCACGGCGGTATGACCGTGAAGGATCTGAGCGATCTTGAACTGGCCTATGCGCCACCATTCGGCGCTGCCAAGGATCCTGTCAATATCGCGGGCTATGTGGCGCAAAACGTACTCGATGGCACGCATGATGTCGTCGACTGGAAAACCGTGCGCGACACCGATCCGGCGACGGTGCAACTGATCGACGTGCGAACTTCGCACGAATTCGAGTTGGGCTGCATCGCCGGCGCACTCAATCTCAATCTCGATCAGCTGCGTACGCAGCTTGAAGCGCTGGACCGCAACCGGCCTGTCATTGTGTATTGCCAGGTCGGGTTGCGCGGCTATCTCGCTCAGCGCATTCTCCGTCAGCATGGATTTACCGATGTGAAGAACCTCACCGGAGGGTATAAGACCTACGCCTGGGCGACGGACAAGCAGAGCAATATCGGCTTGTTCGATGGAGAAGCGTTTGCGCCGGTCGAAGCGGCGGTTTTCGCGGCTGGCGGCGAGACGCCGTGCATGCGGCTTGCGCAAGCCGGCAAGCCGCAAACACTGGATACCATGGGGTTGCAATGCCCGGGGCCCATCGTGAAAACCTACCAGGCGGTCAGCGCGATGCACCCGGGAGAATTGCTGGAGGTGAAATCATCCGATCCGGCCTATGGGCGGGATATTCGTACCTGGGCGAACAAAACCGGAAATGAGGTGCTGTCGGTGGAAATCGATAAAGGCGTGGTCACCGCGTTGCTGCGCAAAGGACAGTCTGCCCCGGCCCCGGCCGAATCCGGCGCACCCGCCGCGCGCGACAAAACCACGCTGGTTGTCTTCAGTGCCGATCTCGACCGTGTCATGGCCAGCCTGATCATCGCCAATGGCGCCCTGGCCATGGGTAAACCCGTCAGTGTGTTCTTTACCTTCTGGGGCTTGAACGTGCTGCGTCGTCCCGATGCGCCCGCACTGAAAAAATCCTTCATGGACCGGATGTTCGGCGCCATGATGCCGAAGGGCGTCGAGCGCCTGAATTCGATTTCCAAAATGAACTTTGCCGGTTTTGGGGCAAAACTGATTCGCAAGGTCATGCGCGACAAGGGCGTCGATCTACCTGCCAAGTTGCTCAAGGATCTCGTGGACGGTGGCGCTCAGTTGATCGCCTGTCAGATGTCGATGGATGTGATGGGGATTCACCGGGAAGAGCTGATCGATGGTGTCGAACTGGGCGGGGTCGCGACCTTCCTGGGCGAGGCCAGTGAATCGGCGACCTCCTTGTTCATCTGAAGCGGAAGGGCAGCGCATAAACTCAGGGCGGAATGTCTGCGGCGATTTCGCCCTGAGTGTCCGATCGCATTCTCTCGGCAACTTCTGCCTGTTTCTCCAGGCGGACGACAATATTGCCGCACACCAGATCGCACAGCTCATAGATGGCCTTGTCGGCGATATGGTAGTAAACACTGGTGCCGACGTTATGCTTGTCGACCATTCCTTGCTTGGTCAGCAGTGAAAGATGCTTGGAAACGTTGGCCAGCGTGCATCCGCAGGTTCTCGCCAGCTCGCCGACGTTCCGCTCATCCGCACGCAGCTCGTTGAGTATCTTCAAACGCGTTGGATCGGAGAGCGCCTGAAAGTATAACGCGACGAGTCCGATTGCCTCTTCGGAGAGTTTTGCCATGAATTGTCGGGCCTCTTGACGCTTTTGAGCCGCAGGGGATGCGCAGCGTTGCGCACGGTGCGGATACGGTCGTTAATTTATTATTTAACCTATCGGTTAAATAATAAATTAAAAGCGTGCGGATGTCATCCATCCCAGGGGAGCGGATCAGCCGCAACGAGCGGGATGGCTGATTCAGAACGTCATCGGCGATAGCCCGAGGCTCAATTGTGTGGGCGGGCTTTGTACGCCTGATCGAACAAGTCTTCAAGTGGCGGATGCGCCCCGCGTAGCCCCTCCACCACGTCTTTTGCCCAGTCGTAATATTCGATCCTGCGGGAGAGTGACCAATCTGCCGGCGGGTTGATCGCCATGTCGCGCAGATTACAGATTTTGTCGGCCAGCTTGATCAGTTTGGCTTCATACGACAGATGTGCGGCATGTTCAATCTGAAGGCGTTTGCGAACCGGCTTGGGCAACGATTTGTCATCGGTCACTTCTTTGACGATACCGAGCACCCGGGCGCCGAACTGTTCGAGAATCTCGACTTCGGTGGTCTGGGTATCTTCTATCGTGTCGTGAAGCAGGGCGGCGGAAAGGACGTCTTCGTCCAGAATCTGGCATTCGTTGGCCAGAATGTGCGCCAATGCCAGCGGATGATTGATGTACGGGGAGGCTGATTCATCTTTGCGACGCTGATCCTTGTGCTTTTGTGCGGCAAACATCGCGGCGTGGATGACCTTCTTCATCGGAATCTCCAGGGAATACCCCAACTAATCAGTGACGCATTACACGTAGAATCGCAAGTCAGCGTTTGGGTTTGTTGTTTGTTGCGCTGGTCTGTTTTCGTGATTTACGCGGCCAGTCCCCTCCTGATCATTGTGCCCCATTTTTTGCCGTGCGTGGCGTTCCCTGCAAAAAACCCGGCAAGCATGAGCTTGCCGGGTTGCGGATGGGCGCAGTGGACACGCCGCTTATTGAATGCTTGCCGGATAGTTCTTCGCGACCCAGGCCTCGAAGCCCCTGCACATGGCGTCGTTGCCGTCGCGGTTATCCGCGATGAGTTCGGCGCCGTAGACAAGGCGAATGCTCGCATCGAGATCGTCCGGGAATACGGTCGGATAATCGCGCGCTGCTGCTTCTTTGATCAGACGTTCGGCTTCGGACCAGGCTTCTTCCACCGTGCGGGTGCAGTCTTCGGCCAGGTAGCGCGGGTTGAACGACTCCCCGGTCAGGCTCACCAGTGTCGCGTTATGGCTGATGCTGTTCCCCGGACCCCAATAATGCTGTGCCAGTTTCGGGCCGATTTCCGGATTGTCGGCGAGGAAGCCGAATTCGCGTTTGAACCAGGCGCGGGTCTGGTGTACCGCCATATTGGCCAGCAAGTAGCCGTGATAAGCCGCCGCCGATTCCTGGTTGAGCTGGTGGGGAATGGCCAGCAACGGACGCGGGCTGGTTTCCACGCCCAGAATGCGTTTTTCTGTCGCGCGAGCCAGCGCCAGAATACGGCCGGCATCCAGCTCGGCTTCCGGCATGGCATACAGCGCGCGCTCGAAATAGCCCACGACGGCGAGCATGCGTTCGGCAAAGGCGGCAAACGGCTGAGAAGACTCGATACGGGAACGGATCAGCGCATCGGGGATCACTTCCCCCTGGCTGTTTTTCGCATAGCGCTTGAGCCAGTCGGCGTCGCCCAGCAGGCTGTCGCAGAACATGCTCTGGGTTTCCGCATAGGCCATCGAGGTCGGCGAGAACTCTTGCGAGAAGCACGGCGAGTTTTGCGTCACATTGGCAAAGTGCGCCGCGTGCCCGCCTTCATGGAACAGGGTGTTGATCGCGCGCAGGCCGCTGCCGACCTGGTCGGGCTTGGCATCGGCGGTAAAATTGATCTGGCCGGGCACCCAGCGCGATCCGTCGAAGAAGCTCGGAATCGGGCCATGGCAGAAGCCATTCTGATATTTGCCGTCGCGTTCGATCAGATCCAGCTGCATGGTGGCGCCGCGATACTGGATACCCAGACGGCGGAAGCTTTGCACCCAGCGATCGACCGCTTTGGAGAACGGCAGGTAGGGATCGAGCTGGCGGGTGACATCGCCGCTCATGTGGTAGCGAAGATTGTGCGGTTTCAGGGCTTCTTCGCCCTTGCTGGCGGCCAGCGCGGACAGCGCGCCCGTATTGGCGTTGCGGGTGCGGGCTTCGAATTCGTCGAGAATGCCGAACAGCGCTTCCGGCGACATCTGTTCGTTCTTGTTGACCTTGTAGTCGAAATAGTCGCGATAGCCCAGGCTGCGCGCCATCTGGTTGCGCTTGATCACAATATCGATAAAGCCGTTTTCGAGCACCCAGCGTTCCAGGCCCAACAGCGCATCGTGCGAACTCTTGCGCGCGGCTTCGTCGCGGTTGGTGCCCAGATTGGTCATCAACATGCTGAGGGTGGCATCCTCGGTTTCGCCGTTATCGTTGATATGCCGCATCTTGAATTCACGGCGCTTGGCGAACAGGGCGGCTTCCAGTTCGATCAGTTCGGCCATGTGCTTGCGTGCTTCGTCCGATTCCATGATGTTGCTCTGGAACAGTGCGAGCCAGCCTTGATAACCATGCTGCAGGGCGTTGCGTTCATCGCCTTCCGGCAAGGCGGCCAGTTGCTTCAGTGCCTGCTGTACGGCGGCGAGACGTTCCGGGCTGGAGATAAAGGCCTTGTACACTTCTTCGGCATGGGCGAAGCCCGCATGGTCGTCGGATACCGCCATATAGGTGTCCCAGAACAGATCTTCTTTGGCCTTGTGCACAGCAAGATAGTCATGATTCAGTGCGTCGAAATCGCGGCGCAGGTCTGCCAGCGTGGTCATTTACTACTCCCAATAGTTGCGTTGATGTGTGCTATGTTGAAATATTATGGTTGCCGTTGGCATTAATGCGGCAGTAAATGGCGTAGTGTCGCGCGTCTGATGGCGGGCGGTCAACCTCGGGCAGTGCAGGTGCGTTGCATGGGGGCATTGGCGGCCTGCGGCGGATGTGCAATACACATATTTTGACACTTCAAAAATGACGTATGGAAACCCTGGTGCGCTATAGTGGCGAAACGCATTGCCGTATTGCCCCAACCCAACTTGTCTGAGGAAGCCAATATGTCGCTCTCTATGTACGATGCCTCGATTCCGGTCATGACCCACATGCTGCAAAGCCTTGCCGCGATACTCGAAAAGGCGGCTGACCATGCGGCCAGCAAGAAGATCGAACCCGCCGTACTGATCAATGCCCGGCTGTATCCCGATATGTTCCCGCTGGCCCGGCAGATCCAGATCGCAACCGACCAGGCCAAAGGCTGCGCCGCTCGGTTGGCAGGCACCGACGTGCCGAAATTTGAAGACAACGAAGTGTCCTTCGATGATCTGCAGGCGCGCATCGCCAAGACGATTGCGTTTATCGAAGGATTCAAGGCTCAGGAGATCGACGGTAGCGAAGATCGGGATATCGTCCTGCAGATGCACGAAAATACCCGTGAATTCAAGGGCCGGGATTATCTGCTGGGCTGGGTGCTGCCCAATTTCTATTTCCATGTGACAACGGCTTATAACATCCTGCGCCACAATGGTGTCGAGATCGGTAAAAAGGATTATCTGGGGGTTTGATGAGGTCAGGGACGGCAACGCCGCCCCGCCGGATCCACCTGCTTGCCTGTATCACTGAAAACCCCGGGATGACCGGGGAATGCCGTTCACTTGACAAGGGGGAGCGGCATTTTTCATTCAAGTGACAATAGGCGAGAGCCTGCTTCGCGGCGTTGAACGCCATTGCCGCTTCCGCCCGGCGGACGGGTGACTTATCTTTGCTTCGCCAAAGACAAGTCACCGACAGAAGGCGCCCCGCATTCGCTCGAACCCAGCGCCTGACGGGAATCCTCGTCCTGGTCATCGCTTTCGCCAATCGTCTGGATCCCCGCGTACGCGAGGATGACGGGTTTACAGGTGGCGCACGAAGAGGCTGTTCTTTGGCTGGCGGGTGACTTCCGGACGAAGCCCTCGTGAGTTCGACCCGGCGGCGGATTAATAGATTGCACTCTGTACGATCCCGTCCTGCCCGATCCATGCGCGGTACATGCCTTCGCAATTGAAGGGCAGGGCAATGTTGCCGTGCGCGTCAACGGCGATGAGACCGCCAGATCCCCCTGCTGGCGCAAGCTCCGCCACCACGCTTTCCGCCGCCCGTTCCAGTGATTGTCCCGCCAGCCGCATGCGTGCGTCGATTTCATGCGCGACCGCCCATCGAATGAAAAATTCGCCATGTCCCGTGGCAGAGACGGCACAAGTGCGGTTATCGGCCCAGGTTCCCGCGCCGATGACCGGGCTATCGCCGATGCGTCCCGGCGTTTTGGCGGTCATGCCCCCCGTTGAAGTGGCTGCCGCCAGATTGCCGAAGCGGTCGAGCGCGACCGCGCCGACGGTACCGTGCTTCCGGGCGGGATCGTGATCGTCCGTCAGTCCTTTGCGGCGGCGCTCAAGTTCGGCATCCAGCGCGGCGAGCCGTGCTTCGGTAAAAAACCATGAGGCATCTTTCCATGCCAGTCCCATTTCACGACAAAACCGGTTGGCGCCTTCGCCCGCCAGTAAAACATGCTCGGATTTTTCCATGACCGCGCGCGCGGCCAGAACCGGGTGGCGCGGACCGAAAATCCCGGCGACCGCGCCAGCGTTGCGGTCTCTCCCATCCATGATGGCAGCATCCATTTCCTGCTCGCGATCGGTGGTATACACGGCGCCGCGTCCGGCATTGAACAGCGGGTCGTCTTCCAGTGCCATGACGCTGGCTGTCACGGCATCCAGTGCGGTGCCGCCATCCAGCAAAATCACGCGTCCAGCCTCCAGCGCCGCGCGCAGTCCGGCATGGTATCCGGCTTCGCGTTCCGGCGTCATGGCTTTGCGCCGCAAGGTGCCGGCCCCGCCGTGCAGGGCCAGAACCGGTGTTGTATCGGTCATGGTGATACCCTTTTTATGGCTTATTTCAATACCGCCGACATGGCCGAAAGCGCCGTCATCCAGCCCACCGCATCGGCGGCGCTGGCGCAGTCGAATGCCACCGTGGTGCTGTCGAGGCGGCGCGCGGGGGGCAGAACCGCCATCTGATCGGCCAATGCGGTCGTGTTCATTTCAAATTCGGCGACAAACGGACCCGGAACCGTATAAGGCGCCATGTCGGCCAGTCGTTGCAGTGCGCGCCGGGCGCCCGCGCGGATCAGGCCGCGCGCGCGTTCGATCGACACCTGCCGCGCAGCACGTGCGCCCAGCGCGGTCTTGACCGTGACAAATTCGGCATGAGGAAAGAACGGGCGATTTTCTTCTGCGGTGAGATCGTCGCCGCTGATCAGTGCGACGGGCACACCCAGCATACCGGCGTAGGCGCCGTAAACACCTGGCTCGCCATGCGGCCTTCCCGCCAGGCGCACCTGCCGGAACGCAAAACTGTTGCTTGTATGCGCCAATACGCCGCCGGTCCCGGCACTGGCGTGATGTCCGATCAGAAAGACGGCATCGAACGCGGTGCTCAGCCCGGCCGCCATATTGAAGGGCTTGGGTTTGCCGAGTATCAGATCCGCTTCCGGGTGAAGCAGCTCGGGCAGCAGATTGATCATCGGTCCATGCGAATCGTTGACCAGAATGCCGGTGGCCCCGGCTTCCAGCGCACCCTCGATGGCGGCGTTGACTTCTTCGGTCATCAGCCGCCGCGCGCGTTCGTATTCTGCGTTGCCGGGATGGGCGTGCTGCGGAACGACGACACCAGCGACGCCCTCGATATCGGCGGAAATATAGATGTTCATTTTTATCCTTCGCCGGTCGGCAACCCCGTTCTTCGGTGCGAAACAGCATCGGAGCCCAGCGCGGTAGACGAGGCGCAAATTGGAATTCATTCATGCTACCGGATGCATCGATTGCTGCAAATGTTTGCCTGGAAACCGCTGAACAATCGCTTGTGCTGGACAGGGCACTTTCGTCTGCGTTGCCATGGGAGGGCGTCGTCGCCGAACGATGCAGAAGACCCTGGTTCGGCACCAACGCATATTCCTCTGCAAGCTTATTGAGTCGCTAAATCCTGCAGAGCGTTTTCCAATGAATGGTTGAATCAATGAAAATCAATATTTTCTCATCAATTTGATAATGTATTTTTCTCAGGCAAAGCGGTCAGACCTCGATGCTGTGGTTAAAGATGGAATTTGAATGACCCTCTTGATCTGAAAATCGATTTAACCTTTTCAGTTAACTTTCTGTTTCAATCGTACTGATTAATATGACTTAAATTTTATATTGCCAGGCGCTGAATCGTGCTGCATTTCTTGAGTTTGATAATCATCAGCGGTCTTGAATAGGTCAAGGGTGTTGAGGCGGTGAGCGTGGCAGGTGTTCAATGTTGTGCTGTTATTTATTGTGATAACACCAAATCCATAGACTTTAAAGTTGTTGTGAAACCACGCATGGCCGTGCGTTTCGCCTGTGTGGCGGCCCATGCAAAATGGAGTTTTATTGGTAACTTTGTGTGATTTCTGAAGTTCATTGATCCAGATAAAAACATGACATACGGGTGAAATGGACGATAATTTCCTTTTACTTGTAAATATTTGTGTAAGACAACGAAATTGGTTCTGTGTTTGTTTATGGTGTTGCGCAACATTTGTTTATATTTATTTAAAATCGATGTGATTTCAAAGAATATTTGACAGGCTTAAATGTGTGTTGGATGCTATGCGAAAATTTATAAATGATATCAAGTGTTGTTGTTACTTGATTGATGGTGTGAAGCAGTGGCAAGTCAATGCCCGGAAATCCGGACTCCCATTGTTCAGCGTTATCAGGCCACTGAAGAACTTCTTCGATCGTAAACGGACGCGGCATGAATTACACAGCGTGATGTGCTCATAAGAGGCGTTTCGGCATTGGCTTCTAGTGATGGTTCATGGTGGTGTAGCTGTCGGGGCAATCGACACAAATGTTTATTGCAATGACCTGCTAAGGAGTTCATTCGCTGGTGAATTTAATCAGTTTGTGATCTTTGCATCGAGGATGAAGCTTATCCGTTGACGTGCAGGGAAATGCTGCTGAAATTGGCGGCCAGTTGTGGTGAATTATTCCTTTACGAGGTTTTTATGAAATTTAAATTACTAGGTTTGGCTTTGTGTGCCGCCGGCTTGTCTGGCGCCGCCTCGGCCAGTGTCTTTGATGGTTCTTCAGCCTATGCCGCGATCAATCTGGCAAGCAGTACGCTGGACTTCCTGAACAGTGGCGTGAGTGTTTCTGCGTTTTCGTATTCCGGTCCGCAGAGCACCGCTTCGGCTCAGACCAATGGTGGTGCCTCCATCTCTTCGGTCGGGACGAATTCTGCTCAGGCAAATACGACCTATGCCATCAGCTCAGCCTCGGTTAACGGGGGCAGTCTGATTGCGAGCACGACGGTAACCAACGGCTCTGGCAGCGCGTCGGCCGCCGAAACGCTGTCCTTCACGGTCAGCGGCAAGGGTGCCGTTGTGCTTTCGATTCCCTACACGTTGTCGGCTTCGGCAACCTCCACGGATGTGGCGCTGTGGTATGGCAACGCATCCAGCGCGATGCAAGGGTCTGGCATGACCCGCGACGGGAGCCGGCTGTTCACGACTTCGTGGGATTCACTCAGTAGTTCAACCAGCGGTAGCGTTCAGGCTTCGCAGGTTGGCGATACCCTGGACTTCCTGGTGAAGAACACCGGTCAAAACACGGCGTATTCCTTCACGCTGGGTGAGAACGTGCACGCCGGTTATACCGGCGACCCTGCCCCGGTACCTGAAGTGCCGGCACCGTTGATGCTGTCTCTGGGGCTGATTGTTCCGCTGGTCTCGCGTCGCAGTCGCAAATTCCTGGGTCTGTAAACAGGAGAAAATCCCGTCGGACGTGCTTGAGCGTGTTGATTGACCCGTGCCCGCACCGCGAGCGCCCCCTCTCTTCAACAGCTTGAAGCCCGTCAGTCGGGTTTGAAAATACGGTGTCCCCGCAAGGGGACACTGTGTTTCGCTGTTAGCGGTAAAACGAAACAAACCGGAAAATCCCGTTGAATACTCACCGATCCAGACTGAAATCATGGTCCTCACGCTGGGCGCCCGCGTTGTCCTATGCCGCGCTGGGTTTGTGCTGCCAGTCTGCATTGGCGGCCTACTCACCCACGGACCCGGTGTATGTCTTTGCCGATGCCGGGCTGCGCTTTGACGACAACGTTCTGCTGTTGAACCCGGGGCAGAGCGTTCCTGCGGGCTATGGTACCGGTCAACGCGGTGACTGGATTCGCAGCGCGAGCGCCGGACTGCACGCCGAAACCGGGTGGTCCCGGCAACATCTGAGTCTGGACAGCCAGTACGCGCAAAACGAATACGCCCATTACCACAGTGTCAGCTACAACAGCTGGCAAAACACCCTCGACTGGGACTGGGCACTCGGGGATCGCCTGACGGGGGCGGTGACTGCGCAGGATCATGACGATTTGTCCGGCGCCGGATATGTCGCCGGTGGGCAGAATGACCTGACGCGAAATCGGACGATCAGCAGCTCGGTCGCATGGGCATACGCTAACGGACTGACATTTGACGGCTCGGCTCTGCGTACCGTAGAGCGGCATTCGTTGATGCAGGATTACGATTTCGACCAGAATTCGGCGAGCTCGGGCGCAACCTGGACGACGGGGCGGGGGTCCTCCCTGGGGCTGCATGTCGACAACCGGCAGGTCCAGTACCTGCAGGACCAGAGTCAGGCGGGGTATAGCGATGCTTACAGCCTGCACTACGTGCGCCTGGATGGCGTCTGGCCGTTGACTGGCAAGACCCGGTTCTCCGGACGCATCGGAAAGGTACGCCTTGCCACTTCCGCCCGTACGACACCGTCGCAATCCATCGGCAGTTTGGATGTTCTCTGGAGCATGAGCGGGAAAACCGTTCTCGATCTGGGCTGGGCTCGCGATTACGACGATCCGGGCCGCTCGGTCGTCCCCACCGTATCGGATACCGAGTCGCTGAAACTGACGAATCAATTCAGTAGCAAAACGTCCTGGAGCGCCGAATTGCGCAGGGAAAGCCGCGACTATACCTCGACGGCGGTCGGAAGA
>Ga0326727_10022078_pt1 | contig 12356 bp, 9 predicted proteins | sample MB2enrmetagenome_FD_207643 | JGI IMG/M metagenome (GOLD analysis project Ga0326727, IMG submission 207643) | Lab enriched peat soil microbial communities from McLean, Ithaca, NY, United States - MB29MY | ecosystem: Environmental > Terrestrial > Soil > Wetlands > Peat | place: USA: New York...
ACGACGAGGGCGCCCTCACAAAAGATCGGGCGCTGGACTATACGCATTACATCGAGGCGGTACGTATAGCGCAGACCCGACACGTAGTGAGGGTCCACACAGTGAGCGCTTGAATGCGATTTCGTATCAGGCGCCTCTTAGCCTCCTTACCTCGCCAACCCGGATGGTGATTTTCCGGGCGTCGAAGTATTCCAGGAGCGGGATAGTGTACTTGCGGCTCGCGCCTGTCATTTCCTTGAACTGCGGGGTCGTGATCTCGCCTTTTTCTTTTAGCCAGGCCACCAGCCGGCTCTGAAGCTCGGCCATAACGGCGGTGTGGAAGAAGATCTCTTCTTTCGTTTTTACAAGGACCCCCTTTGCCAGCATCCATTCGAGCACTTCCCGATGCTGTTTGGGGCTTCCGGGCAAATCATGCGCGATATCTTTGAAAAAAGGCGGCTGCAGGCCTGAGTTCCGGAAAGTCTTTTCGATTTCCTGCCGGATTGTCTCCTCTTCTTTGGTCAGGGCCACTTTGTGGGTGCTAAGCCGCACGGTTTCCATCTCCTGGGCCACCTCGCCGGCTTCCGCAAGCTGCCGCAAAACAAAATTATAGAGTTTTCCGTCCAAGGGTTTTGAAAGCAGGGCCGGGATTTCCTCCTTGGGCATTCCAGCCTTCAATGGAAAACGAGCGTGATGATCGGCCAGGATGGCCGAAATGGCCGATTTTATCTCCTCTAGAGCATCCGGGTGCATCAGTTTCCTGTTTTCCCTGTCGTAGAGGATTGCCTGCCTGCAGCTCGTGAACTGCTGAAGTGTTTTTTCGAAAAATTTTCGCGGCACGTTCGCCCTTATCCTGAGTTCGGTCTCGTCGAGTCCCGCCCAGCCGGCGTCATGGAGGTGCCAAAGGATTATGTCGGAGTCGGAACTGCCGAAGAGCTTTTCGAGCGCTTTGGCGGCTTCCCGTTTACCGGCGCCCTTGTGCTTGCGTGGAAGCGGATGAAGTACGGTCCCTCCCCCGATTGTCTGAACCGGGGAGTAGGAACGGAGCACGAAGCGGTCTCCGCGTAAAACGGCGGCGGGCCGATCCAGCCTTATCTGGACGAATGTCTCATCGCCAGGTTTCAATTCCTCACGGTCGAGCAGGATAACTGTCGCAAGATGTTCCGCGGTGCCGGCGTGGAAGCGGATTTTTGCCCTGTGCTTGAGCGGTCTGGGCGCGCTTTGCAAAAGCTCCAGTTGAACGTCCACGATCCGGGAGGCGGCAAGCGCGCCCACGGAGCCAAGCACGTCTCCGCGCTGGATGAGCGCCCGCTCGATCCCCTGAAGATTTATGGCCGTCCTTTGGCCCGGCAGGACCTCCTGGACTTCGTTGCCATGCACCTGGATGCCCCGCACTTTACTCTTGATTTCCCCGGGGTAGATTACCACGGGATCGGCAACCACGAGCCGCCCGGAAATGGTCGTACCCGTAAGCACGGTCCCAAATCCGCGCATCGTGAATACCCGGTCGATAGGGAGCCGGAACGGGCCATCGGAGCTTTTCGGTTCAACCTCGGTGAAAAGCCGGGTGAGTGATTTTCTTAAATCTTCGAGTCCTTCGCCGGTGACTGCCGAGACGGGAAGGATCTCGCACCCTTCCAGAAAAGTGCCCCTGACAAACTCCACTATGTCTTCGCGCACCATTTCCAGCCAGGCAGGATCGTCGACAAGGTCGGTTTTGGTGAGAACGACGAGCCCCTTCTTCACCCGAAGAAGTTCGCAAATCTCCATGTGCTCGCGGGTCTGGGGCATTATGCCTTCGTCGGCCGCCACCACCAGGGCTACCAGATCGATTCCGGTGGCCCCGGCCACCATGTGCTTGACGAATTTTTCGTGGCCGGGCACATCGACTATTCCAAGCCGCTCTCCGCCGGGCATGTCCAGGTGGGCAAAACCGAGCTCGATGGTAATTCCCCGCAGTTTTTCTTCCTTCAGCCGGTCGGTATCGATCCCGGTCAACGCCTTTATAAGCGAGGTCTTTCCGTGGTCGATATGGCCGGCTGTTCCCAGAACGACCTGTTTCATGGGCTTGTCTTTGCGCTCCGGCATCTATAGAATGGTAATTTCAGATTAACAGAAGCTCATTGTTTCACACAAGTTTTAAGACCGGAAAGACTTTATTGGAACACCTCTGGTGTTTTGAATAAAGGTCCACGGGTCTGAGCTCGCTCCGGAGGGCCGGGAGCCGCCCCCGGATGGAATTCTTTTGACATTTCGGGACTCGGGATATTATTCTTCACAAATTCCAAGCCTTAAATGGAGAGTACCTTAATGAGTTTCAATATTGCCGAACGGAGCCGAATGCACCGGCTGCCTCCATATGTATTTGCCGAGGTGAACGCTCTTAAAATGCAAAAACGGCGGGCCGGGGACGACATTATAGATCTGGGGATGGGCAATCCCGACATCCCGGCGCCAAAACACATAATAGAAAAACTTGTCGAAGCTTCCAGAAAGAAGCACAACCACCGCTATTCCGCGTCGCGCGGAATAACCCGTCTGCGCGAAGCTGTCACCGAATGGTACAAAAGACGATATGATCTGGAATTTGACCCGGACAGAGAGACGGTCGTAACGATCGGAGTCAAAGAAGGGCTGTCTCACCTGGTGCTGGTGCTGATCAGTCCGGGCGACGTCGTTTTCGCGCCCAATCCCACTTACCCGATCCATCCATACTCGGCGATAATAGCCGGAGGCGACGTGCGGTCCGTCCCGATCGGACCGGACCGCAATTTCCTGGAAGATCTCCAGATCGCCATAAAGCAGACATGGCCCAAGCCGAAGCTGCTGATAATTTCTTTTCCGCATAACCCGACCACTACGGTCGTCGAGCTGGATTTTTTCTGCAAGATCGTCGATTTTGCGCGTGAACACAGGATAATGGTCATTCACGACCTCGCCTATGCCGATTTGACTTTCGACGGCTATAAGGCCCCGAGTTTTCTTCAGGCGCCCGGCGCAAAGGAAGTCGGGGTAGAATTCTTCTCCATGTCCAAAAGCTACAGCATGGCTGGATGGCGGGTCGGCTTCTGCGTGGGCAATCCCGAAATGGTGGGCGCTTTGACCCGCATAAAGAGCTACCTCGACTACGGAGTATTTCAGCCCATCCAGATCGCTGCGACGGTGGCCCTCAAAGGCGACCAGTCGTGCGTGGATGAAATCGTTTCCATATACAGGTCCAGGCGCGACATTCTCATAGACGGTCTGGACCGTATTGGGTGGACGACCGAGAGGCCCAAGGGGACCATGTTCGTCTGGGCGCAAATCCCCGAACCTTTCCGCTGGATGGGATCGGTCGGTTTTTCCAAATTCCTTGTGGAAGAAGCTAAGGTCGCGGTTTCTCCCGGCCTTGGGTTCGGTGAATACGGGGATCAGTACGTGCGCTTTGCCCTGGTGGAGAACGAAATGAGGACCAGGCAGGCGATACGGGGCCTCCGCAAGGCGCTTCAAAAAACGGTTTCTCCCAGGAAGCGGGTGAGCGCCGTTTAGCCGCTTCAACATCGATATGTGATTGATTTCGATGCCTGTCTGTGTTCTGTTCGTCACTGCAGATGAACGGAGCGGGCAGGTTTCACTTTTACAGAGGGCGTTATGCGGAAAATCGGGGTCGGGCTTGTAGGTTGGGGAACCGTTGGCTGCGGGGTCGTCAAGGTCCTTAAGGAAAACGCCGAAGTAATTGAGAGCAGGCTTGGGGTCCCGCTCGAACTAAGACGCGTGGCTGACAGGGACATCGAGCGCCGAAGGCCTGTCGCGGTACCCTCCGAGTTGCTCACCAGAAACCTGGAGGATATTCTTCGGGACCCGGATATCCAGATTGTGGTCGAGCTCATCGGCGGCCTGGAAGCGGCCAAATCAGTCATCTGCAGCGCAATAGAGAGCGGAAAGCATGTGGTTACGGCTAACAAGGCCCTGCTTGCCCATGCCGGCAACGAGCTCTTTGCGCTTGCGTTGAACAAGGGGCTTTCAATAGGTTTCGAAGCGTCGGTAGCGGGCGGAATCCCACTTATCAAGTCCTTGCGCGAAGGGCTTTCCTCGAACCGCATCAGCGCATTTCTGGGCATTCTCAACGGCACGGCCAACTATATCCTCACCCGGATGTCGGAAGACAAACTCTCTTTTGACGAAGCCCTGAAGGAAGCACAGGCCCTGGGTTATGCCGAGGCCGACCCGACCCTTGACATAGAGGGAATCGACACGGCGCACAAGCTCGCCATCGCAAGCGCGATCTCATTCGGCGCCCCGATCCAGTTCGACCGCGTCTACATTGAGGGAATATCCGCGATAGACCCGCTCGACATTCAATACGCCGAGGAGTTCGGATACCAGTTGAAGCTTCTTGCAATCGCCCGCAATAAGGAAAATCGCCTGGAGATGCGGGTGCATCCGACACTCATTGCGCGAAATCACGTTCTTGCCAGCGTCAAGGGCGTCTACAACGCAGTCCATATCGAAGGCAATGCGGTGGGAGATGTTATGTTCTACGGCATGGGCGCCGGTATGATGCCCACCGGCAGCGCCGTGGTGAGCGATCTCATCGACGTGGCCCGGGACATCCTCAACGGGACACCGGGGAGAATTCCCCCGCTTGCTTTTTTGCCCGACAGGCTCCAGAAAATTGAAATCAAACCGGTTTCGGATGTGACGACATCATATTACTTCCGATTTCTGGTGCAGGATAGACCCGGCGTGTTGTCCAAGATTTCGGGCATACTTGGAAGATATCGGATCAGCATAGCCGCGGTAATTCAAAAGGGGCGGCATACAAGTTCGGTCCCCGTGGTGATGATTACGCATGAGGCGCTGGAAAGCGACGTAAGAAAAGCCATGGATGAGATCAACGCCCTCGACGCAGTGCTTGCTCCGGCTGTCCTGATACGAATCGAAAACAACGCGGATTAGTTCTGCCGCAATCACTGTGTGACCGAAGGCTGACCCAAATGGACGTGAAATTCATCATTCTTGTCGGCGACGGGATGGGAGACTTTCCCATAGAAAGACTCGGAGGCCGTACCCCGTTGGAGGCCGCACGGACCCCCAATCTCGACGGACTGGTCCGGATCGGGGCCCTGGGCGTTGTGCAAACCATTCCGGCGGGAATGAAGCCCGGAAGCGATGTGGCCAACATGAGCCTTCTCGGCTACGATCCCGCGGTCTGCCATACCGGAAGAGCCCCGCTTGAGGCGGCGAGCATCGGAGTGCGCCTCGAACCGGATGACGTCGCCTTCAGGTGCAACCTGGTCTCGCTCAGCACGGGTGGAAATGGGCAAGTGTTAATGGACGACTACTCGGCAGGTCAAATTTCGACCGGCGAGGCCCACGAGATCGTCGCCAGTCTTCAGAGCACGGTTTCCGGCACTCCTCTGAGGCTCTATGCCGGCGTAAGCTTCCGGCAGCTCCTTGTCTGGAAAGGCGGGCGCGAAAATGTCGTCACTGTCCCGCCTCACGACATTCTCGGGCAACCCATATCGCAATACAACGTCTTATCCACGGAGCCCATCCTCCGGGCCTTCGTGGATAAAGCGGCGGAGATCCTATCCAGCCATCCGGTCAACAGGGGGCGTGAAAAAGCCGGGAAAAGTCCGGCAAACGCAGTGTGGCTGTGGGGCCAGGGGAAAGCGCCTTCAATGCCGGGGCTGGACAGATTCGGGCTGCGCGGGGCGATGATTTCGGCCGTCGACCTGCTAAAGGGCATTGGGGTCTACGCCGGGCTGGAACCCATCAGTGTGGAAGGCGCCACGGGCTACATCGATACCAATTATGACGGCAAGGTGAAGGCGGCCCTGTCCGCATTGGAGCGGGGGAATTTCGTTTTTCTGCACCTGGAAGCTCCGGATGAGGCTTCGCATACGGGAATCCTGGAAAAGAAAATAACGGCGATAGAAAATTTCGACAGCCGCATTGTCGGACCGGTAATCGAAGGAGCCAAAAAGTTCGCTAAAGTGCGGGTCCTGGTTGCAACCGATCATTATACTCCCGTATCCATGCGAACGCACTCGACGGACCCTGTCCCGTTTCTGCTTGTCGACGATTTATACTCCGACCGTCCAGGACCGGGCGCCGGCGCCAGGTTTTGCGAGAAAGAGGCTCTCGGGGCGGGCCTGCGGTTCGATTCCGGTGCGGCTTTGTTCCGGGTTTTCATAGGCTGTGACAAACTGACAACTAGAAACTAAAAACTGATCTTCTTATGATTATTTTCCCGGCTATTGATCTAAAAGACGGGCTTTGTGTGCGGCTTATGCAAGGAGACCCGGAACGCGCCACGGTCTACGGCAGGGACCCGGTTTCGGTGGCTAAACACTGGGAAGCCGAGGGCGCGGAGTGGCTCCATCTGGTGGACCTCGATGGAGCGTTTACGAAAACTCCCGTAAACGACGCCATCATTCGCGGAATAGCCCGATCCGTATCCATTCCGGTCCAGGTCGGAGGCGGCATAAGGACCATGGAAAACGTCGAAGGATATCTTTCGGCAGGTATTGCAAGGGTCATCATCGGCACGGCCGCCCTCAGGAGACCGGAAATGCTTGAGGAAGCCTGCGGACGTTATCCCGGCGCAATCGCCCTTGGAATCGACGCCAGGGACGGCCATGTGGCGGTGGAGGGGTGGAAGGAATCGACCCAAACGGACGCCGTATCCCTGGTCTTGCAATTCAAACATCTTGCTCTTGCCGCCGTTATCTACACGGACATTCACAGAGACGGAATGCAGACCGGGGTGAACGTCGAATCGACGCGCCGTTTGATCGAACAGACCGGCGCGCCCGTGATTGCCTCCGGCGGGGTCTCGACCATCGAAGACATCGAGAGGCTCTTTCCTCTCGTTTCGCTTGGACTTCTCGGGGTCATTACCGGCAGGGCCATCTACGAGGGCGCTCTTAACCTCAGGGAAGCAATCTCGCACGCCCGCCGGGCTTGCCCGGGAAAAATCCGGAAATGAGGTCGAGCATGGAACTTCGCGCCAAGATAGAAGAAGCTTTGAAAAACGCCATCCGCGCCAAGAATGAAAACGCCAAGGACGCGCTTCGGATGCTGATTACAGCATTGAAAGTCAAAGAAAAAGAAATCAAGCGGCAGCCGGGCGAAACCGAAATCTACCAGGTAATTGCCGGCCTCATAAAACAGCGGCACGACTCCGCGGATCAATACCGGAAAGGCGGCCGCGAGGACCTGGCCGCAAAAGAAGAAGATGAGATCCGGACCCTTCAGGAATTTACTCCCGAACAGCTTTCATCCGAAGAGCTGGAGAAAATGGTCGATGAGGCCGTGGGGGAATCGGGGGCTGATTCACTGAAAGATATGGGCCGTGTTATGAAGATTCTCATGCCGAAAGTGGCCGGGCGGGCTGACGGGAAAACCGTAAACGAGCTTGTCCGGCGCAGGTTTGCATGACATTGAAACTCCCTCCCGCGAAGAGCGGGACCACAAAGTACTTGATTTAAATGCAACGTCGGGCTAAAAATCTAAGATTTTGGCCCTTGGTTTCTAGAGCCATTTCCTTTTTCCACGGGAAGGCTGGCTGAGTGACTGGTTCCGGTATTGCCACCATCGTAAAACAGGCAGTGGACATTGTCGATGTGATAGGCCGGGCGGTCCATCTGCGCCGGTCGGGCAACCGTCACATCGGGTTGTGCCCATTTCACCAGGAAAAGACCCCTTCTTTCCAGGTAGATGCGGAAAACCAGCTCTACTACTGCTTCGGATGCCAAAGCGGGGGCGATGTCCTCAGTTTTGTAACCAAACATCGGAACCTTACGTTCGTCGATGCAGTTAAATATCTCGCCGATCAATACAATATTGCGCTGCCTCAGAAGGACTTTGCAGACCGGGACGATCCGGCCGGGGTGGGCCGGGAAGAGAACAGGCGGGTTCTGGCCGCCGTGGAATGCGCAGCGGATTTCTTTTATGCCCAGCTTCATTTCGCCCAGGGGGGCAAGGTGGCGCGGGAGTACGTGAACAGGCGCGGTTTGCCGGCCGAAGTCGTTGAAACGCAGCGGCTGGGATATGCGCCCGCAAGGTGGGACGGGCTTTTCGAACACCTGAAGAACAACGGAATCGAACCTTCGCTGGGTGTAAAGGCCGGGCTTCTGAGCCAGAGTTCCAATGATTCATCCAAGTTTTTCGATCGTTTCCGAAATCGGCTGATTTTTCCCATAAGGGATGATCGGGGTGTGATTGTAGCTTTCGGCGGCAGAATTCTCTCTAAGGATGAGCCGAATGAACCGAAATATCTCAACAGCCCCGAAACTCCCGTGTACCACAAGGGAAGAATGCTTTACCAGTACCAGGTGGCGCGGCAGGCCTGCCATAAGGTAAGGCAGGTCCTGCTGGTGGAAGGCTATATGGACCTTCTGGCCTTTCATGCTCGGGGATTTCTTCGAGTGGTGGCGACCTTGGGAACGGCCCTCACCGTCCAGCAGGTGCGGCTGCTGTCCAGGATGTGCGATGAAGTCGTGCTGGCCTACGATGGGGATGAGGCGGGGGAGAGGGCAATGTTGCGCGCGCTGCCTCTCTTTTTGCAGGAAGAGCTTTCCGTCAGCCGGATCCAGTTTCCGGACACAATGGATCCCGATGATTTTCTGAAAGAATTCGGAATGGCCGAACTGGAACGTCTCATTGAAAAGAGGCAGGAGCTTGGGGCATATGCCGTTCGGAAGGCTGTTTCGGAGTGGGACGGGAGTTCATCGGGAAGAGTGCGAATTCTTTCCGAGCTTAAGGACATTTTTCAACATGTGCGGCAGCCGATCCTCAGATCCGAATATCTGCACGTCATAGCGGACCGGTTTTCGATAACCGAAGAAGTGGCCGAGGCGCAGCTTTTGCACGATAGGCGCCGGCGGCCCGATTCAGGGCAAAGACCGTTCAAATCGGCCAATTACCCAAACCAGCAGCCGATTGAATCTTTGGAGGAAAAGGTCCTGAGGCTCATTATCAAGCACCCTGCCCTGATCGAGTGCGTGCGGGAGTCAAACGCGCTTTGCTGTTTCGAGGAACCCAGGCTCTGCGCCGTTGCGGAGGTGCTTTGCCGGCAAGCGGCCGGCGGCGCGCAGGAGTGCGCTGCGTCCGTTTTGTACGATCAGTTGGGAGAATCGGATTTGCAGGGACTATATACACGATATCTTCTTGAACCTTACGAACTGGAGGAACCCGAAATACAGTTACGACATTGGCTGGAGGCCCTCAAAAAAAGAATGCCGAAAACGAGGCGGAAAAAATTGCAGCAATCTCTCGAGGAAGCCGAAAGGAAGGGAGATCAGGCTCAAATCGCGAACCTTCTTGTGGAAATTAGAAATCTTACGGCCAAAACCAACGGTTGTGATTCTTCCGATAGCGTTTAGGAGTTAGGTAATGACCGAAAAGGATATCAAACAGAGACGTGATCCTGTTCTCAGCAAGCCCGAACTTGAAGATTTAAACCGATTGATCGCCGCCGGTAAGGAAAAAGGCTACCTTACGCTCGACGAAGTCAACGAGGCGCTCCCCGAAGAGATAGTCACGGAGGAGAAGCTCGATGATATGATGATGATTTTCGATGAAATGGACATCGAGATCGTCGATTCGGAACAACAGGTGCAGGTTGTGCGGGGTCCCTCCCCGGATGCGGGGATTCTTGTAGAGGAAGAGGATGACGATCTTCAGCTTGAAGCCGATTCAGCAAACCGGATAACCGATCCGGTCAAGATGTATTTACGTGAAATGGGCCAGGTTTCTCTTCTTACGCGTGATGGGGAAGTCGAAATAGCCAAACGGATCGAAGCCGGCGAGCGGGAGATATTCAATGCCATTATGGAGTCTTCCATAGGCATAAAGCAGATAATGAGCCTCCGGGACAAGCTGCAGAGTGAGGACTGTCATCTCAACGAGGTGATCCGTGAGGTCGAAGAAGAAATCAGCGAGGAAGAAGAAACGGCCCAGAAAAACCGGGTAATAAGCATCCTTGATGAAGTTCAGCGCCTGGACGAGGAAAACAAGTCGGTACGGGCCCGTCTCAGAGAGGACAATTTCGACGATCGCGAAAAGGAATTCGAGCTCAAGAGCCAGATTCAGCAAAACAAAGAGCAGATAGTAAATCTTTTGAAGGGGCTTCAGCTCAGTCGCCGCCACATTGACAGCATTATCGACAAGCTGAACCGCCATCTGGTGACGATCGAAAGCGCTGAAAGGACCCTGAGAGACTGCCTGCAGCACGTCGGAAAAAAGGGAGCGGACCCCAAACAGGCTTTCGAACCGATGGGACCCGAGGAATTGGAGAGCAGCGCGGCTGCCTGCGGGCTTTCGAGGCAGGACTATGAAAAGCTCCACGGCAAGGCCACGGAGGCCATGAGCCGAATCGCGGCCCTGGAAATGGAAGCGAAAATGGATTCCAGGTCCCTCAGACAACTGCTCGGCAGGGTGAAAGACGGGGCGTTCCGGGCAAAGCTGGCGAAAAGCGAGTTGATCGAAGCCAATCTGCGCCTGGTGGTCAGCATTGCAAAAAAATACACGAACCGCGGACTTCAGTTCCTGGATCTCATTCAGGAAGGCAATATCGGCCTGATGAAAGCGGTGGACAAGTTCGAATACCAGCGCGGATATAAATTCAGCACTTACGCCACCTGGTGGATCCGGCAGGCGATCACGAGGGCTATCGCCGACCAGGCCAGGACCATCCGGATACCGGTCCATATGATCGAGACCATTAACAAGCTCATCCGGACCTCGCGATACCTTGTCCAGGAACTGGGACGTGAACCGGTGCCCGAAGAAATCGCCGAAAAGATGGAGTTCCCGGTTGACAAGGTCCGCAAGGTACTGAAGATAGCCAAGGAGCCTATCAGCCTCGAGACGCCGATAGGCGAGGAGGAAGACAGTCATTTGGGAGATTTCATCGAGGACAAGCGGGTGGCTTCTCCGGTGGACGCGGTAATAAATCTCAACCTGAGCGAGCAGACCCGAAAAGCTCTCGCCACGCTTACTCCAAGGGAAGAAAAGGTCCTGCGCATGCGATTCGGGATCGGAGAGAAAGCGGACCACACCCTGGAGGAGGTGGGCCAGGATTTTACGGTTACAAGGGAGCGTATCAGGCAGATAGAGGCCAAGGCCCTGCGCAAACTCCGTCATCCCAGCCGCCGCAGGGAGTTGAAGAGCTTCATCGAAACTTAGTTGGTAAAGCCTGGCCCGGTTTCTGCTTGACAGCGTTCAGGCGCGCAAATTATACTACTATATTCGTATTAAGGACGGGCCCATAGCTCAGTTTGGTAGAGCATCCGGCTCATAACCGGCAGGTCCCTGGTTCGAGGCCAGGTGGGCCCACCAAGTTTGAATCGAAATTTTGAACCGAACGGATAATGCATCAAGATGCGGTTTTTTTTCTCCGGAGGATTCACTGATAATTGCAAAAAGCCGGGCGACTTCAGAACCAAGCCCGTAACAGGTTTAAACCAAGAGGGGTGTTCCGCGAGGAGCACCCCTCAGTTTTTGGGAAGTAGGCCGCCTAAATGGCCCAGATAAAGCATATCATGCAGTGGATCGACTCTTGGGCACCGTTCCGGTTTGCTGAACCCTGGGACAACTGCGGGCTTCAAATCGGCGACCCGGAAGCTCATGTCAGCAAAGTCATGGTTGCGCTCGATCCCGGGTCTTCCGTTCTGGACGAAGCACGGGACCTCGGATGCCAATGCCTCGTTACTCACCATCCCCTCTTCTTCAAACCCATCAATGCCCTGCTGACGAATACCTGGCCCGGCACGATCATCGTCAAGGCACTAGCTTGCGGTATCAATATCATCGCGGCACATACCAATCTCGATGCTGCGCGTGACGGCACGAACGCTCAGTTGAAGCGGCTGCTTGGACTCCATTCCGTCGAACCTCTCGACACTGCCCGGATCGACGACGAGCGGTACGCCGGAATCGGTTTGCTGGGCGATCTTCCTCGGTCCATGTCGCTTCAGTCGTTGGTGGCGCTCTTGAGTCACGGGCTTGGAGATGCAGCCGTAAGAGTGGCCGGGGACCCGGACAGGCTCATAACTCGTCTTGCAGTGTGTACCGGGAGCGGGGGCAGCCTGATCGGAAAAGTTCTCACCGCCGGCGCGGACGCTTTCGTCTCGGGCGATATGAAATATCATGACGGAAAACTGGCTGAAGAAAACGGCCTCGCTATAATCGACATCGGTCATTTTGCTTCGGAAAGGCTCATGCTGGAGCCGCTTGCGTCATTTTTGATCGCGAGGTCCGATGCGGAGCAATCCGGAATCGAAGTCTATATTGCAAAATCGGAGAGAGATCCGTTTCGCGTAATTAGTGAAAAATGTTAAATTTATTGGGACGGCGACCAGGAACTGGTTCCTGTCGCATTCTAATCA
>Ga0326727_10022081_pt1 | contig 12355 bp, 8 predicted proteins | sample MB2enrmetagenome_FD_207643 | JGI IMG/M metagenome (GOLD analysis project Ga0326727, IMG submission 207643) | Lab enriched peat soil microbial communities from McLean, Ithaca, NY, United States - MB29MY | ecosystem: Environmental > Terrestrial > Soil > Wetlands > Peat | place: USA: New York...
TCAACCGCCTGCCGCACCTGGTTGTGCCGGTGGTCACCGACCCCAAGAAGGTCGTTCTGGCTCTGCGCTGGGTGCTCAACGAAATGGAGAAGCGCTACCAGATCTTCGCCCGGGCGGGTGTGCGCAACATCCTCTCCTTCAACTCGCGCCCGAAAAACAGGCCACTGCCGCCGCGCGGGGCCGAGCTGCCACCGCTGGCCAAGAAAGAGAAGGTGGAGCCCGGTGCGGACGGCTTCGCCGTGGAGGTGGACGAGGGAATCGTGGTGCCGCGCGAGGAGGACATTGTCATCCCCGAAAAGCTCAGCTACCTCGTGGTCATCATTGATGAGCTGGCGGATTTGATGCTGGTCGCGCCCGCCGACGTGGAGATGGCCATCGCCCGCATTACGCAGATGGCGCGGGCGGCGGGCATCCATTGCATCGTCGCCACCCAGCGGCCCAGCGTGGACGTGATCACCGGCATCATCAAAGCGAACATCACCGCCCGCATCGCTTTCCAGGTCGCGGCCAAAGTGGACTCGCGCACGATTCTCGATGCGATGGGCGCCGACAAGCTGCTGGGTAAAGGAGACCTGCTCTACCTGCCGCCCGGCTCGGCCAAGCTGATCCGCGCCCAGGGCTCGCTCATTACCGACCAGGAAATCCAGAGCATCGTGGATTTCATCGCCAAGCAGGCCAAGCCCAGCTACGAGCTCGAAATCCATCAGCAGCTCTCCCGCGCCGGCAATGAGGCCGAGGACGAGGGCGGCATTGACGAGGACGAGGAGATCATCCAGGACTGCATTGAGGTCATCCGAAGCGAGCAAAAGGCCAGCGTCTCATTGCTGCAGCGCCGCCTGCGCCTGGGTTATGGCCGGGCCGCGCGCATCATGGACGAACTGGAGAACCGGGGCATCGTCGGCCCGAGCAAAGGTGCCGAACCACGCGACGTCCTCATAGACCTTGACGTCGAGGGCGTTGACGGCCAGGGCGAACAGGCGGAGTAGAAAGCAGAAAACCGAGCAAGTCCCTGTAACCTTGACATTCCGGCCTGCGTCTGTATTATCTGCGACCGAGGGTTGTCGGCGGGTGCGAGCTGTCCGGAGGGGCGGGCTCCGGGCAGAAAGCTGGCCCCGGCAAGGCCGAGAGGCGGAGGGAAGCGGAGAGAAAGGAGGCCAGGAACAAGCTAGAAACATCCTAGGAACATGCTAAGAACATGCTTTGAACATGGGAGGCGGTATGGTGTTGCCATGGAGGCGCGAGCGGCCTGATAGATACCCTGGCTTGTCGCTCCGAGGGCGGCACTTCGCGCGAGGTCCTTGGGAGGGGCATCCTGGCAGAGGGTGGGCCAACGGAGCCACTGCTTGTGGGGCGTTGGAGGCCACGGGTCGGCGAACCCGGTGCCCGTTCTGGAGCCTGGCAGTGGCACACGCCGCCGCGTCGGAAGGTGAATTTAGTATTGCCTTTGGGCAAAGCTGCCTTACATTAAATCTGGCAATGGAGTTCTGCCTCCCGCGCCTGCGGGAAAGCGCCTTCTGGCTAATGACTCCTACCGAACTCAAACATTTGTTTACGGTAGCGTGTTATGAAAGCCTTGCTTCTTTCAGATATTCACGGCAACTGGCCTGCGCTGCAAGCGGTGTTGCACGCGGAGGCGGATGCCAATCAAATTATTTGCCTTGGCGACCTGGTCAACTACGGCCCGCAGCCGGCCGAGTGCGTCGGGTGGGCGATGCGGCTCAATTCGCCGAGCCTGGTGATTCAGGGCCACCACGACCGGGCTTTCGGTTTGGGGATCGCGCCACATTGCGCTCCCCCCTGGCAGCCTCTCGCCGAAGCGATGCAATCGGCCACGAACCACCTGCTGACCCCGGAAATGAAGCATTTCCTGGGAGCGCTCCAACCGATACAACGGTTTCCCTGCGGCGAGGCCACGTGCGTCGCCTACCATAACCATACGGCAAACAAAAACGCACCCTTCCCCCATGTAAGGGGGCAAAACGCCCAGTGGCCGTGGGAATCGGACATCGTTCTGCTCGGTCATGCGGAGAGTCTGTTCGTTCTGGTTGGCCATCCGGCCATGCTGTTCCTCAGCCACACTCATCAGCCGATGAAAACAAACTGGGGGAACACGCTGGTGGTGAATCCCGGCAGCGTTGGGCTGCCCGCGGACGGCGACGCGCGCGCCGCCTACGCCGTCTGGGAGGATGGCGCGGTGACGCTTCGCCGCGCGGCGTACGACGTCGAACAAACGGTGCGGGCGCTTGAGCGCCTGACTCTGGAGGAGCACATCAGACAGTACCTCATTGAGATGTTGCGCGCGGGTGGGCGGTTGGCGACATATCCGACCGCTGAACTGGCGGCGGGGAGGTGAAACATGGCTCAGCGAAGTGTGGAGGGCGGAATCCGGAATGACCACTCGGAACTCCCTCCCCCCCACTCCGCCTGCAAAGGCTGGCCGGAGACGTGGACGAATCCAAAGGATGGATCGGTGATGCGGCTTATCTCAGCAGGCGAGTTTGTGATGGGCTCGACGCCGGAGGAGATCGAAGCGGCCCGGCAGATGGACAGGGACGGGCCTATCTACGCGCTCCTGCACGAGATGCCGCAGTTCACCCTTTTTGTGCCAGTGTTTTACATAGCTGCGTTTGCCGTGACCAATGAACAGTTCGCCCGCTTCCTTTCAGAAATGCATCCTGGACGGGCGCTCTTCGAGCTCTGGCTTCACACCGCGGAGCACATCCTGCCGCCGAGCTGCGAGGGCGAACCGTATCGCCCGGCCCCCGGCTTTGAAAGACACCCGGCGATCCATACGACCTGGTTTGGGGCTTCAGCTTACTGCCGGTGGGCGGGATTGCGATTGCCTACCGAAGTCGAATGGGAAAAGGCCGCCCGCGGCACGGACGCACGGGTATTTCCCTGGGGCAATGAATGGCAGGACAACTTTTTGCGCTGGCATGGAGGGGATCGGGGCGAAAAGGAAACGACAGCGCCGGTGGATGCCTATCCCCAGGGGTGCTCTCCCTGGGGCATTTTCCAGATGGCGGGGAACGTCGAGGAATGGTGCGGGGACTGGTATCAGGCTGAGGCCTACCGCGAGCATGCCGCGGGCAATCGGAATTCGCCGCATGATGGCACGCAGCGCGTATTGCGCGGCGGCAACTGCCTGCGCCGCAACCGGCTGGAGTTTCGTTGCGCCATGAGGCGTGCCAACGCCCCGGCGTATGTCAATGTGCATTTTACGGGCGTTCGCTGCGCCTGTGGCATGCCTATGCTGCGATAGACAGAAGAACAAATACCTGTGTAGCGATGAACGACGTGCCCGACAACTTGCTGAGGGAGGCATACGAGGATGCTGATAGGAAACGTGTGACTTCTGAAAGCGACCACTCGCCCGCGAAGGCCATACCCGACCTGGAGAAGCTGCGAGCGTACACCCACACCAAATTGGCCCTCGCCGGCCAGTTGCGCCTCTTACGCGAGATTCACAAGCACCGCGGCAGTGAAAGTCGCCTGAACCAATGCGACGAACTCATGGCCAAACTGGCCGAAGACCGGTTCACGCTGGCCGTCTTAGGGCAATTCAAGCGCGGGAAAAGCTCGCTGATGAACGCCATCATCGGCCGGGAATTGTTGCCGGTCGGAATCCTGCCGTTGACCTCGGCGATAACCAGCTTGAGGTTTGGTCCCAGGGAACGGTTGCTCATCGAGCGCGGTCCTCCCGCCGTACCCTTTCCCGAAGAAATGCCGGTCGAGCGATTGGCGGAGTTCGTGACGGAAAAGGGCAATCCCGGAAACTGCAAGCGCGTGAAGACGGCCTGCGTCGAGGCCCCTCTGCCTTTCCTGCGGCGTGGACTGGAGTTCGTGGACACGCCGGGCGTCGGTTCGGCGATTGGGGCTAACACGGCAACCACGCTGCGATTTCTGCCCGAATGCGATGCGGTGATTTTTGTCACGAGCGTGGACACCCCCCTCACCAACGTCGAACTGGAGTTCTTGCGAGAGATTCAGGAGCACGTGGGCAAGATTTTCTTTGTGGTCAACAAAACTGACCTGCTCTCCGGCCACGAACGGCAGGAAGTTCTGGGATACATCGAGGACACTCTGCGCTCTCAAATGGGGTCCGAAGAAGTCAGAATGTTCCCACTCTCGTCCCGCGCCGGACTTTCGGCGAAGCTCGCTGGAGATGCCTCGGCCTACGAGCAAAGCGGCGTGAAAGACCTCGAGGAAAGGCTGGCCGCTTTTCTGTCCGATGAAAAGGCCTCGGTTTTTCTCACGGCGGTGGCCGACAAGGCGCGGCGCCTGCTGGAACAAGAGTCCTCCGAGGTGGCGCTGCGCCAGCGGGCGCGCGACATTCCCGAACCGGTTCTGTCGCAAAAGCTGGCAGCGTTAAAAGCGCAATGGCGCGAGCAAGAAGCGGCCCGGGGCAAACTGTTCCTGCGATTGCGCGGGCACCTCGTCGCGCAGACCGCGGCTGCCCTGACGCCGGAGTTGCAGTCATTCCTGTGTTCGCAAACCAGCAGATGGTTGTCGCGTAGTGAGCGCCTGCTGGCTCAGGCGAGATGGCGGCGATGCGCGCCGCTGCTGAAACGCTGCGTGCGGCTTGTGCTGCGGCAACTGCGGCGGGGCACATGGTTCTGGTTGTCGGGACAGAGGGAGCGGCTGAGCCTGGCGGTGGATGCGGCGGCGCGTGATCATTTGCAGCAACTTGAATCCAACGTAAGCAGCATTCACACGCTTGCAGTCAGTGTCTTGGGCCTACCGCAGTTAGTAAACCAGCCCGCAGATGTGCTTCCGCCCTGGCGCTTGTACCTGAAGTTTGAGCCGCCGTTCCTGCCGGACCTCCGCCAGGAAACGCCTATTCGCTGGCCGCTGGCCATTTTGCCCGCCACCCTGACACGGCGCTGGCTTAAGAAGAATCTGGAAACAGAATGCGTGCGCCTGGGGCACTCTTTACAAGACCAGGTTGTAGCGTTCGCTGCGAACAGCGTGAGCAAAGCAGTAGATGCTTTGGTGCGGGAGGTGGAAGATCGGGCGGCTGAAATCGCCTCCCGCCTTGTTGCGGCCATTACGGGCAAACCACTGGCGGCGCTTGGCCTGGTGCACGACGGCAAGCCCGTGCTGGTGGATTCAGAGTATGGCGACCCAGCGCTTCACGCCGTCCGGGCCAGACTGCTCACGTTGCGCGCGGACGCTCTCCAGTCCAGTGCGCTGACAAAGAGACCGGTGGACGGATTCTCGATAGAAAAGAGTGAGTCGCGAACGGCGCAACTTGCGGTGGAACCGCCTGTTGCCAAACTCGAGCAGGCCGACCTCGCCCGCGACCTGCAAACCCGGAGTTGCCCGGTGTGCGAACACCTGGCCAGCGCGGCCTTTGGCTTCCTGTCCAACTGGCAATCCACTCTCTATGCCGATGAGCAGACCCAGCGCGATTTCGCCGCCGAGTTGGGGTTCTGTCCATTGCATACGTGGCAATTGGAAGCGATTTCCTCACCGGTCGGCGCCTCTGTGGGACATGCCAGGCTCGTGGAGGAAGTGTCGCGGCTCCTTTCACGAGCGGCGCAGGACCCAGGAACCTGGCGTTTCCCATTGCAGATTGCAAGAAATTCCAGCGCCTGTCGTGTCTGCCAACTCTTGGGCCAAGCCGAATCGGCCTACATCCAACAGCTCGCCGCCTTCGTGCGCGAGCCGGCCGGACGTCAGGCCTACGCGCGCTCGCAAGGACCCTGTCTGCGCCATTTGGGATTGCTCCTCGCAGCCTCCACGGGCGAAGAAATCGGTCGCTTTCTTCTCACTGAGGCCGCCCGCCGTTTCGAAGAAATGGCGGAGGACATGCAGAGCTTTGGGATGAAGACGGAATCCCTGCGGCGGTCCCTTAAGAACCGTGATGAAGAAGATGCCTATCTACGGGCTATCATCCATCTGGTTGGCGCCAAAGGCGCCTGCTTTCCCTGGAACACGAATGGCGAGATATGAATGAGCCAACGGACCGGTCGCGAGCTGACGAACTTGAATATGGTGGGCGGATACCATTCAACCCGGCTCGCACGAGCGGCAGGGCTGCCATGAGTTTCCACAGCATCCTGTTCGAAGCATCTGACGACGGGAACGGAGGGGAAACGCCCGGGGCGCCCGCCTGCTTTCGCGATTTGAATCTCGACCAGATCGTGGACGCCATCACGGCCGGCCGGCAGGAATACGATCTCAAGCCGTTCTTTTACACCGCCCTGACCGATCTCGCTGCCATCTCGTATCGCCACGAAATCATGCGCGATCTTGAAAACGAGGTCCTGCTCCAGAGCATCAAATCCTTTGCCAACCGGATCCGCTCGATGCGCGCCCATCTGACGACCACAGAAAAACTGTATTACAAATACCAAAAGGAGGCCTGGTTTCTTGATGCGGTGGAAATCTACTGCGAAGCCGTCCAAAGCCTGGCGAATGATTTGGGCGCCTGCGATCCGAGGTCTCGGGGCATGCAGGCCTTCCGGGCGTACCTGGCGGAGTATGCCGGGTCAGCCCCCTTCCGGGCGCTCGTGCAGGAAACAAAGAGGCTGAAGTCCGAGCTGTCCGCCATCAGATACTGCCTGGTTATCAAGGACAGCAACGTCACGGTTCGGCATTACGAATCCGAGATCGAGTACAGCGCAGCCGTCGAGGAGACCTTCGCGAAATTCAAACAGGGCGCCGTGGACGATTATCTGGTGAAGTTCCTCGATTCGGGTATGAACCACGTCGAGGCAAAGGTTCTCGAAGGGGTTGCCCAATTGAATCAGGAGGTGTTCCTCGCGCTTGACGAGTTTTGCGCAAAGCACAGAAGTTTTTTCGACCACACAATCCAACAGTTTGATCGTGAGATACAGTTTTACGTCGCGTGGCTGGAGTATGCAGAGACCTTCAAGCGCGCTGGCCTGAGCTTTTGCTACCCCCTAGTGTCCGCCACGCGCAAGGACGTCAGGAGTCGCAACGGTTACGATCTGGCGCTGGCAGGCAGACTCATCCGTGAAAATGCGGCCGTTGTCTGCAACGATTTCATGCTGAGCGGTCAGGAGCGTATTTTTGTGGTTACCGGCCCGAATCAGGGCGGCAAGACAACGTTCGGCCGCACCTTCGGGCAGATGCATTATCTGGCGAGCCTGGGTTGTCCTGTCCCGGGCACGGAAGCCCAGCTCTTTCTGTGCGACCGGCTTCTTACCCATTTCGAGCGGGAGGAAGACATCACGAACCTGCGTGGCAAGCTGGAAGACGATTTGATCAGGGTGCACGGCATCCTCCAACAAGCCACCTCGAACAGCCTTATTATCATCAATGAGATTTTCTCCTCCACGACTCTAAAAGACGCCGTTCTTTTGAGTCGGAAGGTCATGCAGCGCATCTCGCAACTGGATTTGCTCTGCGTCTGTGTGACGTTCCTGGACGAACTCTCTTCCCTGAACGAAAAGACGGTCAGCCTGGTCGCCACGGTCATGCCGGACGATCCCACGTTGCGCACCTTCAAGATCGAGCGAAGGCTTGCCAACGGACTTGCCTATGCGTTGGCGATTGCCGAGAAATACCGCGTCACCTACGAGCGCCTGAAGGAGAGGTTGAAGCCGTGAAAGCGCGCCTGATGTTTCGCGATCGGGATTTCGACTTGCAAGAACCGCCAAGTCATCGGTACCGCCGGGAGGCCCAAGTGGTGCCTAAAGTGGTGCCAAACGAAGATGCGCTGACGCAGGATTTGGAATTGAACACATTGTTCAACGCCATGGCCGGCGGGGACACATTGCTCTTCCAGGTGGCGAGGCAGGCCGTCCTGTCGGGTCTGCATAACGATCGTGAAACCATTCTTTACCGTCAGGCGATACTCCAGGACTGCCTGAAGAACTATTCCGTCGTCCGCAACATCTACGCTGCTGCCGTAGAGACAATCGAAAGCGAAAAGAGGCGGTGGTACGGTGTCTTCAGCAGACGTTATCCGGGCAGTATATTGGGCAGCGGGGTCGATTTGGTGCAGTTGTATATGGAGACGCTCGGCAAATTAAAGCTCCTGGCCGATGAGCATGCCGGTCAATTCGCGTCGGAGGGTTTCAGGGCGTTTTTCGCTCTGCTCGAGGCGGAATTGCCCGATGAATATTTTGTGGCCGTCGAAGCCCATCTCAAGGAACTGAAATTCCGAGGAGGCGTCCTGGAGAGCGCCGAACTGGGCAAGGGGAATCAAGGCGCCAACTACGTGCTGCGCAAATCCCTGGCCAAGAAACCGGGCTGGCTCCGGCGGCTGCTCACTCGCCAGCCGCCCGCCTACACCTTTCGCCTCCATGAACGCGACGAGGCCGGCGCACGCGCTTTGGGCGAACTGCGGGACCGGGGGATCAATCTGGTGGCAAATGCGCTCGCGCAATCTGCCGATCATGTCTTGGCTTTCTTTGTGACACTGCGGCGGGAACTCGCGTTTTACCTGGGTTGCGTGAATTTGCACCGCCACCTCGGGCGCAAGGGAGCCCCCGTGTGCTTTCCTGAGCCGACGCTCGCTGGCGAGCCCAGGCACTCGTGCGTCGGCTTGCGCGATGCCTGCCTGGCTCTGAGCATGGATCGGACTGTCGTGGGCAACGATTTGAACGCCGCAGGCAAGAGACTCGTCATCATCACCGGCGCCAACCAGGGCGGCAAATCCACTTTCTTGCGCAGCCTGGGGCTGGCGCAACTGATGATGCAATGCGGCATGTTCGTGGCGGCGGAGTCTTTCAGCGCGGATATTTGCCACGGCTTGTTCACGCACTACAAGCGCGAGGAAGACGCTTCGATGAAGAGCGGCAAGCTTGACGAGGAACTCAGCCGGATGAGCGGCATTGTGGACGCGCTGACGCCGAATTCGGTGCTGCTGTTCAACGAGTCCTTCGCCGCGACCAACGAAAGGGAGGGCTCCGAGATTGCCAGGCAAATCGTCCGTGCTTTACTGGAAACACGCGTCAAGGTTTTCTTCGTGACGCACCTGTATAAATTCGCCCATGGCCTTTGCGAGGACAAGATGGACAGCGCCATCTTCCTGCGCGCCGAAAGACAAGCCGATGGCCGGCGGACCTTCAAATTGGTGCCGGGCGAGCCCTTCCAGACCAGCTACGGCGCAGACTTGTATGAAGAGATACGATCCGCAACCGCCAACTGCGTAGCGTGAAAGAACCTGACGTATGGTCCAGTCAATCGTCACATTGGATTTAGAGGGAGTGCTGATCCCCGAGATTTGGATCGCCATCGCTGAGCAGACGGGCGTCCCCGAATTGCGCCGCACCACCCGTGATGAGCCGGATTTCGACAAACTCATGCGCCGTCGTCTGGTAATTCTGGAAAGGCTCGGTTTCAAGCTTTCTGAAATTCAACGAGTCATCGGCGCTTTGCGACCGCTCGAAGGGGCAAAGCCTTCTCTCGATGAATTGCGGTCGAGCGTCCAGGTCATTATTCTATCAGACACCTTTGAGCAGTTTGCCGCCCCCTTTCTCCGCCAACTCGGCTGGCCCACCCTGCTCTGTCATCGTTTGGTTGTCAGCAACGATCACGTCCTGGATTACAAACTGCGAGTGCCGGGACAAAAAGAGAAGGCGGTTGCCGCCCTGAGGACACTCAACTATCACGTCATCGCCGCCGGCGATTCCTATAATGACATCGCCATGCTCAGCGAAGCCAGCGTGGGCATCCTTTTCCGCGCGCCAGATCCTGTGAAGGAGCAGTTTCCGCAGTTTAGGGCCGTCGAGTGTTACACCGAGTTGATGAAGCTCATCCATAAGGCGATGGCCTGAAGCTAACATAGGTTTATGAAGCTGCTCATCGTATCTGATATGAGTGACGAACGGATGTTCTTCGAAGAGCGCTCAACCGAGGTTTGACCATGCCAAAGTACGTCTGCCAACATTGCGGCCAGCAGCTCGAGGCCCCGGAATCAATCGTGGCCTGCCAAACCTCTTGTCCGGGTTGTGGAAAAATGACGAAGCTTGCGTCTCCGTTGTCGAAAGGCCTAAACGCCCCAAAAATGACCATAACTCCGATCTTCCCGTCCAAAGGACTTACCCCGGCAGAGGTGGGTGAGGTAGCTCGCGAACTCGTCGCCAATGTGGAACGAGTCATCGTCGGCAAGCATGAACAAGTCGTCCTAGCCGTGGCCACTCTGCTCGCAGAAGGGCACCTTTTGGTGGAGGATGTCCCGGGGGTCGCCAAGACCATGCTTGCGCGGGCGATTGCCCAAAGCGTTGGCTGCACGTTCAAACGCATCCAATGCACCCCGGACCTGAAGCCGTCCGACGTTCTCGGCCAGCCATTCACCGAGCCCGAAACCGGGCAGGCGGAATACCGATTCGGGCCGCTGTTCGCGCAAATTGTCCTGGTGGACGAGATCAACCGGGCCAGTCCCCGCACCCAGGCGGCCACGCTGGAGGCGATGGGAGAAGGAATGATCTCGGTGGAAAGAGTCACCTACCGCATGGAGCGGCCGTTCATGGTGATTGCCACGCAAAACCCCATCGAACAGGAAGGCACGTTCAGTCTGCCCCAGGCCCAGTTGGATCGATTCCTGATTCGGCTCAGCCTCGGTTACCCCTCTCTTGCGGACGAAAAGCTGATGTGCGAGCGGTTTCAGTTCGGTCACCCCATCGAAACCCTCAAACCCGTTACCACGCCGGACCGCATCGTGAAGTGTCAGGAGGCGGTGCGCGCGGTGAGGCTCGACTCCGACGTTTGCGACTACATTTTGGCGCGCGTCCGCCAAACTCGCGAGCATCCCGGGCTGTTGCTCGGCGCCAGCCCGCGCGGCTCCCTGGGATTATTTCGCGCGGCCCAGGCCATGGCCGCAATTAGAGGCGAGGATTCGGTTTCCATCGCCCAAGTCAACTCGTTGGCGGAGGTGGTTTTGGCCCACCGCCTCATCGTGCGGGCAGAACGAAAACAGCGATGGCACGAAGGCGGCGAGGTGATTCGGGATATTCTCGCCGGAAAGAAGCCCGATTGAAGGGAAGGTGAGGTTCCGGCAGAGTCGTTCTTGCGCCCATGCTCAGGTCTTTTATATTTGATTCGGGCAATGGAGTTTGCCTCAAGCGTCCCGCGGGAGAATCCCGACGAGTCGGGACTGATAACTCCTACCAAACAGACGAATTTGTCGAGGTAGCGAGTTATGAAGATACTTATCTTTACTGACAGTTCTGGCACCGTTCTGCGGGCCGTCGCTGAATCCGAACCTGACACCGTCAAAGTGGTTTCGATTGGCCATTCGGCAAATGGCCAATCCGCTGTGCAACCACTTCACAGAACCGCGAGGCTCAAGTTCATTCATTTCCCGGGGGGCCCCTCAAACCGTCGGGACAATCGTCTCCCTGGTCGCTGAATCCCGAAAAGCCATTTTGCACACCGAATGCGTCGTTATGAAAATACTGCTTCTCTCCGACATTCACGGCAACTGGCCCGCCCTGCAAGCCGTATTGGCCGCCGAGCCGGAGGTTGATCAGATTCTGTGCCTCGGGGACCTGGTCAACTATGGCCCACAGCCCGCCGAGTGTGTTGCCTGGGCCATGCGGACGCTTGCCTCCGATTGGCTGGTACAGGGGAATCATGACAGGGCGGTGGCGCTGGACGAGGGTTCGCGGTCCTCGACGGCCTACCAGGCCCTGGCGGTGGCGACCCAGGCGGCGACCAAAGAGCTTGTCACGCCCGAGATGAAGCAATTCCTGTCGGGGCTGCAGCCGCTACAACGGTTCCAGCTTGATGCGGCGATTTGTGTGGCCTGCCACGCCGTGCCCTCGGACCCGCTGTACTTTTACCTTCGCGAAATCACCCCGGTCAGGCTGTGGGAATCAGAACTGAACACGGTGAACTATCCCGACTTCCTTTTCCTTGGTCACACCCATGTACCGATGAAGACGCGCTTCCGCAGGACGCTGGTGGTGAATCCGGGCAGCGTCGGCCAGCCCAAAGACGGCGATCCCCGCGCGGCTTATGCGGTCTGGAACGATGGGGAGGTCACGCTTGAGCGGGTCACTTATGACGTGGAGAGAACCATCTCTGCCTATGGCGGCCTGGGTCTTCAACAACATATCATTGACACCCTGGCCGAAGTGTTGCACACGGGCGGGCATTTGCCGTTGGACCAAAACGCCGAGGAGCTCTTCAGCGCCTACTACCAAAAGCATCCGGACAAGCTGGCGGCCATGTTCTACCTGCAGAAGCTGCTTAACCGGCGCATTGGGGTGGATACGGATAAAATGGATGACGCCCAGCGCCAGCATTGGATGCTAAACTACTGCCGCGCCCTAATCCAGGAAGCCACCGAACTGACCGACTGCATGCCGTGGAAATGGTGGGCCAGCTATCAGAAGTTCGACAAGCAGAACGCCCGCGTCGAAATCGTGGACCTGCT
>Ga0326727_10022083_pt1 | contig 12354 bp, 10 predicted proteins | sample MB2enrmetagenome_FD_207643 | JGI IMG/M metagenome (GOLD analysis project Ga0326727, IMG submission 207643) | Lab enriched peat soil microbial communities from McLean, Ithaca, NY, United States - MB29MY | ecosystem: Environmental > Terrestrial > Soil > Wetlands > Peat | place: USA: New York...
CGTCCAGCCGGTACTGGCCGCCGTCGTCCCAGCCCAGGCGGTGCAGGGCCGCCCGGCGCAGCAGGCAGGGGTAGCAATAGCCGCAAGCGCCGGCCGGCCGCCGCTGCCAGCGGGCCACCACCGGCCGGGCGCAGGAGATGGTGCGGGGAAACAGTTCCTGCAGCAGGGGTAAGTTCCGGCAAGTCAGGAGAAGCTCGCCCTTGGTCCGGTCCTGGTAAGGATTGGTCAGGGGATGATTTAAGCCAACCCGCTCCCACCAGGCGGAAAGCTGGGTCAGGAAGTGGGGATGGGTGGTGCGGGTGCTATAGGCCCCCAGGCGGCTGCCGGTGAGGGGCGGGTTGAGGCTGACCCAGCCGTTTTCCGGCATGAAAAGAGGGGTGCCGTCGCCGAAGGCGGCAGCGGTGGCCAGTCCGAGGGCCAGGAAAAGGAGCGAGCGGCTGCGCAGGCTGAGTTCCGGGGCCTCGGGGAATTGCACCCTGATCCCCAGGTGATGCACTTGGTCGGGGCCATAGTGCGTCTTCAGCGTTGCGGCCAGGCCCTGTTGGAGGGAAGCCAGTTGGCCGAAATCATAATGACTGACCAGGACCAGGCGCCGCCCCTGCTCCAGCAGGTCAATGGCCCCCACCAGAGAGTCCAGGCCGCCGGAGAACAGGGCCACCGCCTCGGGTCGCCAGGGCTGGGGCCAGGAGGCCTGAAACCCCAAGGCAATTTTGGCCGAGCGGGGCTTCAAGGTCCAGCCGTCGCCGGTGAGGAAGTTTAGGAGGCCCACCAGCGCCGGGGTCAGGGAACCCCAGGATGCCGGGGTGGGCAAATGGAGGACAATCTCCCGGGTCCAGGCGTCCGGGGCCTCCCGCCGGGGCAGGAGTTTGTCCGCGGCCCAGACCCCCAGGGCGGCCAGGAGAAAACCCTGGGCCGACTCCCCGGGCAAATAAGGCGCGGCCAACATTTGCCCCAGGTCGAGGTGCAGGGGGTAGCCGGGGCGGCCTGGCTCATTCAGGTGAATCTGCGCCGTCAGCCCTGGAGGGGGCCGGCGTTTCTCGCCGGGGGCACGTACATAGAGGTGGGCCATGGAAAACCGGTTTTGGGTTTTCGGTTTTGGGTTTTCGGGAAAAAATCCGTTTTCCGGCTGGCAGATTTTACCGCGTTTGGGGAAGAGGTCAAGCCCTTAGGCGGAAAGCGCCGCGCCTCCCGCCTTTAGCATTTGCGTTGATAAAATTGTTTTTTAATATTAGGTTAATCCCTACCCCTGCAAGAGGATGAATAAACAAATAGACTTTCTGGAAGGCTGTAGAAGTCGGGGCGCCTGCCAGGTTGGAACTTGCTAGGGGCATAGGATTTTATCGAGATCTTATCTATGCTAGTAAGTGGTTAAAATGATTATCGATGCACATTGTCATGCCGGACGCGGCGATTTGTTGACCGAGCCCTGGCGCACCATGGCGCCCCTTCACCACTACCTGCGCCGGGCCCGGGCCGCCGGCGTCAACCAGACCATAGTCTTTCCGATCTCCCACACCGATTGCCGCGCCGCCAACCGCGAGTTGGCCCGGATGGTCGCCCGTCATCCGGGGAGACTAATAGGCTTTGCGTCGGTCCACGCCAGCCGCGATGCCGGTAAAATCCGGCCAATGGTGGAGGAGGCGGTCACGCGGTTTGGTCTTCGGGGCTGAAGGTGCATGGCGATGAGGCATATCCAACCCGAGAAATCTGCGAAGCCGCTCGTAGGTTCGCGCTGCCGATGGTCGTGGATGTCAGTGGGCAGGCCTGACACGTGGAAATGTTTGCCCCGGAAAGGCATGAGAACTGACGATTTGGGCGGTAAGATTCAAAATTTCAGGAGCCATGTGGAAGTCTCCTTTTATTTTTGACAAAGTTGATTAATCACGGGAAGTGGTTATCTTATTTGCCAACAGAGCCTTTTTGTCAAGGATTTTTGTGAATAAAGGCCAGAGCCAGGAGGTTAATGAGATGGAAATAAAGATTAAATTTTCCGGAATGACTGTAACAGCCTCCTTATTGATCATCTGGTGGTTGCGCCTCATCTTCGGTGGAAACATCACCCTCTAAGGCACAATCATCATTGATTTATATAGAACAACCTTTGGAGACCAGTTAGGAAAGGCAACGATGAAGCCACTATCGAAGAGAGAACATCGAACAAAATGGGAGACTTATCTATATTACAAAGGGGAATTTTTAAAACGAAAACAGGAAATGTTATCACCAGTAAAGAAGGAATTTCAAAAGGAGGTAGGAATTCCACGGACAAGGATTATTCGTGAATCAGAAAATAAGGTCACGATTACCTCAAAGTTAACCAATCCAGAGGTTCTGACCTCCCTTTTTGATTCAAAGAAGAAAAAACTTAATGTGTCAATTAATCTGGAGGCTCCTAACTGGTTGATCGGTGTAATTCTCGAGCATTTACTTAACGATACTAGGGAAAAAGAGGGCATTAAAGAAAAAACAATATCTTTTGATATGTTGGAGATCTATTTGAAAATCTTTGATTTAAATAAGGAAGGCAAATCCCCCAAAGAAATAGCAAAAGAAGTTTATCCGATTGAATACAGAATGCGTCAATATGGTACAATGGATTCCTTAATTAAAAAGGTTAAGAGAAATATAGAAGAGGCTAATATGGTCGTTGAATTAGGGGGAAAAATAATTTAACGTCTAAAATGGGGCATTATCCCGGCTGAAGTCAACGGTCACAAGTATAGGAACGCCGCTGTTGCAATGCAGTAATGGCAAGATGCGGCCTGATCTGGAGGTACGTTATGCCCCAGTGCCCTATCTGCAACGCTGCCATATGGATGGGCCAGCGCTACTGCACAATCTGTGACAACTACCTCCCTAATCCCGAAGAAGAGGACCATTTTTGCCCCCAGTGCGGCATTCGGGTAGCCCCTCAGCAGAGAATCTGTCCCAAGTGCAATGCCAGCCTTATGGAGATGGCGGGGACCAGCTATACGGCGCTGCCAAGAGCGCGGAAGCTTTCTCCTTGGGTCCTGGGCATTTTCATCGGCACCAGTTTGGTCATCGTGCTATTGTTATTAGTCCTCCTCTTCAACAAAAGTTCTGGACCTCCTCAGCTGATGGTGACGCCGCCCTCTCCGGCCGCTTCCGGCCAAACTCCTACTACTACCTCGTCCCAGGCAGAAACATCCCCATCGGCCCCCACGGCTCCTGCTGCCCAGGAACCGGTCGTCCCATCAGCCCCTGCGCCCCCTGCTTCCCCGGAAGTGATGACCCCAACACCATCGCCACCCCTATATTTTGTGAATATCCCCTTCCTGGCCCTCCGGGATGGCCCCAGCATGTCTTCACCCCAGATCGCCACCCTCGACTTCAAAGACAAGGTGGAGCTCCTGGACATCTCCCGTGGATGGGGAAGAATTCGGGACGTGCAGCGCAATATCGTCGGATGGTCGTATATGCGGTATCTGGTGCCGGTGACCGCAGACTCGGAGCCCCCTCTGAAAGAGCGTTAGGCTCAGGAGGTCTCCTCTCTGCCGGTAACTCCCCAAGCAAAAGTGTCAGTTGCTGCTAAAGGATAAACTGTCAAGTTCCCGAAATTTCAAACTATCCGGAACATATCTTTATTTTTTGGCCTGCTTGATCCCTTTCATTCAGTACGGATGTTCTAGCTTCCTTTCCTCGCAGGAACCAGCCATACCTTCCCCACAAAGGGCCTGGGAAGATATGCAGATCATATATTCATTTTTTGCTGGATTGGTGATAAGTTCTAGAAACTTTCGAATCCAAGATTTTCGCTTTCCCTTTGGTAAGTCCAACGATCCACTACTCTAACTCAACATGTTGATCAGTTTTTGGGGGGCAGGTCACCCGGTCAACCGCAGAAAACTTGAAAGAGCATCAGGTCGGAGATGCCGAAGACCACCTTCACCTCTCTGGTGGGAAGAGGCAAGCGAGTCGATCGAGGATTTGGACCGGCAAGACTGACCAAAAGAGCCTTCAGTGAAAAAAAAGCTTGACGGACCTGACTCTATTAAATTAGTCATAATTTATCAGGAAAAACGTTGATGGAGAAGGGATGAAACTCACCTGTCTGAGCGAATACGCCCAATTGGCCCTGGCGATCCTCCTGAAGCTCTGTCCAAAAGAAATCGCCCTTTTCCATTACGGGCGATTCAAGAAAGAGGTAATAGCGAAGCTCCCTCATGCTGACTTTGAAGAGCAGCTAATTCTTGTGATAGCGGCTTAATCTCCAGAGCAAAGGAGATAATAGCACTGGCAAGTCAATCTCTCTTATTGACAAGGAAGTTGCCCTTCTCGGCCCCGAGCAGAATCCGGTAGGCGGAAGGGATAGAGAGTTCAATGAGTAGCTGGTTTCTGGGACAAACAGATTACCTCTATTTCCTTTACGGCCTGGCCTTTATCGGGCTGGGAGTCGTGTCTTATCTTCTTTCCTGTCAAGTCAACCAGCGGCTGGCCTGGATTTGGCTGGCTCTCTTCGGCTTCACCCATGGGACCCATGATTGGCTGGACCTCCTTACCATAATTCACCAGGATGTCTTATGGTTGGTAGTCTGCCGCTGGATCTTGTTGCCCGCTTCATTCCTCTTCCTCGCCGAATTTGGGCGGCTCAACCGGGTTCGGCAGCGCGGCCGGGGGCCGAGTCGCTGGATTCTGGGGGTCCTGGCCCTCCTCGGCTGCCTGGGGGCCTGGTGGGGGTGGAATGGCCTGGGCGCCACCACCCGGTATGCCCTGGGGTTGGTGGGTAGCCTGGCTGCCGGGCTAACCCTGTATAATGCAGCTCGCCCTGATGACCAGGGCGGCGCCTGGCTGAAAGCCGCGGGCCTGGGCTTTATCCTTTATGGTCTGGCCATCGCGGCGACGGTTCCCGAGGCCGCCTTCTTTCCGGCCACCGTTTTGAATAGTCAGGCGTTCGCCAACCTCACGGGCCTGCCGGCCGTGCTGCTGCAAACCTTCCTGGCGGTGGCAATAGCCGCCATGAGCTTGGGATATCTTTGGAGCACCTGGTCAGCCGAACTTCTCGGAAGTCACCGTTATCGAGTCCGTTACCTGCATGGCATAGTTGCTGCTCTGGTTGTCATCCTGACCGCCGGTTGGGTTCTAATCCAATTCCTGGGTCACCAGGCCCAAGAGCAAGTGCGGAAGGACACAGACAGCCGCGGCAATCTCATCATCCAGCGCCTCATCTTCGAATTGGAAGAATCCGAAGCCGCGGCCAAAGCCATGTCCGGCTCCCCCTGGATCGCTCCGGTCCTGTTATCTAAGACTCCCGAAACCCTGGTCCAGGCCAACTCGGTGTTGGACCGTTACCAGATGAGATTCGGGGCCTCGCCGGCCTATATCCTGGACCCTACTGGTGACTGTATCGCCTCTTCCAACCGGAACGACCCTGACAGTTTTGTGGGGCATAACTATATTTTCCGCCCCTTCTTTCAGGAGGCTATGAAGGGCCTGCCGGGCCGCTACTTCGCCCTGGGAATAGTTTCAAAAAAACGTGGTTTTTTTGCCGCGCATCCGGTGCATGACCCGGCGGGTAAGATTGTGGGCGTGGCGACCATCAAGAACCCGCTGATCCTGTTCCAACAGGGGCTGCAGGAGAGCGATCCAGCTTTTCTTATCGATGAGAAAGGGGTAATCTTCCTGAGCAGCCGACCCAACCTGGAGAGTCAAAGCCTCTGGCCCGTGCGGCCTTTGGAAAAGGTGGAAAAACTCCAGTTCGGCACCGACCAGGTTAAGCCGGTTTTTTCTCAAGTCCTCACCGAGGGGGCTGAGGTTAAAGTTGAGGGCCGGCCCTATTTGTTTTACCGTCAATATATAAACGCCCCGGGGGCGTCGGGCTGGTCCCTGGTCTTGCTGACTCCCAACAACCTGGTGGTCTTTTATCGCTTCCTGGGCATCGCAATTACCTTTATTTGCGGGCTGTTCACCCTGCTGGCGACCGGCAGCAACCTGTCCATCCGGGAGGGCGAGGCCAGGTTCCGCACTCTCTTTGAAAACATGAGCGAGGGGGTGGCCCTGCACGAAGTAATTTATAACGACGACGGCCAGGCCGTGGACTACCGGATTCTCTCCACTAATCCTGCCTTCGAAAAACATACCGGTTTGAACCCGGCCCAAGTGCAAGGGCAGCTGGCCAGTAGCGCTTATGGCACGGGTAACGCCCCTTATCTGGAAACTTATGCCCGGGTGGCGCGTTCCGGCCAACCTTTGGTTTTCGAGACCCATTCTCCCTTGATGCAGCGGCACTTTCACATTTCCATCACTTCGCCCAAGCCGGGGCAGTTCGTCACCGTTTTCGAAGACATCACCGAACGCAAACGAACTGAGGAGGTGCTCAAGGAATCGGAAAAGAATCTGCGCCTCTTGTCGGGTCAACTCTTAAATGCTCATGAGTCCGAACGGAAACGTCTTTCTCGGGGGCTTCATGATGAATTGGGACATTCTTTGCTTGCTTTAAAGCTTCAAATAGAATTAGTGCAAGACCAACTATTGCCACAACAGGATTCTTTGAAAAGCGAAGTAAGAAAGATACTTGGGTCTGTCAACGCCACCATTGAAGAGGTTCGACGTCTCTATTATGCTCTTAGTCCAGGCGACCTGGAGGATCTTGGTCTGACCGCCTCTCTGCGTTGTTTGCTTGAAGATTTTGCCGAGCTGCAAAAGCACATAAAATGGACGATTAATTGGGATAATCTTGACGGCCTGTTTCCTTTGTCCACTCAGACGGCCATCTACCGGGTGGTGCAGGAGGCTTTGACCAATATTGGCAAGCATGCTGATCCCAAGCAGGTATCCTTAAAGATTACCCGTGATAAACGAGAGGTTGACATAACCATAGAAGACGACGGTGTCGGCTTTGACCAGAATAAGGTGAGCGAGAAGAAAACCTTGGGCCTGTTGGCCATGGAAGAGCGAGTCAAGATCCTGGGCGGCTCTTTTGAACTTTGGAGCCAACCAAATCGTGGGACACGTATTACCTTCAGAATTCCAATTCCCGAAGGAGAGTGATCATGGAGTCCTACTCTATCGTCCTTGCCGACGATCATCCCATGTTCAGGGAAGGGATCAGAAAGATTATCGAACGGATCCAGGACGTGTCAATCAGCGGCGAGGTCAACGATGGTCTCGAACTGCTGGAATTCTTTAAAAGATCAAACCCCCAAATGGCCATTGTAGATATTTCTATGCCGAACCTCCGCGGTTTAGAAGCTCTCAGGGAAATTAAAAGAAATTATCCCAAAGTAAAAATTTTGGTTTTGACCATGCATAAAAAGAAGGAATTTGTCCGGCAGGCATTGAAAGACGGCGCGGACGGGTTTTTACTCAAAGAAGATGCAGGTGGTGAGCTGATTAGAGCGGTGCAAACCGTTAGGAAGGGAGAGAAATATATCTCGCCTCTGCTCTCCGGCCTGCTGACCACCCTGGCATTGGGGGAACAGGAAAACGAGATCTTGACCCTGCGAGAAAGGGAAGTCTTAAAACTACTGGCGGAAGGCAAAAAAACGGATGAAATCGCCAGAGCTTTGTATATCAGCCACTACACAGTGCGCCGGCATCGCTACAATATCATGGAAAAGCTGGACATTAAGAATATGGCTGATTTAGTCAAGTATGCCATCTCACAACACTATATTTCAGGCCTCGCTTGATTTTGACAGGTTTCTGAGTCATAAAAATCACTGAAAATGCACGGACCACCGCACTTCCTTTCTGGCTTCAATGTCTTACCTGATCAAGTGCGGTACCCCTCGGGTTATGAGGCGGGCTACTCGTAGCGCACCGCCTCTGCCACCTCCATGCGGCTCGCCTGTCTGGCGGGGAAGTGGCCGGCAACTATCCCCAAAAACATCTCAAGATGGCCCAGAATGCGGCCCCAGATATTGGGAACCCCGGTGAAGAGCATTAAAAGATCAACCGGCTCTTTTTTAGCCGGGGCTAGGGATGAAAAGAAAGAACGGAGTCTGATGAGAAGTGGAAAAGCTCCCGCTCCCAACGGCCTCTGAGAGGCTTTAGACATCTGCCAGGGGCCAAGTCCATTTGACCCCTGTTCCTTATGGCTTGGGATAAAAGCACGGATTAAATCCCCCCTGCCCTGCGTGCACGGTTCCCGCCCTCCGAAGAAAATTAAAAGTGTTATTTTCCTCAGGCCCAAACTCCAGCAATCCGGGTGCGACAGTAAGGACAACTCCCCCCGGTGATGGAATTCTGAAGGACCTTGAACCCCAGACGCTGCACCACGAGACGGCCGCAGTTCGGACAGTAGGTGTGGTTCCCGGGATGGGGCGCCAAGTTGGAGACATAGACAAACTTCAGCCCGGCGTCCAGACCAATCTGCCGGGCCATCTCCAGGGTGGCCTGGGGGGTGGTTGGTAGATTCATGAGCTTATAGGCGGGCTCAAACCGCTCAAGGTGCCACGGGGTGTCGGGGCCCAGATTCTGGTAAAGCCAGCGCGCCATTTGGGTCAAGGAGGCCCGGTCATCATTTAAGGTGGGCAGGATGAGGGTGGCCACTTCCAGCCACTTTCCCTGGGATTTCACCAGAACCATGGAGTCCAGGACCGGTTTCAGGGTTCCGAGGATGATCCGCTTGTAGAAGTCCTCGCTGGCCCCCTTGTAGGTGATGGTCAGCGCATCGATATGGGGCACCAGCTCCAGCAAGGGTTTGCGCTCCATGTAGCCGGCGGTGCACAGGGTGCGCTTCAAACCCAACTGGCCGCAGAACTGGGCGAAATCCGCGGTAAATTCCGGGGCGCAGTCGGGCTCGGTGTAAGTGAAGCTGACGCCGCCCACTTTCTTGGCCGTCATCTTCCGGCCCACCTCGCTAAAATCGAAGGGCACAATGTTGCGGGTTTGGAGGGGAGAGCGCTGGGAGATCTCCCAATTCTGGCAATAGAGGCAGCCCAGGTTGCAGCCGGCATGGGTTACGGCCAGCACCAGCATGCCGGGATGGAAGTGATTCAGAGGGTTTTGGTCCACCGGGTCCAGGTTAACGATGCATGGCTGGCCATAGGCGTGGGTCACCAGCGCCCCCCGGATATTTTGCCGCACCCGGCATTCCCCCATCTGTCCCAGTGCCAGGGTCTCTTGTTTGGGACACAAGAGGCACTTGACCCTGCCACCTGGCAAGCTCTCCCAGTACCGGGCCGGCATCGGACCGGCCTTGGGTGCGGCCCAGGCAATGTCACTCTCCGCCAGACCAAAGGCATTTAGGGCCTGGAGGACCGCCGGAGCCAGGGTGACGCCTAAACCCAGGCGGCCCAGGCAGGCCAGGAAGGCCCGGCGACTCTGATCCGCCTGCTTCACTGCCTTCATTTCCGCCTCCTTCATCGGCTCGCGGCCACATTGTTTCCCTGCAGGCGTTCCTCCAGGATGGGGATGATCCGCGGGGTGAGAAGAAAACGGCCCACCCTGGAAAGCTGAGCCCGACGGCCATGGGGTGAGCGCCGCTCCGCCTCGGCTCGTAAATCCTTCAGGCGGTCCTTGGGTATTAATTCTTCGGCTAGTTTCTCCTTGTTCATTTCAAAGTCCACCTCGGGCAAGCAGCGCACCTTCTCCATCAGGTTCAGCAGCCGGGACCGCTCCGCCGCCTGCTCGGCCTCGCTCAGGCGAAAACGATTCTGGCTGTAGTTTTCCACCATCCGCTGGATGATCTCTTCCTTGCGGGCCTGCCACCTTTCCTGGGGAATTTGCCGCAGGCGGCGTAGTTGTTTAATGGCCCCATCGCTGGACATGGCCTGGCCTGCCCGCACCGGATCGCGCAAATCCAGGGGCGGGATCAGGCAGGGGTTGAAGTCCTGGGCCACCTTGAGTTGCTCCGGGGACAGGACCTGGCGTAATCTGGCTTCCAGCGCCTGATAGTGGACGCTCAACTGCTGGTTGGCCTGATCCCTGAGATCACGGAGATGGTGCTCGATCTGAGCTGCCCGAGCCGGAATCTCCCCACGGGCCGGGGCCCCTTTCTGGATCTCTGCCCGCAGGGGGGTATAGGCGGCCGTCGCCTGCCGCAGGGATTCCTTGATCTCTGGCGAGTTGATAGTGGCCTCCCTAGCCTGGCGAGCTTCCTGAGCCAGTTGGAGGATTTGCTCCATTTGCTCCCGGTTCAAGTGCAGGGCATTCAGCAGGTTGATGGCAGAGATGTCATCCTGCAAGGTCGCCACCTGTTCGCGGAGCTGCGACCATTCCGAATCGCCCGGCGCCTCGGCCTGGCGGGGACCCGCCTCCATCCGGCCGCCCCCCCAAAAAAAGAGCAGCATGAAGGTAAACATTGATATCCTGATCAACCGCATAGTTCTATCTCCCAGTGGACCTAGCAAATATCACCTGCTAGAATAGACTGCCTAAAAATTAAATTGTTAATCCACCGGGCGCCAAGGCATTTTTCCGGCAGCATCCGGAAATTTAAGGACGGGAGGGCAGGAGTCCCTTTCCGCGGGTTTTGCCTTGGGGCCAAAAAAATTAATTGGTGAAGGACAGGCGATATAGGGTGCAAAGGGACGGGGCCAATGGTCGGCCACTGGCCCCGCAGATTTTTTCGTTTACCAAATGTTTACCATTTACCCCTTGATAGGGGTGTTTTTAGGCCGGTTTTATTATAATGGTTATACACCATTTTTTAGAGCAAAATCAGCAAAGTGTGATTGTGCCTGACTTTCATAAAAAACCCCTGAACAGAGACTCGGCCAGGGTGCGGCTCTTGGGGGCCTGCCCCGTAAGATTATGTACTTTCTGAGGAACATAATTTGAAGCTGGTGTCCGAAATGACTGCCCGGTTTCTACCGGTCCTTTTTGCTTCAAAGAGAGCCTTGTCTGCCAAATTGATGAGCAGGTCAAGGGTTTCCGGCGTGGGCGGATGAACTAAAGAAGTGGGATCAAAGGCATAGGCACCAAGACTTATGGTTACCTTTATCAGGCTTTCCTCGAGGTTCAGCGGCTGGCTGGCAATTTGGCGTCGTAACCTTTCGGCTGTCAGGCTTACCGCTTGGCGATCGGTTTCCGGCAGGAGCAGGATAAATTCCTCCCCCCCATACCGGGCAAAGATGTCCACGACCCGTACAAACTTGCGCACTAAATGGGCAACCGCTTGCAATACCTTGTCCCCAACGGCATGGCCGTAGATGTCGTTGATTCGCTTGAAGTAGTCCAGGTCGAACATGATCACCGCCAGGGGATGACCATAACGGCAGGTCCGTTGCAATTCCAGGTTGGCCATTTGATAGAAATGTCGGCGGTTGAAGATCCCGGTCAGGGGGTCGGTGATGGACAACTGGCGGTACAGCTCCTCGCTTTGGCGCAGAGATTCCTCTGTTTTTTTCCGGAGTTGCACTTCTGCCTCCAACTCCCTATTGATCCGGGTAAGTTCAGCATCTCTGGCTTTAATCAGGGAGAATTCCTCAACCAGGTTCTGGTACTTGAATAAGAGGAGAAAAGCAGCTATGGCGGCCACGAGAGTCGAGGCAAAAGGCACTATGCTCGCCTCCCAATTCACCGTACCCTTAAATAAAACAAGTCTGAAAAACTGGAAGACCGCGAGGGTGATAATCACCTGGATTGACCATAGACTCAACTTGGCGACTATCGAAATATTATTCAAATAGTGTTGTTTCTCCACCTTTTTCAAAGATATCAACTCCTTTGAATAAATCTTAAAGGCTTTTATATTATGAGACTGTTGAATAAAGTAAAAGTTGGTTGTGGCCTTTTTGGTCACTTAACGGTTCATAATGGTCCGAAATTTTGCGGCAGCCTCGGCCGTCACGGTCAAATAATGGTTTTGGGGATCCCCCCTACCGAAGTCAACCTCCAATAGGCTTTTGCCCAGATTGGCGTTGGTATCATAGCAGAAACTTTGCCGAATGTAAAATTTCAAGACCGGGGCCCATCACCCTGGAGGGCATCGGTATTTCCCCAAGCGAAAAAATGAAAAATTTCCCGCACGGCCCTTACAAGGACATAGGGGGCAGGAGTCCCGTCCCGGGGTTTCGGTTTCCGGCCCGGAAATTCTTAGAGGGGCGGGCGGCGGGGGGCCATGGGCGAAGCCGTCAGACAGGGGCAGGCTATTTGCCAGGGGCACATGAATGACTGCTGCAATCCACCATTTATACGAAGCTAAAAACTTCGGATAGCCAGTTCATACCTGAAATCTTCTCCTTTCCAGTGATAATTGTTGATCCTGGCAAGTTTTGGAAACTTTCGAATCCGAGATTTTTGCTTGCCTTTTGGCAAACCAACCTTAACTTTACTTTATCCACATTCGGTCATTTATCTTAAACGAAAGGAGGTGAGGACGGGATGAAGCAGGCTCTCAGTAAAGAGGCCCTGGCAAAAGAGGCCGCCTTCTGGGGTTACGTTAAAAAA
>Ga0326727_10022084_pt1 | contig 12354 bp, 5 predicted proteins | sample MB2enrmetagenome_FD_207643 | JGI IMG/M metagenome (GOLD analysis project Ga0326727, IMG submission 207643) | Lab enriched peat soil microbial communities from McLean, Ithaca, NY, United States - MB29MY | ecosystem: Environmental > Terrestrial > Soil > Wetlands > Peat | place: USA: New York...
ATGAAATCCCCAAAAGGCGCCGACAACAATTCATCCTGAGAGTAACCCCAACCCCTTTCCCATTCTTTGTTAGTTTTCCTGAAATAGCCGTCTGTGGATGCGATACAAACCATATTGGGCGCGAGATCGAGGAATCGTTCTAACTCTTGCTCCGCCCGCTTGCGCTCTGCGATGTCAATGGGGACTCCGTTCCAAAGGATGTCGCCGTTAGACAATTGCTGTGGTATTGACTCCACGAGAAACCACTTGAGCTGCCCATTTACATCTTCAGCAACCACTTCATGCAATGCATGCAATTCGATTGTGAGCTGCTCCTTGGTCTTGGCTTCATCCTGCATATCCGACTCCTCACAAAATCAGATCAATCTCCGGTGAAAGGTAGACTCACGTTTTCACTCCAATTGTTACCTGCTTCGATAACTTTTTATGTATAGGCTGTGAAAGATCATGTATATTTAACATGGTGTTTCTTTTTTTTTAGTTACTGAACCCAATGGAATTAGTTGAACAAGTATTGTCAAAATACCTATACCTACCATAATATAAAAAATATTTGAGTCCATCCGGCTTTGCTCCATAACATCAAAAGGATCATTCGAACGACCGCTGGGTCTAAATGCTTTTGAAATAGCCGGTCAAAACTAAATGTGCTCAAATAGGACCCGGCATTGAAAACATTTCCGCTTTGTTTAATTAGTGCCGGGGACCTCGAAAGAATTCTCGAAGGTCCTCTAATTCCCGTTCCTGCTCTTTCTTTATGTTCTCAGGGAGATACTCCTGCCGGTTCAAGAGATAGAAAATCATCACGAGGACCAGAATGAAGACCATGAGGTTAATCCACCAATCCATCATCTAAACCTCCCCTATTTTCTCAGGCCAACCCATGCCAGATATCCCATTTATTCCTGGTGATCGAGTTCCACCTTTCCAAATTCATCTATCTTGTGCTTCTCTACCAGGGCTCGGCTCCGCATTTTGAAGCTGAGATAGTTGGAAAATTCACGGACCGGCTGCATCAACTTTTATAATTTCAAGCCATCTCATGTCATGCCCCTTGTGTTTCGGAAGCTATTCCGAACCCTCAGCCTCTATTGGGGCAATTGCAGGGCAAGGTGCACCATTGCAGAAGTCATCATCATCGTTTTTTCATCTTTGTTGCCATCTTGCTCGAGTTCGTTTCCAGGGCGCCGCCGTAAGCGATCATCTCTTCATGCTCAATCCATAACGTGTGGCTTACCAGTCCGAGATCGCCGAGCGCCGAGGCTATCTCTTTGCCCAAAATGCTCCAGGACCCATATTCGTACTTCCACTGAAGATGGATGCTGATATCGGTCGAATATTTCGCGTTGCAAAACACGGTCAGTTTCAACAGCTTCTCGTCTGCAATGAATTGAAGCATTTGTCTACAGATCTCGCAGACCTTTCCTGCTTCGATAATCCCAGCCGTGCGAATGCTTATGATCTCAAGCCATATCATGCCATTCTTCCTCATCCTCAACCGGGTTCCAGCGCCTGAACTCCGGCGGTGGTGGGGCTGCACCAACCGGCCCATGTTTTCCGGGGACGGGGGCAAGTGGCGGAGGGCTGTGGCCCCATGGAGCAGGCCGATGGGCGCAGCCTCGGTTGGAAATAAAGCCAAACTCATGCCAAGGCCTTTTGCTTTTTAAATTCAGATATATAGTGAATTTCTTTGACTATAATTCACTATATATGGCATATAATTCGCTAAATAGCGCTCTAGCGTTATATATCGCGAATTTCTTTTGCCGACATGGGAAAGTCCGCGAGGGGGAAATCCACGAATGACGTTAGATGAGAATGAGTTTTTCCGGCAGGCAACTCTGCGGATCTGCAGCAGTCTGGATATCGAAAAGGCTTTGTTCAACTGCCTGCAATACATTCGATTATTTATGCCCGCCTCCATGATAGCTCTCGTCCTGTTTGAACCAGGTTCCGGGGTCCTTCGGCACTTCGTAATGGTGGATCATGCCGGCAGGAAGATAACAATACCTCCTATTCGGTTGTCCAGGGAGGCCGCCAAAGAGATTGAAGCCGAAGTGCGGTCACGCGATACCAGGGTCGTCGGCTGGGCGGCAAAGCCTTCATTCAATAGGACGGTCCTAAGCCCTTATGTCGACCTTTCAAACCATTCTGATGTTTCTCTGGCGCTTGAGATCGAAGACAAGCATTTGGGGACACTCGCCATATTCACGGAAGGAAAGACGACGTTCACCAAGGCTCATATACACATGGTCTCACTTTTGCGGGAACCCTTTTCGATAGCTATGTCCAATGCGCTCCGCTACGAAGAGGTTGTTAAGCTAAAGGATATAGTCGACGCAGAAAATCGGGAACTAAACCGGGAGCTACGGCATCTTTCAGGTGACGAAATCGTTGGGGCCGAGTACGGCCTGAAAGCAACAATGGAGATGGTGCGGCAGGTAGCCCCGCTAAAAAGTCCGGTCTTGCTCCTTGGGGAGACGGGAGTCGGCAAGGAAGTTGTTGCCAACGCGATTCATTACACTTCATCCAGCAGAGGCGGTCCGTTGGTCAAAGTTAACTGCGGCGCCATCCCGGACAATCTTTTGGACAGCGAACTTTTCGGACATGAAAGAGGTGCGTTTACCGGGGCGATTACCCAAAAAAGGGGACGCTTCGAGCGGGCCGATAAAGGGAGCATTTTTCTTGACGAAATAGGGGAATTGCCCCTTCAGGCGCAAGTCAGACTCCTTCGTGTTCTACAGTATAAAGAGATTGAACGGGTGGGTGGGACAAAGACCATTCCTGTGGATGTCCGCATCATTGCCGCAACCCACAGGAGTATGGAAAAAATGGTCCAATCGGGAGCGTTTCGGGAGGATCTTTGGTTTAGGCTCAATGTATTTCCTATTACAATCCCGCCGTTGAGGCACCGCAAAGAGGATATTCCAGCCCTGGTCCTTCATTTTATCGAAAGAAAATCAAGGGACCTCAAAATCTACCCCCCACCTTCCGTTTCCGCCGAGGAGGTCGAGCGCCTGAAGGCTTATCACTGGCCAGGCAATATACGGGAACTGGAGAACCTCATCGAGCGCGAGCTCATTCATAAGCGGGGTAAGGAGAAGAACGGGCAGCTGACCTTCGAACATTTCGATGTAACGAGTGAGACTAGTGAGACTGACGATATTGGTATGCGGCACGAGGGTTACCACAGCACACTTGCTTTTGACGAAATCATGTCGCGGCACATCCGCCAAACGCTTCAGATTTCCAAAGGCAAAATAAGCGGCGACGGAGGGGCGGCACAACTTCTTGGAATCAATCCCAGCACGCTCAGAAGCCGAATGAGGAAATTGGGCATTTCCTTTAAGGACAGAGCACCATGACCTGCGTCGGCTGAAATCTATCGGCTTCATTCACGAACTCGATGTCAGCGGGCGGCCGCTGCATCATCGACGGCTGGCCTGGATATGAGGAACCCATAGTCATCTACCACTAACCACGGTGCCTGACATCGGGGCACACACAAAAAGGCAATCATGAAATTTGGAGTGTTGGCGCTTGACTACGACGGGACCATCGCACGAGACGGTGTGTTGGACCCTGACGTCAAGGCCGCAATCATGGAGGCACGTGCGCGCGGGATCGTGGTCGTCCTCGTCACTGGCCGCATCCTCTCTGAGCTGAGGCAAGCGGCAGGAGATCTCGACTTTGTCGACGCAGTGGTGGCGGAGAATGGCGCAGTTCTCGCGTTCTCCAAAGGTCAGACGTGGCTGATCGGTCATCTCCCATCTCAAGTCTTCCTTGACGAACTAACCCGCCGTGGGATCGAATTTAAGACGGGCCAGTGCATCGTGGAAGTTGGCGCTGCTGCGGCTCCGCAGATTCTGGCGGTGATCAGGGATCTCGAACTACCACTGGTTCTGTTGTTCAACCGAAGTCGTCTGATGATCCTTCCGCAGGCAATCAGCAAGGGCATGGGCCTGCGGCACGTATTGAACACCCTTCGTCTGTCGGTCCACAACGCGATAGGGATCGGGGACGCGGAGAACGACCATGACCTCCTCGCAGCGTGCGAGATTGCCGTGGCTGTCAGCTGGGGCAGCGCATCACTCCAGAAGGAAGCAGACGAGATTCTGCAGGGAGATGGCCCACGCGCAGTGGCCGCTTATATCCAGCGAGTGGCAAAAGAGGCCAGGTTACCTCGCGATCGAATTGGCCGGCATCGAATCACCGTAGGTAGGGCGGAGGACGGACGTCCGGTCGCACTCGCCATACACGGGCGGGATATTCTAGTCGTTGGAGATCCACAATCCGGCAAATCCTGGGTCACCGGGCTTGCGATCGAACAGATGATCCTCCAAGGCTACTGCGTCTGCGTGATCGATCCCGAAGGCGATTACGGTGGGCTGGAAGCGCTGCCTGGCGTGGTGGTACTGGGAGGTGACGATCCGCCCCCGGACATACCCGACGTGGCTCGCGCACTCCGGCACTTCGATCTGAGCGTAGTCATCGATCTATCACACGTACAATACGAAGAAAAGGTGGATTATCTAAAGGCGCTGCTGCCGATGCTGGCTTCGCTCCGGCGAACCACGGGTCTACCGCATCGGATTGTCGTTGATGAGGCCCATTACTTCCTTCATGAACCCAACGTCAAGGAACTGTTGGATCCTGAGTTGGGCGCATACACATTAGTCACCTATCGCCCGTCCGACCTGCACCCCGATCTTCGCAGAAGCATTGGAGTGGTCGTTGTTAGACGTTTGACCCTTCCGCAAGAGGTGCAAACGCTGCTGACGATGGTCAGAAACAGAAACGTCGAACCCGAATGGGCAACCCTTCTCGGAGTGCTCGCCACCAGCGAGGCTGCTCTCTTACCCGGGCCGGAAGAGGCTGAAAGAGAATTACGGCGGTTTAAGCTCTTGCCTAGATTGACCCCGCATGTCCGGCACAGGACGAAGTATTTCGATGTCCAACTGGTCGGAGGGAAGGAATTCGTGTTTACGGATAACGGGAAAACCATTGGGCCTCCCGCTCGATCATTGAAACAGTTTGTCTTGTTGTTGGCGAACACACCGGTGACATCTCTTGACGGGCACGCGCGCCGGGGAGATTTCTCCCGATGGATTGCAGACGTACTCCACGATCAACGCTTGGCATCGGACGTTCGAAAGATCGAACAGCGATATCGCCTCGGTCATCTGGACGACGTACGTCAATCGATGGCAACACTAATTCAGGAGCGCTACGGATTATCCACCTGACAAGGCCCTGCCGTCCCCGGATACCAGCATCCGCTTTTGAAAGTGCGCCCCAACCCTGCAAGGCTATCCGAATCGTTCATCCACTCCACAAGGTGCGATTGGCTTTCTCAATGACCTTCGCAATGTCCTGCATTGCATCCAATTTGCAGCAGAAAGGACATTCCAGCCCCGGTCCATAATTTTATCGAAAGAAAAACTCCTGATGAGCTTTAAGCGTTAGGTTATCGAGTTGTTCTGAAACAGAATTCTGTTCACGATTACGGCCAAGTCACGTAAGGCTACAGGTTTCATGAGGAGTCCTTTGATCCCCGGAAGCCTGGTTCTGTTTTCATCAAAGGCCTCACTAAATCCAGTGCACAGAATTATGGGGGTGTCGGCACGGATTTTCAGAATTTCTCTTGCCAGATCAAGCCCCGTCATGTTAGGCATCGTCAGATCGGTGACGACCAGATCAAAGCTGTCGGGGCGCGCTCTGAAAGCCTCGATCGCATCGCCGCTGCTATATCTCCCAGTAGCATCGTAACCCAGGCTCCCAAGCATCTCTTTTAGCATATCGACTATAGGTTGTTCGTCATCGACCACCAGAACGAGACCCTTTCCGGTGGGAAGAGGTCCCGATGCCTCGACCACCGGCCTCGCTAATGTTTTGGTCCTCGGGAAATAGACATCGAAGGTGCTGCCCTGGCCCGGTTCGCTGAACACGGCTATGCCTCCGGACAGACTCGTAATGATTCCATAGACAAGGGCCAGTCCCATGCCGGTTCCCTCGGACGGTCCTTTGGTAGTAAAATATGGTTCGAAGATTCGCCGCCCTACCGCTTCGTCCATTCCATGTCCCGTGTCGGCAACCGTGAGTCTGAGGTAAGATCCCGGGGCCAGGTCCGGAACTCCACTTATTGCGACTGAGCCGATATCCACGTTTCTTAGGGTGATGGACAGGACTCCCCCTTTTTCGCGCATTGCGTGAGCAGCATTAGTGCACAGGTTCATCAGCACCTGGTGAATTTGCGTGGGATCTGCCATAGTGGTGGCATAGATTGCTCCCTTATCGATATCCTGGCGTATCTGTATGGTAGAGGGTAATGACGATCTAAGCAGCTTAAGCGTTTCTTTTACCAGAAGACTGACTTGCACCGGCCTGCGTTCCTGTTCCGTCTTGCGGCTGAAAGTGAGTATTTGCCTGACAAGGTCCTTGGCGCGGTTACCGGAGAGAAGAATCTGTTCTATGTTATGGTGCAAACAACTGTCTTTTGGAACTGCTTTCAGCGAGAGTTCGGAATAACCAATTATCGGCATAAGTATGTTGTTGAAGTCATGCGCAATTCCTCCGGCCAGCGTGCCGATAGCCTCCATTTTCTGGGCTTGATTCAGTTGGGACTCAAGCCTCTTGCTCTCGGTGATGTCCTGGGCCGTGCCCTCCATGCGGACGATTTTGCCATTGCCGTCATGAACAGCATGTACGTTTAGAGTCATCCATGCAACGCTCCCGTCCTTCCTGAAAAACTGCGCGTCAAATGCTTGAACCAATCCCCGCTCTTCGATCATCCGGAGCAGTTCGGAGCGTCTTTCGGGATTGACATAGAGTTGTCGAGATATGTCGCCTACCGTATTCAGTACCTCTTCCACCGAATCATAGCCAAGGACACGGGCGAGAGCAGTATTGAGGCTTAAGAATCTTCCTTCCGAAGTCGTTTGAAATATGCCCATTACGGAGTTTTCGAATATGCCCCTGTATTTTGCCTCCGCCTCCGCAACAGCTTCTTCCATGCGCTTACGCTCAGTGATGTCGCGAAAATACCAAACCCTGCCGTAGTACCTTCCATCGGTCCCATTCATCGGTGCGGAGTAGCGTTCGAAGGTCCTGCCGTCTTTTAATGCGAGTTCTTCCAGACTGGTTTCATTTCGATGGGCATACAGGTAGTCCACTCGTTGGAGATACGCTTGGGGGTCCCTCACTTTATCGGATACCGATCGCAGCACGGGAGCGTCGACTTGAGCTTCCACTAATTCGCGGGAGACACCCCACATGTCTGCAAACCGATGGTTTGACAAGATGATAGTGCCGGTTTCGTTAACCGCCAGGATTCCATCGATCGAGGTTTCCTTTTGTGTAAACAGCAGGATGTTTGCGCGTCTCAGGGCCTCCTCCGCGCGCTTGCGCTCGGTTATGTCCTGATTTGCTCCTCGAGTCTTGACGACTCTGCCGGTCTGGTCGCAAACAACCCCGTAACGGACGATGATATGGCGCTCCTCCCCATCAGCGCGGATGATTCGGTGCTCCAATTGACGGGTGAAATTGGGATCGGTGGTTGCCAACGCTTTGGCGATTTCCTCGGCGACTACATGAGATTCCTCCGGCGGGATGAACTTGCGGGCATAGGCCTCGGCGGTCATCAACGGTCCCCCTTCGTGCTGGGAGGTGGTGCCGTAGAGCGCATAGAACTGCTCGTCGAAACTAAACATGCCGGTCTTGACATCGTATTCCCACTGCACCAGCCTGGCGATGTCCATGGCTATCTTGAGCCGCGCCTCGCTGTTCTGCAGTTCCTCTAGCGCCCACTTACGCTCGGTGATATCGTTTCCCACGCAAAGGACTTCCACAACCCGCCCATTTGCATCCAGGATGGGTTTGTTGGTCCAGGCAATCCAGACCCTCTCGCCGCCACGGCGCATATTTTCGTTGATGTTGCTGGCGTAACGATCCGGGTTCACTGCGATATCCTCGATCATCAACCGCAGGTCCCGCCGTGTCGTTGATTCAACTTCCGGAACGATAGTGCCTACCACGTTCTTGCCGAGTATCTCCTCTTGGCTGCAGCCGAAAAACCTCTGGGCAAAATCGTTTATGAAAGTCACGTTCCCCAAGTTGTCCATTCTCAGGATTATGCTGTTGGCATTCTGGACCAACTCGCGATATTTCTCCTCGCTGCGTCTCAGCTCTTCCTGCGCCTGCCTTTGCTCGGTGATATCGCGGATCGATTCGATGGCCCCAACCCGGTTTCCATGTGCGTCGAACAGAGGCGCGCAGGTCGCAAACACGTAAGCCCCCTGGCCTCCATAGACACAGGGAACGTAAGTTTCCGCACTCAGAATGCCGCTCTTTCTCGTGACATACTGGTATTTTGATTCGAGATCCTCATCGCGGACATCGATGAGATCTAGCAGATGCGGCCGCCTGTCCCCGTAAAAAGGGACAGTGTAAGCATGGTCACTCTTCCCTATCATCTCCTTTTTGCTTACCCCGGTCATCTCTTCGATGGCGCGGTTCCAGGCAATAACCTTCTTATCTCTATCGACGACGAATGTTGCATCCGGCAAAAATTCGATGATGTCGTTCAATTGCCGGTTCGCGGAAATCAGCGCATCCTCCGCCCGCCTGTGCTCGGTAATGTCAAGAAGTGATGCGACGCTTCTTTTTGTATCGGCAATCATATCAATGCTGAGTAAGCAATATTTTGTCCCGTTATGTCTGTCAATTAGGCGTAATTCGTATTGTTTCGGAGCAGCCTTTGCATCGACTCTGCGCAGATGATGCCGGTCCAGCAACCTCTCCAGATCCTCTTTAGCAACAAATTCCGCCCAGCTTTTTTTGTTTTCAATTTCATCTCTCGTATAACCTGTCAGTTTCGCGAATTCCGCATTTGCAAGTGATATGATGGTATCTTCTTCGAATATGACTGTTGCCGTGCCTGTGTTTTCAAAAATCGCCCTGTAACGGTTTTCAGATTCTCTCAGGACTTGCTCGGCCTTTACGCGCTCGGTGACATCTTCAAGAGTCTCGACGGCGCCGACAAGAATCCCCTGAGAATTCCTTATAGATGCCGCAGTAGAATGAAGCCACCTCCCCTTCACGCCGATTTGCGGAAAGAAGTCCGTTGCTTCGTACGCCTCTTCAATCAAGCTGGACTTGTTGGATATTGCATTATACCAGTGCGAAATTACCTCCGAGGTCGCCTCATCTACCAGCAGGTCGGCCATACAAGGCCTTGCTGCACCGTATAAGGCCCTCCAGTGCCGATCTGTACCTACCACCTCGTTTGCCTTGATTTTGCTCATTTTCTCCAAAGCTTTGTTCCAGTAGATTACCTGGTGGCCTTTCCCTATCACAAAAGCGGGAAGCGGGTAGCCGTCGATTACACTTCGCAGTTGCTGCTCGCTGTCTTTCAGTTCTTTTTCAGTTCGTCTGCGTTCCGTGATGTCTTCGAATAGCCCCACGGCGCCTGAAAACTTCCCGTCTTCGGCGCTTATACCTTTGTAAATAGCCCTCAGCGGCGTGGTTTTGCCTCCGAGAATGGAGAGGTAATCTCCCTCGTAATACCCAAAACCGCCCCCTATTGTGTCTTTGACTGCCTGAAGGAATGCCGGATCACGCACTCTTTCGAGCATATTGAACCCCAGGATTTTTTCTTTTGGGGCTCCTGCTATCTCAGCAAACTTATTGTTTAGGTCCTGAACTACTCCCATCTGGTCGAAGTGTATAATCCCAAGGGGAGCATGGTCGAAGATCAAGCGGTATCTTTCCTCGCCGGCTCTGAGATCCTCTTCAGCCCGCTTGCGCTCGGTAATATCTCTAACCAGGGTTATGACTGTCGCCTGACCGTTTTTATGGTGCAGAACGATATCTGCCGCCTCGGTGTATACAATAGCGCCATCCTTTCGCCGTCGTTTGCGTTCTCGTGGCCCTGCGATGTTTTCGCTAAGGAGATGTGCATAAGTTTCCTGGGCAGCTTCTGCTTCATCCGGTGGAAGTATCAACGAGGAATTGCTTCCGATCAGTTCTTCTTTCTTAAACTCAAAGATACGGCAGTATTCATCGTTGACATGCAAATAGTCCCCATTGGCGTTCCTGACGCAAATGCCAAAAGGAGTTAGACGGAAAAAAGTCCCCAGAATCCCTCCACTCTCACGCAACGCATCTTCTGCCCGCTTGCGTTTAATGATCTCCATTTCGAGGATCTTTGCTGCCGGCAGCTCGGCAGTACGCTCATTCACCATTATATTCACCCCTTCGCGGCCGCTGTGGAGTTCCCGTCAGCTTTCATGCGCTCGTTATTGTTTCCCTCAGAGAGAGGCCGTTTCATCTATGGATTTATCGAGTTGGCTAAGTGCATTGGGTTTCTTCGTAAAATGCCTGGAAGGCTTTACCGCGCTGAGGAGCAGCATCTTAATGATTCCTGAACAGTGACTTTTGTACTGGCATATTTGGCAGCCTCAGCGTCTCTGCCGGGCTGAAGTCACCTGTAAATGATTTGGAGACCGGGTCAAAAATCTCTCGTTTCTGCACCGCCAAACGGGATTAAATGCTCTTGCCTGCCCTCAGCCGTCACCGAAGCCGCTTTCAAATCCCCGTCTCCTCCATTTGCCCTGGAGGCAATCTTTTTCGGCGTCCCGCCAGCTGGTTCCATACTGAACTGCGCCCTGTTCAGCGCTTTTTCGCGCTTATTGCTCCAAAACCTGGTTTTACTCCCGCCCACAGCTACCTTTGTAGTGCCACCAACAATAGCTACAAGTTCTTCAACAAACCCTTTCATGTGATGGGCTTGAGCATTCATTTCCTCGGATGCTGAAGCGGATTCCTCGGCATTGCCCGCATTTTGCTGGACCACCTTGTCCATCTCGCTCACAGCCTTGTTAATATGCTCGATTCCCTGAGCCTGCTCGTTGGAGGCCGCCGCGATCTCACCGACAAGTTCGCTCATTTTTGAGGAACTGATAGCCACCTGGGAAAACTCGGCACTCGTTTTTGCAACTATATCTGATCCCTCCTTGATTTTCTTGACGGTGCCCTCAATCAGGTTTGCGGTGTTCTTTGCCGCACCGGCCGCTCGCATGGCCAGGTTTCTGACCTCGTCCGCAACGACCGCAAATCCGGCTCCGGCTTCACCCGCACGGGCGGCTTCAACGGCTGCATTCAGCGCGAGTAGGTTAGTCTGGAATGCTATTTCATCTATGGTCTTTATTATTTTGGATGTTTCCTCGCTCGCTCTGGAAATCTCGTTCATTGAGGCAGTAAGCGCGGACATGGAATTACCGGCCTTGGAGACAACGGAGCTGGTTTCGGTCATCAAATGGTTAGCCTGGTTGGCATGTGCGGCATTTTGTTTTGTCATCGAGGCCATTTCTTCAAGAGATGAGGAAGTTTCCTCAATGGCTGAGGCCTGCTCAGATGCCCCTTCAGCAAGGGATTGGCTACTGGCGGAGACTTGACCGGATGCCGCGGATACCTGATCGGCGCCTTCATTCAGACCCTCAACGACCCGTATAATCGGTCTAGAAAGACTGCGAGCAAAGAAGAATACTACGATGATTGCCAAACCGAGGAAAATGGTTCCTCTCAGAACAATGCCGTTGCGAATGGCGTGCGCGGATCCCAGAAATTCATCCGTTGGTTGAGTTATAGCCACGCTCCACCCATTGAGCCCTACCGGTGCAAAACCCGCGATTTTGGGAATCCCATCGAAAACATAGGACTCTACTCCCGCTTTGTGGGCCATCATGCTGCTCGCGACAACCTCCATCCCTTTGATGTTTTTCGCGTCCATTTCGAGGATAAATTCTTTTTTGGGATGAGCGATGGTGAGTCCATTTCCATCCAGCATAAAGGCATATCCGGTCTTGCCCAGCTTGGTTCCGGCAATCTTTCCCACAAGAAAGTCGATCTTCAATACAATGCCGATGCTCCCGACAAATTCTCCACCTTTCCCAAAAATAGGAGCACCGATCGGCACTATCGGGTTGCCGGTCCATCTGGACTTGACAACGGCCCCCATGCTTGTCTTGCCTTCTTTGGCAGCCTTGAAGTAATCGCGGTCCGCGACATTGAGGCCCTTGATTTCTCCGTTGCTGCCGTCTGCGAAGACCACTCCTTCAGGGTTCACGACAACGATCGCCTCGTACTGACCGCCGATTTGCTTCATAACATCGGACAGGTGCCGATCCAGTTTCTCGATATCCGCTGCGGAATCTTCCGGTTTACCATTGGCAACATTGGCCGCAGCCTCAGTTGTGGTCTTCTCCATCGAAAGTTCTTTCGCCAGTTTGAGCTCTTCCGAGAGAGCTACCTGGGTCATTTCGGCAAGCTTTTCTGCGATGTGGGCTGCTTGTGCTC
>Ga0326727_10022085_pt1 | contig 12353 bp, 13 predicted proteins | sample MB2enrmetagenome_FD_207643 | JGI IMG/M metagenome (GOLD analysis project Ga0326727, IMG submission 207643) | Lab enriched peat soil microbial communities from McLean, Ithaca, NY, United States - MB29MY | ecosystem: Environmental > Terrestrial > Soil > Wetlands > Peat | place: USA: New York...
GCCACGCGTTGTTCGGGGTTCAGTCGATCCATGGCCTCCAGCCACTGAGCGAACTCGACCCTGTCCATTCCAACCTCCCGTCCTCTCAGCCAAACTACTCCTTAACAACAGTTAACGCAATAAGAGCAAACAAAGTCTTTCCGATAATCCGAATCCGTGTTACGCTGCTTCTTCGTCGAATCTCCAAGGCCGCTTCCGCGGGGGCTCCGACGGCCAAGAATTTGACAGAACGACGATTCCGCCCTTGACGCGCCATAAGACATTGATATTGCTAGATTCGGCTTGAGGAATCCTTGACAACGCTTGACATCGCTTGACGTGACTTGACAAAACTTGACAAAACTTGACGCGACTTGACAGGCCTCCTGACGAGGCGCGCGGCGCCGGCCGCGCTCGGCGAGCGCGGCTACAAGATCGCCGAGGCCTCAAGGCGACCAGGCCGGCTCCGGCTTCGCTTCGGCCTCTTTTGGCGCGCGGCCGGCGTCGATCGCGGCGAGGGTCGCGCGCAAGACGTCCTTCACGCCGCGCCCCGTAACCGCCGAAAGCTCCAGCGGCGCGGCGCGCTTCGCCCCCTCCGCCAGCGGCGGGCCGCAGCTCCGCATCGCGCGCTTCAGGCGCTCGCGCTGCTTCTTCAGCGTCGCCGCGTCGACCGCGTCGACCTTGGAGAGCGCGACGATCTCTTTCTTTTCGGCGACGCCGCCGCCGTAGGCGGCGAGCTCCCGACGGATGGCGCGGTAGGCGGCGCCGGCCTCCTCGCCGGTCGCGTCGACGAGATGGATGAGCGCGCCGCAGCGCTCGACATGGCCAAGGAAACGGTCGCCGAGGCCTTGGCCCTCGTGCGCGCCCTCGATCAGGCCGGGAATGTCGGCGAGCGCGAAGTCGCGCTCGTCGACGCTGACGACGCCGAGGCCCGGGTGCAGCGTGGTGAAGGGATAGTCGGCGATTTTCGGCCGCGCGGCGGAGACGGCGGCGAGGAACGTCGATTTGCCCGCATTGGGCAGGCCGATCAGGCCGGCGTCGGCGATCAGCTTCAGGCGTAGAATGAGCGTGCGCTCGACGCCCGGCTGGCCGGGATTGGCGCGGCGCGGGGCGCGGTTGGTCGAGGTGGTGAAATGGGCGTTGCCGAAGCCGCCGTTGCCGCCCTTGGCGATGACGACGCGCTCGCCGGGGCTCTTCAGATCGGCGAGCAGAGTCTCGCCGTCTTCGTCGAACACCTGCGTGCCCTCGGGAACCTTCAGCACGACATCGGCGCCGCGTCCGCCGGCGCGGTTCTTGCCCATGCCGTGCATGCCGGTCTTGGCCTTGAAGTGCTGCTGGTAGCGAAAGTCGATCAGCGTGTTGAGGCCTTCGGCGCATTCGACGACGACGTCGCCGCCGCGCCCGCCGTCGCCCCCGTCCGGGCCGCCGAACTCGATGAACTTTTCGCGCCGGAACGAAACGCAGCCGGCGCCGCCGGCGCCCGAGCGCACGAAGACCCGCGCCTGATCAAGGAACTTCATGGGCGCCTTCGCCGCTGATCGGCGCGGCCCTGGCGCCATGGGCGGCGCGGCGCGCGGTCCAGGCCGCGCGGGTCAGGGCGAAGCGATCGCATGGGACCAGGCCGCCGCGCGCCGGCGCGCCCTCGAGGCCGGAGCCCACGAATTGAAACCCCGCCTTCTGCAAGACGCGGCGCGAGGCGGCGTTCTCGACGCGCGAACTGGCGTCGAGTTCGACCGCATTGGTCAGGGAAAAGGCGGCCTCGACCATCGCCTCGACCGCTTCGCTCGCCAGGCCCTTGCCCCAGGTCTCCGGCGCCAGCGCATAGCCGAGCGTCAGGCGATCCAAGCCTCTGCCTTCCAGGCTGACGGCCCCGATCGCTTCGCGATCGTCGCGGATCGGCGTCATCACCATCGTCAGGTCGCGCCCTGAAGCGTTGCCTTCGCGCGCCGCGTAAATGAAACGTTCGGCGGTGCCCGGCGGATAGGGATGGGGAATGCGGGCGGTGAACTCGGCCACCTCCCAGCGGCTGCAATAGCGATGGATCGCCGGCGCGTCGGCGGCCCGCGGCCAGCGCAGCCACAGCCTCGCCGTCTCCAGGCGGAAGACATCGTCTCGGGCAAGATCGGGAAACATTTCCACTCCGGACCAGCGGGGGGCTCGGCGAGGCGGCCCCAAGACGACGAAGGAGATGCGGCGACCCGCATCCCCTTTCTAAGCGCTTCGGCTTACCGGACCTTCTTGGGAGGGCTGCCGCCTTCCTGTTCTCGGGGGATGCTCGAGACCGTCCGCGGGGGCTGCCGCCGCGGCGGGGCTCCTCGCATCCCCGCCGTTCATTCGGCCGCGTTTTTCGCCACTACGGCTACGTATTGTCGGCCGTTCTCTTTGCTTTCGAACGCCACGGCGCCGGGAGCGGTGGCGAACAAGGTGTGATCGGTCCCCATGCCGACGTTGCGGCCGGCGTGGAATTTGGTGCCGCGCTGACGAACCAGGATCATGCCGCTGAGGACCTGTTCGCCGCCGAATTTCTTCACGCCGAGACGCCGCCCGGCCGAATCGCGGCCGTTGCGCGAGGAACCGCCTGCCTTCTTATGAGCCATTTCACTCGCTCCAAATCCGACGCGGCGCGCTCCTCGTGAAGCGCTGATTAGCCGCGAATATAGTTCAAACGTCGCGCCGAGGAAACCTTTTATCCCTCGTGTTCGTCGTCGCCGCCGGTCTTGGGACGCGGCGCCTTCTTGGGCTTCTTGGCCTTAGAGGCGTCGAGCGCGGCGGCCTCCGTCCCGGCCGCGCGGGCCGGCGCTTCGGCCTTCGCCGCCGCGGCGGGCTTCGTCGTCGCGGCCTTGGCGGCCGGCGCCTTGGCCTTGAGCTTCGCGGCCGGCTTCGCCGTCGCGGCCTCGGCGGTTTCCGCCGCGGTCTCTCGGGCCGGCGCCTCGTCCTTGAACGCCGTGGCCGGCTTCTCCGTCGCGGGCTCGGTCGCGGGCTCGGCGCCGCCCGCCAGAATCTGCGTGATCTTGACGATCGTCAGGTCCTGTCGGTGGCCGCGCTTGCGGCGCGAATTCTTACGGCGGCGTTTCTTGAAGGCGAAGACCTTGGGGCCGCGCGTCTGTTCGACGATTTCGCCGACGACGCTGGCGCCGGCGACCTGCGGCGCGCCGATCTCGCTTCTTTCGCCGTCGAACAGCGCGAGAACTTCCGAGAAGGTCACTTGCGCCCCGGCTTCGCCTTCGAGCGCCATGACGGCGATCTTGTCGGCGGCGGCGACCTTGTATTGCTTGCCGCCGGTCTTGATGACTGCGAACATCGTTTTCTCCGTGTTCAACCCGGCTCTGCGCGTTGAAACGCGCGGCCGGCTTCTTGGCGGTTGGAGCCTGCTGGTTTTCGCCCCGCCTCGCCGCCCTCGAGCGGAAAAGCAAAAGCGCGGCCGTAAGCCGCGCGCGAGCGCCGCGTCCTATAGAGGGCGCGGCGCGCGAAGTCAAACGAAATGCGGCGCGCCTATCGCCAGGAATCGCCGTAGACGACGACCGGCAAGCGGGCGCGCCGCGACGAATCGGCCCGCCTTGACGCGCGAATGAAGAATGATGGAAATGAACCCTCGTCATCGGCCGGGCGTCAGCGCCTGCAAGGACATCGCCGATCGCCACGAGGCGGGCGAGCGGCGTTTCGCTCGGCCGGGCTTTGTCGACGGGGCGAGAATTTCGCCAAGGGGGCGCAGCTATGATTGTCGATTGGGCGCTCGCCAGCATTCATCATCTGGCGATTTTCACCCTCGCCGCGATCTTGGCGTCCGAACTGGCTCTGACCGTCGGCGAGGTGAGCGCGCCGACAATCGGACGTCTCGCGCGCGTCGACGCGTGGTACGGCGTCGTGGCGGCGCTCGTTCTGGCCGCCGGCGTCGCGCGCGTCATCTTCGGCCTGAAGGGTTCCGGATATTACATGGTCAATATATTCTTCTGGACCAAGATGGCGCTGTTCGCGATCATCGCGGCGATCTCGGTTCCGCCGACGCTGCTCTACATCGTCTGGCGGCGCGCCGCCCGGGGCGACCCGGCCTTCCGACCCGAAGCGGCGGCGGTGCGCTCGGTGCGCCGGGCGCTGTGGGCCGAAGTCGCGCTGTTCGCCGCGATGCCGCTCGCCGCCGCCGCGATGGCGCGCGGCTTCGGGATGTAGCGGGGACGGTCGAGGGCGCTCCATGATCGAGGCGAAGCGACGCGTTCTCGGGGCGGCCGCGGCCACCGGCGCGAGCGCGGCGTGAGCGCCGACGTGAGGGTCTCGGACGCGGGCGAACCTCGACCACGGCCCGGATCGGCCGGCGAAATTTTCCTCGTCTTCCTAAAACTCGGCCTGACGTCGTTCGGCGGACCGATCGCCCATCTCGGCTATTTTCGCGCCGAATTCGTCGAGCGCCGGCGCTGGCTGAGCGAGCGCGCCTTTGTCGACTTGGTCGCGCTGGCGCAGTTCCTCCCCGGTCCGGCGTCGAGCCAGACCGGCTTCGCGATCGGGCTGATGCGGGGCGGCCGGCTCGGCGGGCTCGCCGCGTGGGCGGGCTTCGCGCTGCCTTCCGCCTTGCTCATGCTGCTGTTCGCCTACGGCGCGGCGAGTCTCGCCGATTCTTGGCAGGGCGTCGGCCTGTTGCATGGGCTGAAGCTCGTCGCGGTCGCCATCGTCGCCCAGGCCGTGCTCGGCATGGCGCGCTCGCTTTGTCCGGATCGAGCGCGCGCTTCGATCGCGACGGCCGCCCTCGTGCTGCTGCTGTTCGCCCCCGGCTCGCTCAGCCAGGTCGGCGCGATCGCGCTCGGCGGCGTGGGCGGCCTGGCGCTCTGTCGCGACGGCGGCGAACGAATCGCCGATGATCTCGCCATGCCGGTCAGCCGGCGCTGGGGATTCGCCTGTCTCGCGGCGTTCCTGGCGCTGCTGGCGCTGTCCTTCGTCCCTGTCCGGGGCGGCGCGCTGGCGTTGTTCGACGCCTTCTATCGCTCGGGCGCCTTGGTGTTCGGCGGCGGCCATGTCGTGCTGCCGCTGCTGCGCGACGCCGTCGTGGCGCCGGGTTGGGTTTCCGACAACGCTTTTCTGGCCGGCTACGGCGCGGCGCAGGCGCTGCCGGGGCCTTTGTTCACCTTCGCCGCCTATCTCGGCGCGCTGACTGGCGCGCCGCCGGCCGGCCTCTCGGGCGCCGTCGTCGCCCTCGTCGCGATCTTCCTGCCGGGCATGCTGGCGCTGATGGCCGCGTTGCCGTTCTGGCGCGAGTTGCGCGCGCTCGGCCCGGCGCAGGCCGCCATGCGCGGCGTCAACGCCGCCGTCGTCGGACTGCTCGGCGCCGCCCTCTACAGTCCGGTATGGACGAGCGCGGTTCAGACGTCCGCGGATGTGGCGGTCGCCGCGACCGGCTTCCTGCTGCTCGCGGTCTGGCGCGCGCCCCCGCTCGTCGTCGCGCTCATCGCCGCGAGCGCCGGGATCGGTCTCGCCGCGCTCCACTGAGCGGAGCGCCGCCTTAGCCTGCGCTCTTGAGTTCCTTGAGCTTGCCAAACACCGAATCGACGTCGATCTTCTCTTCGCTGGGCTTGGGCGAGGGCGCGCCGAAAACGTCGGCCTGGCTGACCGGCGTCGGCTTGGCGGTCGTCACTTCGGCCGAGACCAGGGTTTGGCTGCGGTCCTCCTCGACCTTGGGTCGATCCTTGGCGGCGCGATTGACCTCGAAGTCGAGGTCGATCTGCGAGCACAGGCCGAGCGTCACCGGGTCCATCGGCTGGAGGTTGGCGGAATTCCAATGGCTGCGCTCGCGAATCGATTCGAGCGTGTGCTTGGTGGTGCCGACCAGACGCATGATCTGCGCGTCCTTCAGTTCCGGGTGATTGCGCAGCAGCCAGAGGATGGCGTTGGGCCGGTCCTGCCGGCGCGACAGCGGGGTGTAGCGCGCCGCGCGCGGCTTCTTGAATTCGGGCACCCGCACCTTGCTCGTCGCGAGCTGCAGGCGGCGCGACTCGTCCTTCTCGGCGGCGGCGATCTCCTCGCGGGTCAACTGCCCCGTCGAGATCGGGTCGTAGCCCTTGATGCCGGTGGCGACCTCGCCGTCGGCGATGCCTTTGACTTCAAGCGGATGCAATTTACAGAATTCGGCGATCTGGTCGAACGTCAGCGAAGTGTTGTCGACCAGCCAAACGGCGGTCGCCTTGGGCATCAGCGGCGCTTCGGTCATAGCGGGCGGCCTCCTAGGAATTCAAGCAGCTAGCCCCGCCCCCTTCGTGAGGGGCGAGGCGCGGCCTCAAATCTTTCAGTCTCGAGGGGATGATGTCCTTATAGGCGCCGCCGCGTCGGATTGCAATCGGCGCCGGGCCGTTCTTTTGCGGCGCTGAACTCGGATCGATCGCCGCCCCGAGACGGGGGCCTGCGTGCGCCGTCGACGGCGTCGACCCAGGTTCGCGCCCCTGGCGAAGTCCCTGCGGCCGCAAGCGCGTAAGGTCCGAGCAAGCTCAAGGTGTTGTGCTTCGCGCCATTGAGGCCGCGCCGCCCGCGCGGACCGAAGAGGCCCTCGATTCGAGTTCCCTCCTTAAAGGAGTCGATCGGCGACGGCGTCGGCGCGCCCTTTCCCATCGACTTATCCGACCAGAATTGGCAAGAGGATGACCGAAGATCGATTTCTCATCGAGGGGCTGCGCATCCGGCCGCGCGACGGCCGCGACAGTTCGGACCTGCTCGAACTGTTCAACGAAGAGCGATTTCTTCATTACGCCTCGGCCAGGGGGCCGTTCTCCTCGGTCGACGAACTCCAGGGCTGGCTCGCCAACATCTCCTGCTCGAGAAGATTCGAGGTGGTCGGCGTCTTGGCCGGCAAGACGATCGGATTTGGCGGCCTATACGTGATGGGCGACGGCCTCAGCCACTCCGGCTGGATCTTGCTGGGCGTGCGCGAAACTTTCCAGGCGCGCGGCATCGGCGCCAGACTGTTGCAAATTTTGATGGCCGCCGCCAGCATCATGATCGGATTGCGCCGGGTTCAATTGACCGTGTTCGGCGACAACGACCCGGCGATAAAGCTCTACCGCCGCTTCGGCTTCGAGATCGAGGGCCGCCACCGAGACTTCGTGCGCCGCGGCGAGAGCTTCGTCGACGCCCTCACGATGGCCAAGCTTTACGACGCGCGCGACGTCGCGACACCGAACTTCGAGGCGTTGGCCGGGATTGGGCGGACGGCCCAATCGCGATTGGGCGAAGCCGGCCGCGAAGCGCGCGCCGCGCGTTGACGCGCCGCGCCGCCGAAGTTCGCTCGCGCGTTTCGCCCGCCGGGCGCCGATCCCGCCGCTTCGCCAGGCACCGGGGGGAGGCGAGGCCGACCTCGGCGGCTCCATTCATCCTTGCGCAAGACTTTGGCGCCAAGATTGGCCGTTGCGCCGCCGGATCGGGGCGGATTGCGCCCCGATCACGCCCGTTGACGGCGTCGGGCTCGACAGGCGCCGGCGCGAGGTCGGCGCATTCCGCCGCCATCGAGGGAAGAAGTTTACGTAGCCAGCACGTTACACTACATGAATACGCCGACGGAGGACACCGGCGCCGCGTCGAACGACAAGCGGCGCGCTCTTCGCACACGATGCCTGCGCGAGGGGCGTTGCGTGTTCAACAACGGTTGTTCAATTCTCAGCGTCTTCGTTCGCAATATTTCTGCAACCGGAGCGAAATTGACCGGCGATGAATTGTTCTGCCTGCCGGAAGAATTCGAGCTGAAGATCAACGATGGGTTTGGCGTCTTCGACTCGCTCCGGGTCAAGCGGGTCTGGTCCCGCGCCGACACAATCGGCGTCGTTTTCCTTGATTCGGCTCGCGAACGATCCCGGCATTCCGGGCTTCCAGGGCCTCGAAGAGCGGCTGCCGCGCGCGCTCCCGGTCGCGACGGCGTAGCCTGAGAACCGGCGCCGGCGGCGATCGATCTCGTCCAGACCGCGGCGAACCGTCCGACGCGGTCGAGCCTCACAAGCTCTGCTTGGCCTGCGCGGCGGAAACAAAAGTGAATTCCTGAATTCCCATGTCGATGACGATCGGGGCGCTCAGGCGCGCGTTGACGTTCTTTATCAAGGTCTTCGTCATCTTGTTCAGATCGACGGCGTCGAGATGGTCGAAGTCGATCGCGGGATCGTCGTAGATATAGCGAAACGCCTCGTCGACGATAAACGGGTCTGGCGGGAGCGGAGTCTTCTTCTCGACGTTGGCGTCGACGACGTAGGAAAGCTGCATGACGATATACCCCGTGACGACCCCGTCGCGGATCTTGGGAACATTGATCTCCTTGGTTTTCTTGGCTTCTCGCGCCGGCGTGGCGACGGCGGCGACCGGCTGCCTGGCGATGACCTCGCGCAGGTGGCTCATGGCGTAGCCGGCCGCCAGGGTGGTCAGGCACGCCCAAAAGCCGACCAGGATGATCTTGATCATTCGTTGTCGTCCAGCCAGGAACGGGCCGAATAGGTGCCGTCGGACTGGCTTTCGCGGATCGCCCGCGCGATGATCTCGGAGACCGCTTGCGCCGCTTGCAACTGCGTGCGCAGCATGCGGCGGTTGGTCTCCAGCTTGGCGTGAAGATCGGCGAGCGCCGCGCGAAGGACGGGGCCGACCTGATTGCCTGCGAGCGCCGGCGCGAGACGGTTCAGCTCGAGCAATCCCTGGCTCTTGCGCAAGTTGTAAGCGCGGTAGTCGACCGGTCCGCGCCGCGCCATATCCTGGTTTTCCTCGTCGAGCGTTTGGCGCAGGCGATCGACGACCGGGAGCATCATGGCGAGCGGGCTCTGAGAGCGGCCCGAATTCGCCGCGGCGAAGTTGGGGTGACGAAGAACGGCGGCGCTCATGCGCGTTTGCGATCCGCAAAGAGGAAGGCGCCGTCGGAGTGGGCGACGCCGCTCGGCAACGATAGGGCGTTTGCGCTCATTTGCGCCACGTTATGCGCATCCGCGACGTCGAGACGGCTCACCCGCTCCAACGCCGCCGCCGCCGACAGCGGATGCGTCTCGAACAGGCGTTTGGCGATGCCCAGCGTGCCGGACTTGGCGATTTGCCGCGACACCTGATCGGCGAGCATGGATTTCCACATGTCGCCGGCCAAGCCCTGGCCAAAGGTCGCGGACGCGTCCTTCGGCAACATCTCGTTGACGAAACCGTTGAGCAGGACCGCTTCGAAATCGACTTGCGCCTTCGCCGCTTTGTCGCTCGCGGCGAACGCCGCGTCGGCCAATCGCGATTGGGCGTCGGCCGCTCCGGCGACCGGCGCCGCGGCGGACGGCGCCGCGGCGGCCGAGGCGGACGGCGCCGTCTGCGCCAGCGTCTGGGAGAAGTCCTCCGTTTGCGCCGCCGCCGCGCCGGCGATCGCGTTCAGGCGTTGCGCAACCGCCGCCGCGCGAGCCGGATCGGCCGCGTTGACGACTTCGAGCACGACGTCCGAGGCAGGGTCGATGGGCATGGAACCGCTCAGAAGCGTTGAACTCGCTCGAGCTTCCTCCCCCAGCCTTACGCCGAGCTTGACTTCGGATTGCGCAGCGAGCGTTCGATGAGATCGGCGAGCTCCTTGCGCCGCTTTTGATCGCGATATTTCGCCTCGACGCTTTCGCGGGCGCGATCGGCGAGTTTGGCCCGCGTTCCCTGATCGATGGCCCGTCGCGTCTGCGCCTCATACTCGGCCTCGGCGGCGGCGATTTCCTTTTCCAACGCGCGAACGCGGCGCAGGGCCGCCGCCGCCGGCGCGCCGTAGGCGGCGATGCCGCTCCCCATCGCCTCCAGCATTTGGCGATGATTCTCCGCCAAATCGTCGCGCTCGCGGCCGAGCGCGGCCAGCCGCCAAACGGCGAGATCGTGCATTTGGCTTTGCACCCGCTCGATCCTCTCGAGCGATTCGAGTCGCTTCTTCATCGCTTATCCCGTTATCAGCCAAGCGTCGAAACCCGACATGAATTCGCCGAGAAGCGGTTTGATCGAGAAATACAACAACAACAGCCCGCCGGCGATGGTGAACGGCATCGCCATATAGAAGATCGCGATCTGCGGGGTCAGACGGTTGATCAGGCTCATCGCCAGATTGACGATGATCACGTAGATGAAGAAGGGGGAGCACACCCTGAGCGCGATGCGAAAGGTGTCGCCGAGGGTCGAGGCCACTTGCCGCAATGAATAGCCCGCGTTGAAATCGGCGCCGATCGGTATCGCGTGATAGGAGGCGACCAGGCCGCGCAAGACTTCCCAGTGGGCGTCGGTGATGAAGATCAGCGCGGTCGCCGATAAGCTGACGAAGCTCGCGAGCGGCGGCAACGCCTGATTCGGCTCGAGGTCGATGCCGAACGGATTGGCCATGCCGAGCATCGTCGACACGCCCGTCACCAGGGTCTCCAGCGCGAGAAAGAACACACGACCGAGAAGACCGATCAGACCGCCGATCGCCGTCTCGAACACGATCAGCCGCAGCGCCGGGATCGGGTCGGCGCTAAGCGACCGCAACGGCGCGGAATCGAGCAACAGCGGCGCCAGCGACAGCGTCACCGCCAGCGCGATGAACAATCGAACCTGCGCCGGGATTTGCGCGCTCGATATTCCCGGCATCAGCATCAGGCACGCCCCAATGCGGCAGAACAGGATGAACGTCCCCAGCGTGACGTTGGGATTGAGGATCGCGCCGGCGCCGGCGAATATGTCGTCGCTCGCGTTCACTTAAGATATCGAACCGAGCGATTTGACTTCGAACCCGCGCGCAATCTCGAGTTGCGACAACACCGGCAGCGTCGGGAACATGCGTTCGATGATCATTCGCACATAGGGCCGCGTCTCGGCGGTGGTGACGAGCGCGAACACGTGCTTGTCGTCCAAGCGTTTGCGGATCGCCGCCGACGCCTCGGTGGCGAATTGCTCCATCAACCTCGGATCGATGTCGAATTCGGTCACCTCGCCCTTGGCGTCGCGCTTGAGGCTTTGGTGAAAGACGAGGTCCCAGCGATTGCCGAGCCGCAGCACGCGCAGCGCGCCCTGGTCCTGAATGTCGCCGCAGATCTGTTGCGCCATGCGAACGCGCACGTGCTCGACGATCTGCTCGGGACGGCGCACGTGCGGCGCGATCTCGGCGATGGCTTCGAGAATCAGGCTGAGGTTGCGAATCGAGACGCGCTCGGCGAGCAGCAGCTTGAGCACCGCCTGCAGCCCCGAATAGGAAATCTGCGACGGGCACATATCGTCGATGAGTTTTTTGTATTCGGGCTCCAGCCGGTCGAGCAGCGCGCGCATATCCTTGTAAGACAGCAGTTGCGCCAGATTGTTGTGGATCACTTCGCTCAAGTGGGTGAGCAGGACCGACACCGGGTCGATCGGCTTGAACCCTTCCCGCCTCACGTCCTTGACGTAGGCTTGCGAAATCGAGATCGCCTTCATTCCAAAGGCCGGCTCGCGTATTTCGTCGCCGGGGACGTTGGGGCGTTTGCCGTCGCCGACGATCACCAGGAATTCGCTGACGCGCAATTCCTGCGTCGCCACCACCGTGCCGTGGATGCGGATCTGATAGGTCTTGGCTGGAGTCTTGATGTCGTCGGTGAGCTTGATCTCCGGCACGACGAAGCCGTATTGGCGCGCAAATTTCCGCCGCATCTTGGCGACGCGGGAGGCGATCTCGTCGTGCGCGGCGAGCAGCGTCGCCGTCAGTTCCTTGCTGAAGCAGAGTTCGATCTCGGCCGATTTCAATTGCTCCTTGATCGAGGAGCGCGCCTCGGCGCGGGCCTTTTCCTCGCGCTTGGCCTTGTCGGCCGCGGCGATCGCGCGCTCTTTCGCCTGCCGGTTGGGAATGGCGACGCCGACAAACGCCATCAGACCGCCCAAAATCGCGAACGGAATGAAGGGCAGGCCCGGGATCGCGCCGAGCACGAACATCAGCAGCGCCGCCATGAACAGCGCACTGGGATAATTGCTGAGCTGATCGAGCACCGCCTTGTCGGCGGAGCCGCGCGTGCCGCCCTTGGCCACCAGCATGCCGGCGGCGAGGGAAATGATCAGCGCCGGGATTTGCGACACCAGGCCGTCGCCGACCGAAAGCTTGGTGAAGATGTCCGCCGCGGTGGACAGTCCGAGGCCATGCCGCGTGACGCCGATGATGATGCCGCCGAAAATATTGACCGCCAGAATGATGAGACCGGCGATCGCGTCGCCGCGCACGAATTTCGAGGCGCCGTCCATCGAACCGAAAAACGCGCTTTCCTCCTCGAGTTCGCGGCGGCGTTGCTGGGCGACCTTCTCGTCGATGAGGCCGGCCGACAGGTCGGCGTCGATCGCCATCTGCTTGCCGGGAATGGCGTCGAGCGTGAATCGCGCGCCGACTTCGGCGATGCGGGTGGCGCCCTTGGTGATCACCAGGAAGTTGATGATCACCA
>Ga0326727_10022086_pt1 | contig 12352 bp, 13 predicted proteins | sample MB2enrmetagenome_FD_207643 | JGI IMG/M metagenome (GOLD analysis project Ga0326727, IMG submission 207643) | Lab enriched peat soil microbial communities from McLean, Ithaca, NY, United States - MB29MY | ecosystem: Environmental > Terrestrial > Soil > Wetlands > Peat | place: USA: New York...
CAGGATAGCTCCCTTTTGCTAGATTTTCAAAGGGTTAGAAAATAGTTTCGCGGTTGGCAAGGGCCTGCTCCCACCACTCGCACCACACGGTGACACTCTCCTTGGTTCGCATTCAGCACGGAACCGGCAAAATGAAGGCTTCATGACCGACGCTCGATTCATTCGCAACTTCTCGATTGTCGCCCACATCGACCATGGCAAGTCAACGCTGGCCGACCGCCTGCTCGAGCTCACCGGCGCACTTTCCAAACGCGAAATGTCGGAGCAGGTCCTCGACTCCATGGACTTGGAACGCGAGCGCGGCATCACCATCAAGGCCCACGCCGTCCGCCTGCATTACGTGGCCCGCGACGGCAACGAATACCAGCTTAATATCATAGATACACCCGGCCACGTGGATTTTTCCTACGAAGTCTCGCGCAGCCTCTCCGCTTGCGAAGGCGCTGTGTTGGTGATTGATGCCTCGCAAGGGGTGGAAGCCCAGACGCTTGCCAACGCGCAATTGGCGATGAACAATCATCTCACCATTGTGCCGGTGATTAACAAGATTGATCTTCCCGGCGCCGACATCGAATCCACCAAGCAGCAGATTGAGCACGCCCTGGCCCTTGACCCCAAGGAGGCATTGCTCATCAGCGCGAAGGCAGGCACCGGGGTTGGAGACGTATTGGAAGCCATCGTCGCCCGCATCCCCCCGCCCGCGGGATCTGCGGAGGCGCCGCTCCAGGCGCTGATTTTCGATTCCTGGTTCGATACCTACCGCGGCGTCGTGGTTCTGGCGCGCGTCGTCCAGGGCACGCTCTCCACCGGTATGCGCATCAAGCTCTGGTCGAATAACCAGGTGTACAACGTCGAAGAGCTCGGGGTGCTGACTCCCAAGCCCGTGCGCGTGGAGCAACTGGGGGCGGGAGAAGTCGGATTCGTCATCGCCAACATCAAGCGCATTTCGGAATCACGCATCGGCGACACGATCACGGATGACTCGCGCCCGGCTCCCGGTCCCTTGCCGGGCTTCGAAGAAATCAAATCCATGGTCTTCGCCGGTCTCTACCCGGTTGATTCCAGCGCGTACGAGAATCTGCGCGATGCCATTGATAAGCTGAAACTCAACGACGCTTCGCTGATTAGCGAGCCGGAGAATTCCGAAGCACTCGGCTTCGGATTCCGCTGCGGCTTTCTCGGCTTGCTCCACATGGAAATCGTGCAGGAGCGTTTGGAGCGGGAATTCGACATTGACCTCATCACCACCGCCCCCAGCGTCCGTTATCGCATCACCACCAAGACGGGAGAGGTTCTGGATGTCCACACCCCCACCAAGTTTCCCGTGGCCGGCGATGTTGAGAAAGTCGAGGAGCCGATCATTCGCGCCCAGATTTTCACGCAGGATGAGTACCTGGGCGGAATCCTGGCGCTGCTCGAGGAGAAGCGGGGCGTGCAGAAGGGCTTTGAATACGTCTCCGGCAAGCGCGTGCTGCTGACCTACGAATTGCCGCTGAACGAAATCGTGCTCGACTTCTATGACCGGCTCAAGTCGGTCTCGCGCGGGTACGCGTCGCTCGATTATCACTTCGCGGGCTACTGGATCTCGGATCTGGTCAAGGTGGATTTCCTCGTCGCGGGCGAGCCCGTGGACGCGCTCAGCTTTATCTGCCATCGCGACGCCGCTTTCGCGCGGGGGCGTTCCCTCTGCACGCGCATGCGCAAACTGATTCCCCGCCAGATGTTCGAGGTTTCCCTGCAAGCCTCCATCGGCTCGCGCGTCATCGCCCGCGAAAATGTCGCGCCCATTCGCAAGAATGTCATCGCCAAGTGTTACGGCGGCGACATCTCGCGCAAACGCAAGCTGCTGGAAAAACAGAAGGAAGGCAAGAAGCGCATGAAGCGCGTGGGCCGCGTGGATATTCCCCAGGAAGCGTTTTTGGCCGTCCTCAGGGTTTCGGAGGAGTAGTGTATGGAACTCAAAACCGTCAGTATTGAAAAACCAGCGGACATGAACTTTATCCTCGGCCAGTCGCACTTTATCAAGACGGTGGAGGACCTCTACGAAGCGATTGTGCAAACCGCGCCGCAGATGAAATTTGGCGTTGGTTTCTGCGAATCTTCGGGCCCGGCGCTGGTGCGCTTTGCGGGGAACGATCCCAAACTGGTCGAACTCGCGCAGAAGAACGCCCTCGCCCTCGCTTGTGGCCATACTTTCATCATCTTCATGGAAGGCGGATTCCCCATCAACATTCTGAATACCGTGAAGAGCGTCCCGGAGGTCTGCCAGGTCTTTTGCGCCACCGCCAACCCCGTTGAGGTTATCGTGGCGGAATCCGAACAGGGCCGGGGAATCCTGGGGGTTATTGACGGTGTGAAGACTCGCGGCGTCGAGACCGATGCCGACATTCAGTTTCGCAAGGATTTCCTGCGCAAAATCGGGTACAAATTATAGACGAAGGGGTTTCAGAACTAAAACCCCGAGATCAGCGCAGAACTTTGCGGATTTGATTCCGGTAAGTGACAATACAGAGCAGGATGACTTCTGATTCACCACGCATGCCTTGGGACCGCCATATTCGCAGATGGAGCGTTGTCGCCGCTTTCGCCCTGGCAGCCCTCAACCTTCCTTTTATCTCCGGCCGCACAAGCGCCACGGGAGTAGCGTTCGGCGCGCAAAGTGGTAATGACACGTCTGCGCCCGCAAGGACGCCCCCTCCCACTCGCACGTCATCTTCAAAGCAGACGCCAACAAAGCCTCCCGAAACCCCCGAAGCACGGCTGCGCTCAGTCGTGAAATCGAAGATCGCGTTAGTGGTGGACGCTAATACTTCCGAAGAGTTGCTGGCGAAGGATGCGGATCGCGTCGTACCCATCGCCTCCATCACCAAGTTGATGACCGCCATCGTGGTCCTCGATGCCAAGCCGCCGATGGGGGAGACGCTCAAGATCAGCAATGATGATCGTGATCTGGTGATGGGGACAAGCTCCCGCCTGCAAGTCGGTTGGGCATTGAGCCGGGAAGATATGTTGCACCTGGCCTTGATGTCATCGGAAAACCGCGCCGCCGCCGCCCTCAGCCGTTATTACCCCGGGGGGCGCCCCGCGTTCATCAAAGCCATGAATGCCAAGGCGGCGGAATTGGGGATGACCAAAACCCACTTTGTCAATCCCAACGGCCTGACAAACGAAAACGTGTCGACCGCCTTCGACCTGGCCAAACTTGTTCGCGCTGCCGATCAGTATCCGCTGATTCGGGAATTCACCACGGACCCCCGGTACGATGTCCGGATCGGCCGGTACATTCTCCCCTATATCAACTCGGACCGCCTCGTGGGCCGTCCCGATTGGGACATTGAGGTGCAAAAGACCGGCTTTACCAACGAAGCGGGCCGCTGTGTGGTAATGCAGTTGAGGGCGCAAGGACGCACGCTGATCATGATCTTTCTGGATGGCGTGGGAAAGCTTACGCGTTATGCCGACGCTCGCCGCGTCCTCATGCAGTTGGCGCTTGCACAGAAGAAGTAGGTGGTGGGTCAGAGTTTTCGATTGTTGACGACGGCGCCCAGTTCCCCCCGCGCGACGTGGATGGAGACCTCGGCGCCTATCGCCACCTGCGCCGCGTCGCGGACAACTTTTCCCTCTGCGTCCCGAGTGATGGAATACCCCCGTTCCAGGATCGTGCGCGGACTGCGCTCATTCAATACCGCTTCCCGTTGCGCCAAACGATTGCGCCGCTCCGTGAGGAAGCGCCGGAAATCGTTCTGAAATCTCTGTTCGCGTTCCTCCAGGGCGGCGCGTTTCAGTTGCAGGTGCCGGGTGAAGTCGTATCGCACCACACCCGCCGAGGCGCGCAGCCAATCCTGCCGCGCCTTGTGCAGGCGCGAGCGCAGAAACCGTTCGAGCGCACCCACGCATTCATCCACGCGTTGCGCGCGTTCCGCGATGCGTGTGGCGAGGGTTTGAAAAACCTGGTGCATGCGAAGTTCCGTCAACGCCTGGCGGGCTTCGGAAATCTTCAGGCGAATCATCTGTGCCATGTGCCGTGCGCGGTCGGAGAGCTCGGTGGCCAAATCCTGTTTGCGGCGCACCACCAATTCCGCCGCGGCCGACGGTGTGGGCGCCCGCAAGTCAGCGACGAAATCCGCAATGGTGAAATCCGTTTCGTGGCCGACGGCGGAAATTACCGGAATCTTCGACCCGGCGATGGCCCGCGCCACCACCTCCTCATTGAATGCCCACAGATCTTCCAGCGACCCACCCCCGCGGGCCACGATCAGCACGTCGACGGGCGCCTGGCGGTTGAAATACTCGATGCCCTGGGCAATTTCCTGGGCCGCCCCCTCGCCCTGGACTTTCACCGGATAGAGCAGCACGTTGATGTTGCGGAAACGCCGCCGCAGAATGCGGAGGATATCGCGGATCACCGCGCCCGTGGGCGAAGTCACCACCCCGATGACGCGCGGCAGCATGGGCAGCGGCTTTTTGCGTCCCGCGTCAAACAGGCCTTCGGCGGCAAGCTTCTGCTTCAGTTGCTCGAAAGCGAGTTGCAGCGCGCCCATCCCCGCCGGCTCCAGAAACTCCACATAGAGCTGATATTCACCGCGTGCTTCGTAGACGCTCAGGCGCCCGCGGGCAATCACCGCCAGTCCGTCCTGGGGCTTGAATTTCAGGTAGCGCGCCTGGTTGCGAAAGCACACGGCGCGAAGTTGCGCCGTTGCATCTTTGAGCGTGAAATAGAGGTGGCCGGACCCAGCGGCGCGGAAATTGGAAACTTCCCCGGTCACCCAAACGTCCGGAAATTGCTTTTCGAAAAGATTGCGGATCTCCAAGCTCAGCTCCGCTACGCTGTAAATCCTGCGCACCGGCCCGAAATTGAGGGAGGGTTGGGTCATGGAGGAAGTCGTCAGTTGTCCGTCGTCCGTAGTCAGTTGCTCCGGGTGGCGCTTTGCGACGGCCGAAGGGCAGCGGACGCATTATTTCCTAGTCACAAACGATATCACCCAGAAGACCAGAGTCAGCGCGGCGCTCAGCAATAGGCAAGTCACAATCGGGAAATAGAACTGGAAGTTTTTGCCCTTATACGCAATATCACCGGGGAGCCGTCCGAGACCAAAGAAAGAAAACTTCGAACCGGCCATCACGATCAATCCCAACACCACAAGGACGACGCCGATGATGACCAGAAACCGTCCCAGTTGAAAATGGACTGCGCTGCTCATCCCTATCCATCCTCCCCCGCCGGGTGGTTGGAAGTCAATCCCGCGCGCTGCGCAGCGCGCATCCGGGCCGGACGTCCCCTACGAGCGCGAAGCTAGACCAGATCGATGCCGGGGAAAAAGTAACCCATTTCATAGGCGGCCGTTTCCGGGGCGTCGGACCCATGCACGGCATTGCTCTCGATGCTCGCCGCGTAGAGCTTGCGAATGGTGCCCGGCGCGGCGTTGGCGGGGTTGGTGGCGCCCATCACTTCGCGCAGGCGGAGGATGGCGTTCTCGCCTTCCAGAACCATCACCAGCGCGCTGCCTGAGCTCATGAAATCCGTCAGGCTGGCAAAGAAGCCTTTGCTCCGGTGAACGGCATAGAAGCCCTCGGCTTCCTTTTTGCTCAGTTTCACCAGCCGGGCCGCCACAATCTTAAGTTGATGGTCCTCGAAGATTTTGATGATGTCGCCGATGTGTCCCGCCGCAACCGCATCAGGTTTAATAATGGTAAGAGTGCGTTCGATTGGCATGTTTCTCCTAGTGAAAAATTCTCTCGTCTACGATGCAAATAGTAAATGGTGAATAGTGAATTCCCGATTACACGAGAGGAAATCTCTTAGTTCCTCGTGTGTGTTTCTGGGGTTTCACTATTTACTATTCACAATTCACTATTTCTTTAGCGCTGCCGCCATTGCCTCGCCGATCAGCGCAGGGCTGGCCGCAACGGCGATGCCGGCGGCCTGAAGCGCCGCAATTTTATCCGCCGCGGTTCCCTTCCCCCCGGAAATAATCGCTCCGGCATGGCCCATGCGGCGGCCGGGCGGTGCCGTGCGGCCCGCGATAAATCCCGCCACCGGCTTTTTGACGTGAGCTTGCACAAAGGCCGCGGCCTCTTCTTCCGCCATCCCGCCGATCTCTCCAATCATCACGATGCCGTGCGTGTCCGGGTCCTCATTGAAAAGGCGCAGGGCATCAACGAAGGTGGTACCAATAATGGGGTCACCACCGATTCCGATGCAGGTTGATTGCCCGATGCCCAGCGCGGTCAGTTGGCCCACCGCTTCGTAGGTCAAGGTCCCGCTCCGCGAAACCACGCCCACGTGCCCCGGCAAGTGAATTTGCCCGGGCATGATGCCAATCTTGCATTTGCCCGGAGATATGATGCCCGGACAGTTGGGCCCGATCAGGCGGGTGGGCTTGCCGGCCAGGAAGCGCGCGGCGCGCACCATGTCGAGCGTGGGAATGCCTTCGGTAATGGCGACCACGAGGGGAAGCCCGGCGTCCGCGGCTTCCATGATAGCGTCCGCGGCGAAAGGGGGCGGAACGAAGATAACCGACGCGTTCGCGCCCGTTCGATCCACGGCCTCCTGCACGGTGTTGAACACCGGGATGCCGTCGACGCTGGTCCCGCCTTTGCCCGGCGTCACGCCCGCCACGACTTTTGTCCCGTAAGCAACCGCCTGCTGGGTGTGAAACATCCCCTCGCGGCCGGTGAGTCCTTGCACCACTAGGCGAGTGTTTTCATCAACCAAAATTGACATAAGATTGGATCATGGGCGCGCCAGCGCCACCACTTTCTCCGCCGCCTCTTTCATATCGTTGGCGACCGCAAAGTTCAGGCCGGATTCCCTCAAGATCTTCTGGCCAAGTTCCACGTTGGTTCCCTTCAGCCGGACGACGATGGGCACCTTGATGCCGAGAGTTTTCGCCGCGGCCACCACACCGTTGGCGACGATATCGCAGCGCATGATGCCGCCGAAAATGTTGATGAGCACAGCGCGCACGTTGGCGTCGCTCAGGATGATCTCAAAGCCGTGCCGCACCTGCTCTTCGTTGGCGCCGCCGCCCACGTCCAGGAAATTCGCCGGGCGGCTGCCCGCGTACTGAATGATGTCCATGGTGGCCATGGCGAGGCCCGCGCCGTTCACCATGCAGCCTACGTTGCCGTCCAGACGAATGTAATTGAGGCCGAAGTTTGAGGCCTTCACTTCCAATGGGTCTTCTTCATCCCGGTCGCGCAGTTCGCGGATGTCCGGGTGACGGAAGAGGGCGTTATCGTCAAAGTTCATTTTGGCATCAAGCGCCAGCGCGCGGCCGTCGCGCGTGACGACGAACGGATTGATCTCCACCAACGAAGCGTCGGTGGCTTCAAAAGCGCGATAGAGGTTCTGCAAGAGGCGCGCCGCCTCGTTCACCACCTTGCCCTCAAGGCCCAGGCCGAAAGCCAGCTTGCGCGCCTGGAAGGCCTGGAAGCCGACACTGGTGTCGATGAATTCCTTCAGGATTTTTTCGGGATGCTCGGCGGCCACCACCTCGATTTCCACGCCACCTTCGCTCGAGGCCATGAACACGGGTTGGCCGGAGGCGCGGTCGATGACGATGCCGAGATAGAGTTCGCGCGCCACCTCCAGGCCTTCCTCAATAAGCAAGCGTTTGACGACACGGCCCTCCGGCCCCGTCTGGTGAGTCACAAGAGTCATGCCCAGGATTTGGCTCGCCAAGGTTTCAGCTTGCGTGGGGGTGTGAGCCAATTTCACGCCGCCACCTTTGCCGCGGCCACCCGCGTGAATCTGGGCTTTGACCACCACCGTGCCGCCGCCCAATCTTTCCGCGACGGCACCAGCGTCCTCGGGCTTCGTGATCATCTCACCGCGAGGCACAGCAACTCCGAACTTCGCAAGGATCTGTTTCGCCTGATATTCGTGGATTTTCATTTTGAAAGCTGTTAGTTGCCTGTTGTCAGTTGCCCTTGGTCAGTTGGAAAACGCGGAAGCGGGACTGGCAAGGATCAACTGGATGTGAAATCAAATTTTGGCAAAGCTGGTGAAGCAGCTTACACTAGAGTGTTCAGCTCGCTTGCCCCGAAACCAAGAAGTATAGGGAATCCGCGCGGGAATTGCAATGAAAGGGCGATAAAGAACAGCAGCACACCAATGCGAATTGAAGAGACGATCCGCAAGATTGCGACCGGCACGCACCTCACGCGCGTCGAAGCTCGCGCCGTGATGCAGCAACTGCTTTCGGGCTCGGTGCCGGATGAGGAGATCGTGGCGTTCCTTGCCGCGCTGCGCGACAAGGGCGAGCAGGCCGATGAGCTGGAAGGATTTGCGGAGGAGATGCGCGCTCATGCCACCGAAACCTTGCGCGCAGCCGGAGTGAAGGTCGAAAGCATCTCGCACCGGGAGCCCTTGCTCGACACCTGCGGAACCGGTGGCGACGGCCGCGGGACGTTCAACGTTTCGACGGCGGCGGCGCTGGTGGCGGCAGCGGCGGGAGTGCGCGTGGCAAAGCACGGTAACCGCTCAATATCGAGCCGCTGTGGAAGCGCCGACGTGCTGGAGGCCTTGGGCGTCGCCATCGACCTGCCGCTGGAACGAATTCCCGCATGTCTCGACGAAGTCGGCATGGTCTTTCTGTTTGCTCCGCGATTGCACCTTGCCATGAAGCACGTGATGAACGCGCGGCGCAGCCTGAAGACCAAAAGCGTGTTCAACCTTCTCGGCCCACTCACGAACCCTCTGGCTGCGACGATCCAGTTAGTGGGCGTCTTTGACGCGGCGCGCACGGAAATGATGGCGGAAACGCTGCGGGCGGTGGGAACGCAGCGGGCTTACGTGGTGGCGGGCTCCGACGGCATTGATGAGATTACTACCACGGGTCCGACGCGGCTTTCCTCCAGCTCCGGCAACGGCGTCGAGACGCGCGACGTACACCCGGAAGAGTTCCGCCTGGGGCGCGCCTCCATCGAGCAATTGCACGGAGGGGACGCCGCGACCAATGCCCGCCTGCTCCTGAGCGTGTTGGAAGGTGAGCGCGGCCCCCATCGTGATGTGGTGTTGGCAAATGCCGCGGCGGCGTTCACCCTGGCGGGGAAGGCGCAAAGCTTTGCGGAGGGCGCTGAGCGAGCCGCAGAGGTGCTGGATTCCGGCGCCGCGCGCGCCAAGCTTCAGGCGCTCGTGGACTTTACTCAACGGCGCTAGAATCGCCGATTTTCGATTGCGGGCTGATGATTGAACCCGAAGAACTTGTTCAGCTCGCCTTCTCCACTTTCAGCAAAATCCTTCACTGCATACTGACGACGTTTAATCGGCAATCGGCAATCGAAAATCAGCAATCCTTACACACGCAGGAAATTTCCCAGCAGTTGCTTGCCCGCATGGGTCAGGATCGACTCGGGGTGAAACTGTACGCCTTCCACTTTCATCTGCTTGTGGCGGAGCCCCATGATGATCCCGTCGGAGGTGCAAGCGGAGACTTCCAGGCAATCAGGAAGGGACTCGCGCGCCACAATGAGCGAATGATAACGCGTGGCGGGAAAGGGATTGGGCAAACCCTCGAAAATGGTCTTGCCGTCGTGCTGGATTTGGCTGGTCTTGCCGTGCATCAACTGCGGAGCACGGATCACTTGCCCCCCGAAAGCCTGTCCGATGGCCTGATGGCCCAGGCAAACCCCCAGGATCGGGATCCGACCGGAGAATGCGGTGATGACGTCGAGGCAGATTCCAGCTTCGGAAGGAGTCTTCGGGCCCGGCGAGATCACGATTCGCTCCGGAGCCTGCTTCTCGATCGCCTCCACGGTGGTTTGGTCATTCCGAACGACCTGAAGATCCGCACCCAACTCTCCCAAGTATTGGACAAGGTTGTAGGTAAAAGAATCGTAGTTGTCGATGACCAAGATCATGAGAACGCCTTTCGATGGAACCCCTCCTGATCATTATAGGAGAAAACCCTCGTCTGTGTAACCCGTGACGAAGTGCCGGCGGGCGAGAATGCCGGTTGCACTTTTCCGAGCCAAGCGAATCTCATGAGAATGGATGCGAGCCAACTCGACATAACGGCCATAGAGTGTCACAGAAAGGCCGCCGAATTTCGTCACTTTGCCAACCGAAAGCCTTCCCTCGGGCGGACTTTTCTTGGGGAATTCCCAATTGCTTGATTCTTATAGCATTGTTCCATTCCTGGCAGGGCGGTGCTCCCCCGTAATCTGGAAACTGAATTGCTCAACCAAGGGCGTGAGGGAAAGGAAGACTCTAATGAATAACCCACTGCGCAAGTGGCATGTGACCCTGGTAGATGTTCTGGTTGGTTTGGCGGTTTTGATGATTCTGTCCGCGCTGGTCGTACCTGTTTTTCTTCCGCCCGAGGGGAGGGCGGCATCAAAAACGGCAGCGCCCACCGCCACCGTGAAGTCGGCCAAACGCTGAGCCAATCCTTGCGGGCGCTCGATTAATGGCGTGCCGCAAGCAACGTGTTGATTGCACGGTACACAAAATCCATTACCCGCCCCATTGGAATCCCACCTCGATCCTCCACAATCCGCCTTCGGAATCCTGATCCCTGCATTGTTCACCTGCAATTTTCACCCCTATCTTCAGAAGATTCGAAGGGAGTAGAATAGGCGCGAGCCTTGAAGCATTTATGCGCGAAGGTGCACACCGCGAAGGGCCATGCATGGGGGGAAAGAATATGCTCAAATCTGGACGAAGGGATTTTCTCAAAACCGGGGTTCTCTCCGCCGCGAGTCTGGGCGCGATGGGGACGATCGAGGGCGGAGGTCCTCTCGCCAAGGGTCAGTCAGTTCCGTCGCCAAACGCTGCGCCCTCGCCGCCGCCTTTCAAACTGGGGCTGGTTACTTACAACCTGGCGAAGGACTGGGATATCGACACGATCATCAAGAACTGCGAGGAGACGGGGTTCGAAGGTGTCGAGCTGCGTACCACGCATAAACACGGCGTGGAAATCTCGCTCGACAAGGGGCAACGCGCGGAGGTGAAGCAACGCTTCGCCGATTCCCGCGTGCGCCTGATGAGCATGGGCACGACTTGTGAATTTGAGTCGCCCGACCCCGCCGTGGTGGAGAAAAACATCGAGGAGGTGCGCCGCTGGTGCGAGCTTGCGCAAGACCTCGGCTGCGTGGGTGTGAAGGTGCGCCCCAATGGATTCCCCAAAGGTGTTCCCGAGGACAAAACCCTCGACCAGATCGGCCACGCCCTCGCCCGCTGCGGAGGCATTGCCCGCGACCACGGCGTGGAAGTCTGGATGGAAGTCCACGGCCCCGGCACCATGCTTCCGCACAACGCTCATCATATTCTCAGCGTGGCGAATCATCCTGCCGTGGGAGCGTGCTGGAACTCCAACGACACCGACGTGGTGGATGGCTCCGTGAAGCCGTCTTTCGACCTGCTCAAAACCTGGATCCGAAGTTGCCATATCAATGAGCTCTGCCGCACGCTGTCGCCCTGGGGCACCGGGCTCAAGATCGCGCCCACGGCCAAGCCCGGCTTCCCGCAATGGCTGAAGCCTTATCCCTGGCGCGAGCTCTTCACCCTGTTGCGCGGCATCGGATTCGACCGTTACACCTACGCGGAGGTTCCGGAAAGCTGCGAGCCCATCCGATTCATGCATTATTATCGCGCCCTGTGGCAATACCATGCGGCGTAATGCTCAGCGTGCATAGGGAAAATTCCGGAAGGAAATCAAGCATGCGGGTCTTTCTCGTGGAATGGGAGTGCGGCAGTTGCGGTCACGCACACTCCTTCCGTCACAGCGTCAATGAAGACGACGGCTGGCCGAACAAGTTTGAGCTGACCTGCGAGAATGCCGAGTGCGGGCAGGAGCAGGACGTGCCTTTTCGCAGTTGCACGGTCACCCCGATTGAGACCGAGTAGAGGTACCCCTTGTGGTGCCCTAGGGCAGGGCAAGCCCAGCCCCTACGTGTACCGCAGCCAACGCATTACCTCCACCAGCGACGGCCGTTTCCCATACATCAGGATGCCCACCCGGTAGATTCTGGCGGCCACCTGTACTACCACCACGGTCGTCGCCACGCAAATGGCGAGAGAAAGGGCGATTTGCCAGAAGGGCGGGGTTTGCACCGTGATCCGGCAGACCATCAGGATGGGGCTGGTGAAAGGAATCATGGTCAGGGCCACCGAAAGCGGCGAGTTGGGCGACCGTTGAATGATGGGAAAGAGGAGCATGCACGAAACCAGGATCAGAAGGACCGGCATCTGCACCTGCTGTATATCTTCCTCGCTCGACGCCATGGAACCCAGCGCGGCATACATCGAGGCATAGAGGAAATACCCCGCCAGAAAGAAGAGGATCGGATAGATCAGAAACGCGGCGGGCAGATGGAAGCTGGGCGCTGCCGCTCCGGGCCGGAAGGC
>Ga0326727_10022087_pt1 | contig 12352 bp, 6 predicted proteins | sample MB2enrmetagenome_FD_207643 | JGI IMG/M metagenome (GOLD analysis project Ga0326727, IMG submission 207643) | Lab enriched peat soil microbial communities from McLean, Ithaca, NY, United States - MB29MY | ecosystem: Environmental > Terrestrial > Soil > Wetlands > Peat | place: USA: New York...
CGTTTTTCTGGATATTGGCGGTGTTCTGCTGACCGGTGGCTGGGACCATCTGGCTCGCAAACGGGCGGCGGCGAACTTCAAGCTGGACTGGGCCAAAATGGAGGAGCGTCATCATCTCACATTCGAGATCTACGAGGAGGGAAAGATCACGCTGGATGATTATCTGAGTCTTGTGGTCTTTACCGAGAACCAATCATTCAGCCGAAGTCAGTTTCGCAGCTTCATGTTCGATCAGTCAAAGCCTTTTCCAGACATGATCGATTTGGTTACGCAGCTTAGAGACAGATTGGGCGTGAAGATCGTCATCGTCAGCAATGAAGGGCGCGAACTCAATGCTCATCGGATTCAGAAGTTCAAACTGAATCGGCTGGTAGACTGTTTCATATCCTCTTGCTTCGTACACATCCGCAAGCCCGACGTGGATATTTTCAGACTTGCTCTGGACATAGCTCAGGTTCAGGCCTCTCAGGTAGTCTTCATCGACAATACTCCGATGTTCGTTCAGATAGCGAAAGGACTGGGAATTCATAGTATCCTTCACACGGACTGCAAATCAACCCGAGCCGGCCTATCCGATCTCGGACTCAATGCTGCTGGAAGTCCTCAATCGCCAGACTGCCTGTGATTCGCGACATTCGAAGGAATCCCGAAGGTAGAAAGATCAGGTCAAAAAGACCGTGGCCTCGCTCAATCGCGCAGATTCACACTCTGAAGCAATTTATGATCCTGGATGCGGCCGTTGTATTCAATCAGGAAGAGTAATTCCAGCGACAACCAGCCCTACGCTGTACGGGAGACGCAACCTCTTTGTCAGCATCGCTACGACAGCAGCGATCAAAAGCAGGAAAACTCCGGTTTGAAAAGTGATCTCCATACCTTCTTTCATACCTATGAGTGGTTTCAATCGCTTCCCGGTACGTGGCGAATCGCCGACGATCTCATTGGTTTGGGCGCATGATTGAAGGATACCAACGAAACCGATTATTGACTCAATGGATGAAACTATACAGCATCGGGAACTTGCGCCAGCAGTCAGAAAGACCGCGAAAAACCCTGCTTGACAGGAATCCGGTGGCGGAGGCCAATGGCATTCGCTGGCGGGAAAGCGCTGCATTCAGCATGATGTCGGTAGCGGATTTCTCACACCAGACGGTCACCGCGTAACGCTCTCCGCACCTGACCGTGGCCAGCAGCCAGCCGTCTTCCGAGATTGCGAGGTCATGGACGCGCCCTTGCTTCTGATAGGCTCTGCCTCGTTCAACGGAGCGCGGGCCCGCCCATTCGGTCAGATCGTCCCAACTCAGGGCAGTCCAACCCTGATTCTGGGGAACATTATGGACCTTACCCTTTGCCGCATTTTTTTGCTCTGAACTCATACATTTCATCCTGAGTTGATTCGGCATTGGCCTATACGAAAAATCCGGTGATTATGGCAAGGGAGGATTCGGTTCCCCACGAAGGCTCTTATCGACGAGTCCGCCAACAAAACGCGCGAAGGGTACGATGTCTTCCAGAACGCTAGCCTGTTCGAGAGCCGACATATATGCTGTGCGCTCACTGACCGGGATCACCGTCCAAGGATAGCCCCCTGAGGCCAGCATCACATTCATCAAAAAGCGCCCCATACGTCCGTTGCCGTCCATGTAGGGATGAATGTAGACAAAGAGAAAATGTCCAAGAACAACCCGGACCGCTGGCTCTTGCTCTTCGCGGAGCAGATCAAAAAGTGTTGGCAGCGCGTCTCGCACGGCATCCGAGTTCATCGGCATGTGCATCGAATTGCGGATGTAGACCTGAGCGTTGCGGTAACCCGCCAGATCGGCTGGATTCAAAAGTCCCACAGCCACACTCGGGGCAAAGAGCTCGCGGTACCATGTACCGTGAGCCTGGTCCGTTACTTCACCGGCATTCTCGCCCTGTAACACTCTCCGAACGCTATCGAGAACTGCCTGGTGGGCCTGCCAGTATCCCCGCGCTGCCATGGCATTTCGTTGCTCCCGATCATCCGGGTTGGCATCGGGATTCCATGCGCCGGTGCGTACCCGCTCAATGAGTCCCGGCGTGACCCGATACCCCTCGATGGATAGCGAGTGATATGCATCCGTCAAATACGTATCCGCTACTCGCTTCAGATACGCCTCAATGGCAGGAGGGCGACCTGGAGCTAGAGGAAACGATTCGATAATGGGCTCTCTCATCTTTTGCCACATCAGTTGAATTCTGTGAACATAGGGAGATGTCTCCCGCGCAGAAAAGAAATGCACGGGCTTGTCGGCAAACGGATCGCTTTCACGGATCTCGTACCCTGCGGCGGTCATCGTCTTTACGATGTCGTCGGCAATGCGCTCCCGGCCGCAATTGCGGAAAGCGCCCGCAAGTCTTCCGGCGATGGTCGAATGGCCGCCTTCAAGCAGTCGGTGAAGAAGGCTGGATGCATCGCGCTGCGTCAGCAATACCGCCCGAATGTCCGTCGGATTGCTTGAATAGAATCGCGGAGAACTGGCAATCAGAGCGGCCTCCGGCGAAAAAAGCCGCAGGTCGTCGCGCAGTTCCAAATCTTTCGCATTGGGAAGTGCGGCGCGAACATCGAACAAAGACGTATTGTGCGGAAGTGCTGTAATCCGGTTGCGAGCGCGGGGTGAACGCACCATGAGCTGGCGCGGCACAGTACGATTGCCCGCGAGATACGAGAGGGATTGTTCCGGCGAAAGGCACCATGCGGTGCCGAAACGCTCATCCAAATACGCCGCACAGAATCGCCAGAAGGACGCATACCAGGGAGTGCTTTCGCCCGCAATTTCCTCGGGCCGACTCGGGATATACCATCCCTTTATGACCTCTCGCAAAAAGCCATTGGCGACCAGCCGCTCACGGTGCGTTCGCGACAAATCCTTGGCGCGGATGGCGGCTTTGCCTCCCGTTTGCTGGAGTTTGCCCAGAGCTTCCAGCGATTGGGCTAGCTTTTCTGCGGGCGTCGGCATGGCGGGCTCCATTTAGCTTTTGCGGTTGCAATGATTTTAGCCTATTGCGTCGATTTAAGGTTAGCTTATTATGCACTACGCTATAAAAACACCCACAACCACCCATAGGAAGGCCTGCAATATCCGAGCATCCCATGATTTGATAAGTTTTGGATTGTCGTATTTGCACTACGACAACGAATGGAGAAATAAATTTTGTTGATTTTTCGACAGCGAAAGGATGGCGGCATTTCATTTCGTTACAGGCCCAATTTCGATGTGTCGAATGAACATCGAGTACGCGATTTAACATCCGCGCGAAGCCCTCTCTGGACATGCAACTGAAATGTGCCATTCACTATTTGAGGTACAATAGCGGTACACCCATCAGTTCTACCTGATTTCGCTCAATTACGTTAAGTTGTTATTATTGAGGTATTTGCACCGTCGCTAGATTACGCTCAATTTTCCTTATTTTTCATAGGTTTACAGTGTTCGTCATAAACTTAAAATTCGCATCGAGAAATCGAGTGGGGGTTCGAGTCCCCCTCCGGGCACCAGTTCAACATGTTGATAATAAGCAATTTGACGGCAGTTTTTTGGGAGCGTGATCTCCTGTTGCCGTCCGTCTTTTGATTGCGAGGTACAATCCTGGGTACAGCCAGTATCATCCTTTAAATAAAAGACTTATTGGCTGACGTATGGCTATTTTTCAGCGTGGCCTGCATATTGGCTACATTACGCATAATTTCGCGATGATCTGCGGACTGAATTTGTGGATTCCGGCTTTCTCGGCCTCGGCGATTCACAATGGCCTCAGTTTTCGCTTCGTTGGCCTTGGTCGAGTGCGAGTTCCTGGTCGGCCTCAGGAGTGACTGAGACCAGATCGTACCCGATGGCCGCGTAGCCCTTCAGACGGCGTTCGTACATGCGGGCCAGCATGGGCTCACCAATATCGGCGTAATCGTAGACCTGGACAATTCGCTTTCCGTCGTGGAGGCGGTGCAGCCGGCCGACGTATTGCTGAAGAGTTCCTTTCCATGAGATTGGCATTGCCAGAAAAAGCGTATCGAGCCGAGCATCGTCAAACCCTTCGCCGATGTAGCTTCCTGTTGCCAGAATCAGGCGTGGCGCGCTGTCTGGGACAACTTTCATAGCCTCATCGATCGCTTTCCTTTGTTTCTTGCCCATTCCACCCTTCAAGACAAAGATATGCTCGACGGCTCCATTCAATAGATCAGCCAGGTGCAGCAGATGATCGGTCCGCCCTGTGAGTAGGAGGGGAGAGCGGCCATTGCTGAGGGCAGCTCGCACATCAGAGGCGATCAGATCGTTGCGCACTTGATCTTGAGTGAGAGCGCGATAGATGTCCTGAATACCGGCATCGGCGGTTCCGCCTTGCATCTGGAATGCGGTAAGGCGTGGGGTCACGACATGTTGGAAGGGAGATGTATCCGTCATTGCCTTGGCGTTCATGCCAAAACGAATTGGCCCGCACTGCATCTGAATGATGGGGTGATGGCCGTCTTTCCTTGTGGGAGTTGCTGTCAGGCCGACGATGAATTTTGCCGTGATCGCGCGCATCACCTGCTCAAAGGTAAACGCTGAAAGGTGATGGCATTCATCGACAATGACCTGGCCATACTCCGTCACGAAATCCTGCACAGCATTTTTCTGGCGAAGGCTCTGAATGACGGCGACGTCTACTATGCCCGTTCTCCTGACCTTGCCGCCGCCGATTGAGCCAATCGACTCTGGCGAGAGATCAAGAAACATCGCCAGCCGCGCTTGCCATTGATCAAGCAATTGACGGCGATGAACCAGAACTAGCGTGTTGACTTTGCGTTGTGCAATGAGCCATGCAGCAACGGCTGTCTTACCGAAGGCTGTCGGCGCGCAGAGGATTCCGTCATCGTGCCTGAACATCTGGGCAGCGGCACCTTCCTGATCTGGGCGGAGCTGGCCACAAAATTCTGCGTTAACCGCGCCTCCCGGATTGCGTTCATCATGGACTTCCGGCCGTATTCCGTGAGAGTTCAACAGTTCAAGAACTTCGCCAATGCAGCCGCGTGGCACGGCAATGTGCCTGGCGAAGTCCTCGCCACAAGAGATGATGCGATGCTTGCCAAAGGTGGAAAGCCGCATGGCCTGCGCCTTGTAGAACTCTGGGTTTTGAAATGCCGCAATCCGGAGAATGCGATTGATCATCGCCGGCGGCAATCCTTTCTTCTCGACGTAAACGAGATTTGCGCGCGTGATCGAAACAGATTCAGGGAAAGGGCCTTCTACTGGGCGGTCCAACCTGTTGCGCGATGGGGGCAGTGTCCACGGATCTTTCGACTCATCTTCATCGCACAAACTCATGCGTACCCCGATCAGATTGCCTTTGTGCTGCGCTTCCTCAACGATTGCCATCGCAGAGGAAGTAGGCAGTCTCTTGATCGAGAACAAGTAGGCCCATTGGTCCGGGTATGGAGCGAAATCGGCATCGAGTAAAACGCTGTTGCCCTGTTTCCGCGGGCCAAATTGAAGAGGAAGGGCGATTAGGTTTCCGAAGCCACCTTTCGGCATTGTGTCCTGGTTCGGAAAGAAGCGGTCATAGGAGTCGAGGCCGAGTTGGTGCCGCCGATCCATGGTTCGCGTAAGGATTGCGCTTCCCATCTTTCGCGCGGTAACCGCGGGCAAAGGCTGATCGAAGAAGATCCAGATGTGCCCGCCATTTCCTGAGCGCGACCGTTCCAGAACAGCAGGGATGCCCATCCCGGCACATGTGTCGATGTAGGCGCGAGCATCTTCCTGCCACGATTTCTTGTCAAAATCGACGGCAAGAAACCAGCAGGTCTCGTCAGGCAGCAAGGGATACACACCAATGGTTTCCTTGCCGAAGAGGTGGCTTTCGACAACCGCGTCGGATAGCGGAAGAAAGGTTCGAGTCTGACGGGCCACCTTTTTGCGTTCTTCCGGATTGCTCGAATGAATGGCGGCCCAGTTCATCAGGGCCGCAGGCGAATATCCTGAGCGACCGTCCGCGCTGGTCCAGCGTTTTGCATAAACGTCATCGCGGCCACGGAACAAGCTTCTGAATAGAGCAATTCGCTGCTTGGCTCGTTCCTGGCGGTCTTCCGGCTGTTGAAGAACCACTGGCGGAGCTGTGGGGCAATTGATAAGCGCCGAAGCGGCAGGCAGGCCATGAGTAGCCAATATCTGTTTCAGACGCTCAACTTCCAAGCGAAGAAGTTGGTTCTCTTCTTCGAGATCGCGTTTTGGAAATTGCGTTTTCCCGCCTTCTGTCATTGCATTATCCCTAGCGCACCACACCAGCCCAGTCTGCCTATCTACCCCGAGCTTTCCTTTGCTCCACAATTGGTCTGGGATCCAGTTTGTCGAGAATCTCCATAAACTTTGGCCGGTTCTTGTAGCGCAAGCGAATGTCCGCGAGCAACCCGTCCCACTCGACTTCACGATGGTGATCTTTCAGGAGGGGCCTTATCTTGCGCAGGTAGCCCGCAACCGCTTCGTATGCTGAAGCACTCGCGTGCGGCAGGTGATCGTCCACTCGCTGGCGATAGATAGCAAGCGACCTCTCAGGATGTGATTCCGCCACCGCTGCCGCCACTTGATCTCCGTAGCCGCCAGAGCCATACCATGACATGCTTCCTCGATGTTTTTGTCCGGCCGACATGGCGTCATACCAACGAAGCACGTCATCTTGCCGCCTGTCGGCAATAGCCATGTCGATAAGCACATCGAAATGTGGGCCTGCAGCGGGGCGCAATCTGGATTCATTCCCCAGCAGCGGCAGAAGATAAGCCGGCATTGGCAACGGCCATTCTGCATTGTCTACGCTCTTCGTCGATACTTTGCCTGGCGAAGGCAATGGCGAAGCGCCCGTTTCGAGAAAGTTGAGCGCGATGCCGCGGATGCTGTTTTCACGGCCTGCTTTGGCCGCAGCCTTGATCAAATTCTGAAAGCTATCGCGACTGGGATGGCTGAAGAACCCCAAAGCTGCGTGAGCCGCTGCAATCGGCCATTGCCCGCGCTGTATCGCCATTTCGCCTAACAGTTTTTCGAGACCAGACGCAATACCAGGCAGCTTTGCAACCGTTTTTTCGATACCCTCGGCTGCCCAACGCTCGGCTTGCTCGTATTGCTTCTTCTCCATCAGGCGCTTGACCAGGCGCTCATAGCTGCCGGATACGTGCGCTTCCTGTTCGCAAACAGCAAGGATTTCGTCTGTGCGGCCAGCATTTTCAAGGGCCCGGATCAACCAATCGGCGATGTGCTCATGCTGATATTTTCGGTAGTAGGGATCGTCATCCTTTACGGGCGATTTCGCGCGTTGCGTCAGAATATCTGAGACTTCGGACCATGCCGATCTGGCAGCGGGCATTTTGAAAATGACGTCGGCGGCATCGTTGACAATGCCGTAATCGTCCAGCAGATGTGCATCGATTGCGAAAAGCAACTTGTGCGCGGGAGTGAGCGTCGATGCGGCAACTGCCTGAAAGATAACCGGCATGCATTCACCCACGGCTTCCGCGGTTTCGCCCTCGTCGTTCGATTGACCAACCTGCTCGTTGCCCAGTGTCATCAGTTCTTTTCCGAGGCGCACCACCGCATCGGAATGCCCAAGCTCTAATAATCTCTCCAGACGATGTTTCACGCGGCTGTAGTCAGGCGTATGTCCTTCGCCTCTCCAATTGTTTTGCCAGCCGGCCTCGGAGGCAACGCGTCGGATCTCTTTTCGCGCTTCTGCCACCAGGCGGTCCACATTGCCTTCGCCCAGCGCAATGCGATCGCGAAACTCCTCGCGCAACTCGGGGAACCGTTCGGTCAGACCCCAGACCAACTCCACCAATTCATCGTGACTTCTGGCTTCGATATGCTTGCGGATCTTTTCGTTTGACGCCTTGAGCGTCTTTCTTCCAGATGCTTCCGGATGCCGATGCCGGTGGACATAGAACACTTCCTCCTTATCATCGACTTCTGAATCCATATCCAGATCGTCCGTCTCATCGTCGTTATCTTCATCGCCGCTTTCGTCGGCGAGCATCTCCCAGCGTTCATCGTCCTGGTCCGCCACGGGAGCTTCCGCATCTTCGCCTAACATCTCAAGATATTCGGCTACTACCGCCACTGCGTGCTTGCAGCCGCTGGCGCCCACCGGGCAAGTGCAGCGCGAATAAAGTGTTCCACCCGTTTTCGCGGATTGCTCACACCAGACGGTCACCGCGTAACGCTCTCCGCCCGTGACCGTGGCCAGCAGCCAGCCGTCTTCCGAGATTGCGAGGTCATGGACGCGCCCTTGCTTCTGATAGGCTCTGCCTCGTTCAACGGAGCGCGGGCCCGCCCATTCCGTCAGATCGTCCCAACTCAGGGCAGTCCAACCCTGATTCTGGGGGACCTTATGGACTTTGCCCTTTACCGCGTGTTTTTGCTTTGAACTCAACATTTCATCCTGAGCTGATTCGGCATTGCCAAAACGAACAATCCGGTGATTATGACAAGGGTGGATTCGGTTCCCCACGAAGGCTCTTGTCGACGAGTCCGCCAACAAAACGCGCGAAGGGTACGATAGCTTCCTGAACGCTAGCCTGTTCGAGAGCCGACATATATGCTGTGCGCTCGCTGACCGGGATCACTGTCCATGGATAGCCCCCTGAGGCCAGCATCACATTCATCAAAAAGCGCCCTATGCGTCCGTTGCCGTCCATGTAGGGATGAATGTAGACAAAGAGAAAATGTCCAAGAACAACCCGGACCGCTGGCTCTTGCTCTTCGCGGAGCAGATCAAAAAGTGTTGGCAGCGCGTCTCGCACGGCATCCAAGTTCATCGGCACGTGCATCGAATTGCGGATATAGACCTGGGCGTTGCGGTAACCCGCCAGATCGGCTGGATTCAAAAGTCCCACAGCCACACTCGGGGCAAAAAGCTCGCGGTACCATGTGCCGTGATCCTGGTCTGCTACTTCACCGGCATTCTCGCCCTGTAACACTCTCCGAACGCTATCGAGAACTGCCTGGTGGGCCTGCCAGTATCCCCGCGCTGCCATGGCATTTCGTTGCTCCCGATCATCAGGGTTGGCATCGGGGTTCCATGCGCCGGTGCGTACCCGCTCAATGAGTTCCGGCGTGACTCGATACCCCTCGATGGATAGCGAGTGATAAGCATCCGTCAAATACGTATCCGTTACTCGCTTCAAATACGCCTCAATGGCAGGAGGGCGACCTGGAGCTTGCGGAAACGTCTCTAAAACGGGCGCTCTCATCTTTTGGCACATTAATTGAATTCTGTGAACATACGGAGATGTCTCCCGCGCAGAAAAGAAATGCACGGGCTTATCGGCAAACGGATCGCTTTCACGGATCTCGTACCCAGCGGCGGTCATCGTCTTTACGATGTCGTCGGCAATGCGCTCCCGGCCGCAATTGCGGAAAGCGCCCGCAAGTCTTCCGGCGATGGTCGAATGACCGCCTTCAAGCAGTCGGTAAAGAAGGCTGGATGCATCGCGCAGCGTCAGCAATACCGCCCGAATGTCCGTCGGATTGCTTGAATAGAATCGCGGAGAACTGGCAATCAGAGCGGCCTCCGGCGAAAAAAGCCGCAGGTCGTCGCGCAGTTCCAAATCTTTCGTGTTGGGAAGTGCGGCGCGAACATCGAACAAAGACGTATTGTGCGGAAGTGCTGTAATCCGGTTGCGAGCGCGGGGTGAACGCACCATGAGCTGGCGCGGTACAGTACGATTGCCCGCGAGATACGAGAGGGATTGTTCCGGCGAAAGGCACCATGCGGCGCCGAAACGCTCATCCAAATACGCCGCACAGAATCTCCAGAAGGACGCATACCAGGGAGTGCTTTCGCCAGCAATTTCCTCGGGCCGACTCGGGATATACCATCCCTTTATGACCTCTCGCAAAAAACCATTGGCGACCAGCCGCTCACGGTGCGTTCGCGACAGATCCTTGGCGCGGATGGCGGCTTTGCCTTCCGTTTGCTGGAGTTTGCCCAGAGCTTCCAGCGACTGGGCTAGCTTTTCTGCGGGCGTCGGCATGGCGGACTCCGTTTAGCTTTTGCGGTTGCAATGATTTTAGCCTATTGTGCCGATTTGAGGTTAGCTTATTATGCACTACGCTATAAAAACACCCACAACCACCCATAGGAAGGTCTGCGATATCCGAGCATCCCATAATTTGATAAGTTTTGGATTGTTGTATTTGCACTACGATAACGAATGGAGAAACAACTTTTCGTTGATTTTTTGACAACGAAATGATGGCGGCATATCGTTTCGCTACCAAGCCCAATCTCAATGTGTGGAATGATCCTCGAATACGCTATTTGACATCTGCGCGAGGCCCTCTCGGGACATGCTCACTGAAATGTGCCATTCACTATTCGAGGTACAGTAGCGGTACACCCGTCAGTTCTGCTTGATTACGGTCGATTACGTTAAGTTTCAATTATTGAGGTATTTGCGCTGTCGCTAGATTACGCTCATTTTCCTTTATTTTTCATAGGTTTACAGTGTTCGTTACAAACTTAAAATCCGCAGGAGCTTACCCTCCGTGGGGGTTCAAGTCCCCCTCCGGGCACCATAAAATGAGTTCCTTATTGCCGGAGCAACCCGCCTTCAACGGGAAAACCTGCCGGGCTGCAGGTGTGCCTCGCGAGTGACGGCAGAAGTGCATTCCCGTAAGGCAAAAAATTTTGCAATCCGGGGTAAAGGAGCGTAGTTCCAACTACACCCTTTTTGGAGAGTTTTGGGTGCAAACGCATCTGAAGGAGCAGAGTTTCGCGTAAAAGGGGGATTCTCGTCAGAATCATGTCACATAATCCACAAAAATGTGTATTCTGTGGTCAATGAACGGTGGCCGAGCCGTTGAGTTGTGCCCGACACCTTCACATTGCCCCCATGGAAAGAGACGAGGAGAAGGAATGATACAAAAGACCCGTTTGTTTACTCCCGGCCCGACGCCGCTGTTGCCGCAGGCCCAGTTTGCCATGGCTGCGGCCGATATGCACCACCGCACGCCGGAGTTTCGCGCGCTCTACAAGAAAGTTCTGGCGCAGTTGAAGGTCTTCGTTGGCACGCAAAACGATGTGCTGCTGCTGGCAAGCTCGGGGACGGGGGCGATGGAGGCTTCGGTTTCCAATCTCACTTCTCCGGGCGACCAGGTTCTGGTGCTGACGGCGGGCAAGTTTGGCGAACGCTGGGTGGAGATTGTGAAAGCTTTCGGCTGCGAGGCAGATGTGGTGAAGGCCGCTTACGGTGAAACCTTCGATCCGGCTGAAGTGCGCAAGGCGCTGAAGCCGGAGCACCGCGCGGTTTTCATGCAGGCGACGGAGACCTCGACGGGAGCGCGGCACGATGTGGAAGCGATTGCGAAGCTGCTGAAGGCGGCGGGCAGCGGGGCTCTGCTGGTGGTGGACGGGATTACCGGGCTGGGCACCACGCACTTCGACGTGGACGGCTGGGGAATCGACGTGCTGATTGGCGGCTCGCAGAAGGCGGTGATGATTCCGCCTGGGCTGGCTTATCTGAGCGTGAGCGAGAAGGCGTGGGCGGCGATGGAGGGGGCGAAAAATCCTCGCTATTACTTTGACCTTCGCAAGGAGCGCAAGAACGCGGCGAAGGGCGAGAGCGCGTATACGCCGGCGGTGGCATTGATTGCCGGGCTGGGCGCGGCTTTGGATTACATTGCCGGGCAGGCGGGGGGCGACCTGGAAAAAGGACGGATTGCGCTGGTGAACAACGCTGAGGTGAACGCGGAAGCGACGCGGGCGGGGCTGGTGTCGCTGGGGTTCACGCTCTTTGCGCCCACTGCTCCTGCGGCTGCCGCGACTGCCGTGGCAATGCCCGCGGGAATGAACTCGGGCGAGGTGGTAAAGGCGCTCAAAGCCCGCTTTGCGCTGGTGGCGGCAAACGGCCAGGGAGAGATGCAGGGCAAGATTTTTCGCGTGGCGCATCTGGGATTCTTCGATTACCTGGACACGGTGGCGTTTCTGGGGGCGATGGAGCACATTGCGAAAGATACGCTGGGGCTGCCGGTCAAGTACGGACAGGCAGTGGCTGCGGCGCAGAAGGTGTTTGCGAAAAACAGTGGTCAGTGATCAGTTTTTCGTGGTAACCCACCCTGGCCGCAAAAACAAAGGCGCGGCGAGGGTGGGGCACCCGGCGAATCCGGGCTGCCAAGGTCTGTGGTATCCCAGGTGCCCAAATGCGAGGCACCTGGGGCGCCCATCTTTAGTGGTTTTGCTCGCTTCTCCTGGCCCCTGGGCCACACGCCTCACACGCGCTCAGGAATCACGGAATGATATTGGGGTAAGAAGAAATGTCCGAACTGAGTTTTGGTGAGAAGCTGCTGATCGCACGCAAGCAGCTTGACCTTTA
>Ga0326727_10022088_pt1 | contig 12352 bp, 6 predicted proteins | sample MB2enrmetagenome_FD_207643 | JGI IMG/M metagenome (GOLD analysis project Ga0326727, IMG submission 207643) | Lab enriched peat soil microbial communities from McLean, Ithaca, NY, United States - MB29MY | ecosystem: Environmental > Terrestrial > Soil > Wetlands > Peat | place: USA: New York...
TGAGGGGGTTCATCTGCAACTGGCCGAGCCAGAGGTTGAACTTGTGCACCTCTTCGTCCACGATCTCGTGGGCCCGCTGCGACTCCTCCATCCTACCGGAGAGGTGGGCCTGGGAGAGTTCTTTCAGATCGTCGATATCGTAGAGATAGACGTTCTCCATGTCGTTCACGGCCGGCTCGATATCCCTCGGCACGGCGATGTCGATGAAGAAGAGGGTGCGCTGCTTCCTCCTCTTCATGGCCTCCTGCACCATGGCCTTGTCCACGATGGGCCGGTCCGCGCCCGTCGAGGAAAGGACCATATCGACCCTGACGAGGAGCTCGGGGATATCGTCGAAGGGGTAGGCAGTGCCGATGACCTCTTCAGCGAGGAGCTGGGCCTTGGCGAAGGTGCGGTTCGTGACCAGCACCTGCTCGAGGCCGTCTTTCTTGAAGTGCTTCAACGCGATCTCGCACATCTCCCCGGCCCCGATCACCAGTATCTGCTTACGGCCGAACTCGCCGAAGATCTTCCGGGCGAGCTCGGCCGCCATGGCGCTGATAGAGACGGGGTTGTAGCCGATTCTCGTCTCCGTCCGCACCCTCTTCGCGATCTGGAAAGCGCGGTTGAAGAGTTTGTCGAAAAAGGGCCCTGAGGCCTCGTGGCCGCTTGCCGACCGGTAGGCCTCTTTCACCTGGCCAAGGATCTGCGGTTCCCCTATGACCATGGAATCGAGGCCGGAGGCGACGAGGAAGAGGTGCCGGTATGCTTCGTCATCGCCGAGGGTATAAGTGTAGTCGCGGAGCCAGGTCGCGTCGATGCCAAAGCGACCCGCCAGGGTCCCTGCCACGGCCCTGCCCGACTCCTCTATGTCCGCGCCGCTCACGTAGAACTCGGTCCTGTTGCAGGTGGAGATCACCGCAGCCTCGGCTGCCCCCCGGGCCTTCAGCTCCTTCAGCACGTCACCCATCGCCTCTTCCGGGATGAAGAGTCTTTCTCTCACTTCGAGAGGGGCGGTAGTGTGGTTGAGGCCGAGGACGATCAGGTGCATAGGGTGTTTTCAGATGTAAGAATGAAGGCCTCCTATGAAGAGGTTGACACCGAGAAAGGTGACGACCACGGAGACGAATCCGGCGATCATCATATAGGCCGTCTTCCTGCCCCTCCAGCCGATGGTGAGCCGGTTGTGGATGAGAATGGCGTACATGATCCAGGTGATGAGGGACCACGTCTCTTTCGGGTCCCAGTTCCAGTAGGAGCCCCACGCGATCTCCGCCCAGAGGGAGCCGGTGATTATGCCTATGGTGAGGAAGGGGAAACCGAAGGACATGCACTTGTAGTTGATCCGGTCGAGGGTCTCCAGGGAGGGAAAGCGGCCGGAGATGTGCCGCATCCGCTTTCTCTTTATGCCGCGCTCGATGAGGAGGTAGACGATGGAGACGAGGAATCCAGCAAAGAAGACGGCATTGCCGATAAAGGCGAAGGTAGTGTGAATGGGGAGCCAGTAGCTCCGGAGCATGGGCGGCAGGGGCCTGATGCCGGCCGGGGCCGCAAAGGACGAGATGAGCATCATGGAGACCACGGGGAGAAAGACGCTGCCCAGTATGCCGATCCTGTAGACGCGCCTCAGAAATATAAAGAAGCCGGCGACACAGAGCGCGAAGAAAGAGAGCGATTCATGGAGGTTGGTGATGGGGGTGTAGCCGGAGGCGAAATAGCGGAAGACAAGGCCGGAGAGATGGACAACAAACCCGAGGAGAAGGGCATAGTATCCCGGTTTTTCGAGCCTCCCTCTGCCCGTGGTGAGGGAGCCCAGGTAGGCGGCTGTGGAGACGAGATAAAGGGCAAGGGCCACGTAAAGTATGGAAAGGACGCTCATTTTTCTCCCCTCTGGCGCCGCCCGGACACCTACCGGTCAACCCCACTACATTATACATCAACGGCTGACAGGTTCAAGGGCGCCCAAAGGCGGGGGCGCGCCTCAGCGGGGGAGGACGGTGAATCGGGTCAATCTGCCCGTGGGCTCCTGCCATGCGACGTCGACCCCTTCGACAAAGGCACCCTCCGGGCCCTGTCTGCACCACTCTATAAGGCTCCTGATCGCCCGCTCGTCGCCTTCGCAGACGACCTCGACCGACCCGTCGGACAGGTTCCTCACCGTGCCCGCAAGGCCGAGCTCATCGGCCTTCCGCTTCGTGTTATAGCGGTAATAGACCCCTTGAACGACTCCCGTCACGCGCAGCGCGGCTCTTCTTTCCATGGATTTTTTGTTGAATGGGTGTCTATTTGTATTATAATTACTTAACACAGGGTGCCATCAAAATCAAGCCGGCAGTCGGAGGACATAGATGTTCAGGGTAGGCATCGACATCGGTTCCGTGAGTGTAAATCTCGTTGTCGTCAATGAGTCGGGAGAGATCGTCGAGGAACGCTACGTGCGCCACAAGGGGCAGCCGACCCGCACGGCCAAGGCGCTCGTGGAGGAGATGCAGGCGACCCACGGCGGGGAGATCGACTTCGTCGCAACCACGGGAACGGGCGCGAAGACCTTCGCCCCCCTCATCGGGGCGTCCTTTACGAACGAGATCATCGCCCTGACCAAGGCGTTCCATCACCTCTTCCCCCAGGTGCGGAGCGTCATCGATATCGGCGGGGAAGATTCCAAGTTCATCCTCTTCGACATGGAGGGACAGAACAGAAAGCTCAGGATAAAGGACTTTTCCATGAATACCCTGTGCGCCGCGGGCACGGGTTCCTTCCTGGACCAGCAGGCGTCGAGACTCGGCTTCACCATCGAAGAGTTCGGCGAGGCTGCCCTGAAATCGAAGAATACGCCGAGGATCGCCGGACGTTGCACCGTTTTCGCCAAATCGGACATGATCCATCTCCAGCAGATTGCCACGCCCGACTACGAGCTGGTGGCGGGCCTCTGCTTCGCCCTGGCCCGCAACTTCAAGAGCAATATCGCCAAGGGCAAAGAGGTGATGACGCCTGTAGCCTTTATCGGGGGCGTGGCAGCGAACGCGGGCATGAGACGGGCCATAAAGGAGGTCTTTTCCCTTGAGGACCAGCTTATCGTGCCGGAGCACTTTTTTTCCATGGGGGCCCTGGGCGCTCTATTTGCCGTGCTCGATGATCCGAGGCTCAGGGTGGAGTTTGCCGGGCTCGGGAGGCTGGAGGAGTACCTCGCCAGAAAGGAGACTGCGGAGGCCCACGAGCCCCTCGTGATATCGGAGAGGAACCTCCACGTGAACTACGAGGTCAGGAAGCCTTCCAAGCGGGTAAGGGCATACCTGGGAGTTGACGTGGGCTCCATCAGCACGAACCTCGTGGTGATCGACGAAGAGGGGCACGTCCTTGCCAAGAGGTACCTCATGACTGAAGGGAGGCCCCTTGAGGCGGTAAAGCGGGGACTGGACGAGATAGGCCCGGAGATCGGAGAGCTGGTGGAGATCATGGGGGTGGGGACCACGGGGTCGGGACGTTATCTGACGGCCGACTTCATCGGGGCAGACCTTGTGCGCAACGAGATCACGGCTCAGGCAGAGGCGGCGGTCGCCCTGGACCCTGAGGTCGATACGATCTTCGAGATCGGTGGACAGGACTCAAAGTACATCAGTATCGAAAACGGGGTAATCGTCGATTTCGAGATGAACAAGGCCTGCGCCGCCGGCACGGGCTCCTTCCTGGAGGAGCAGGCGGAGAGGCTGGGCATCTCCATCAAAGATGAGTTCTCCCACCTTGCCCTCACCGCCAAGGGTCCGACCAAGATGGGCGAGAGGTGCACGGTTTTCATCGAATCGGACGTGATGCACCAGCAGCAGACGGGGTCCAGGACGGATGATATCGTTGCAGGGCTCTGCTACTCCATAGTGCTCAACTACCTGAACAAGGTCGTGGGCGATAGAAAGGTGGGGAAGAAGATCTTTTTCCAGGGCGGGACCGCCTTCAACAAGGGTGTGGTCGCCGCCTTCGAAAAGGTGTGCGGCAAGCCGATTACCGTACCACCCCACCACGATGTCACCGGCGCGATCGGCGCGGCCCTCTTGGCCATGAAGGAGAGGGACTGGGAAAAGAGCACCTTCAAGGGCTTCGATTTGAGCAAGAGGCCCTATACGGTCGATACCTTCGAGTGCAAGGGGTGCGAGAACCTGTGTGAGATCAGGCGGGTGACGTGCGAGGGTGAGACGCCCCTCTACTATGGGAGCAGGTGCGAGAAATACGACGTGGTGAGGCGGGTCAAGAAGAGCGAGGCGAAAGACCTTTTCAAGATCAGGGAAAAGCTGCTCCACAACACCTACGAGCGGAGCGTGGAGGGCGAGGTGATCGGCATCCCCAAGATGCTCAACATGCAGGAACTCCTGCCCTTCTGGCGGAGCTTCCTCACGGAGCTCGGCTTTTCCGTGGTCCTCTCCGACTCGACCAACAAGAAGGTCATCAAGGAAGGGGCGGAGACCATCATCGTCGAGTCGTGCTTCCCCGTCAAGCTCGCCCACGGCCACATCCTCAATATTGTGGACAAGGGGGTACGAAGGATTTTCATGCCCAGCGTGATAAACCTGAGGAAGTCGTCCGAGCAGGTGCAGAACAGCTACGCCTGCCCCTACGCGCAGTCCCTCCCCTATACCTCGAAGGCGTCCATCGATTTCGATCACCTGGGCGTGAGGGTCGAAGCCCCGGTGATCCACTTCGGGAGCGGCCCCAAGGTTGCCCTGAGCGATCTGGCGGCCTTCGGGCGGAGCGTGGGGAGATCGAGGAAACAGGTGGAGCACGCCCTCAGCATCGCGAGCGATGTCCAGGACCGGTTCTACCGGACCTGCCTCAATGAGGGATCTGATTTCCTGGCGAGCATAAAGGCGGACGAGCGCGTGATGGTGCTCATCGGACGGCCCTACAACAGCATGGACCCCGGCGCAAACCTGAACGTCCACAAGAAACTGGCCGACCTCGGCGTCGCCTCCATTCCCATCGACATGCTTCCCCTCGACAGCGTGGGGATCGATGAAGACCTGAAGGATATGTACTGGGGGTATGGGCAGAAGATACTGAGGGCAGCGAAGATCATCAGGTCCCATCCCAACCTCTACGGGATCTACATCACCAATTTCGGGTGCGGCCCCGATTCCTTCATCACCCACTTCTTCAAGAGCATCATGGAGGGCAAGCCCTTTCTGCAGCTTGAGATCGACGAGCACAGCGGGGACGCCGGCATCATTACCCGCCTGGAGGCCTTCCTGGACAGCATCAAACACGGGAAGATCGGGTCGGGTAGCCCGAAGCGACAGGTTTCAACCTTCATCAGGGACGGCCGTGTCCGAAAGATCTACATACCCCACATGTCGGATCACTCCTTCCCCTTTGCCGCCGCCTTCCGGGCCTGCGGCGTCGAGGCCGAGGTGATGCAGGAATCGGATGAGGAGACGGTGCAGATCGGGAGAAAATATACTCTGGGTAAGGAGTGTTTTCCCTGCATTCTCACCACCGGCGACATGCTGAGAACCAGCAGGAGGGCCGATTTCGACCCCGAGAGGAGCGCCTTTTTCATGCCCTCGGGCTCGGGGCCGTGCCGCTTCGGCCAGTACCACCGCTTCCACCGGATGGTGCTGAGCGAGCACGGCTTCGAGCATGTGCCCATCTACGCGCCCAACCAGGATGACCGGCTCTACCGGGAGCTCGACGTGCTGGGGGGCAAGTTCGCGAGGCTCGGGTGGAGGGCCATCGTGGCGACGGACTTCCTGGTCAAGATGCTCCATCAGACGCGACCCTATGAGGTGCGCCCCGGGGAGACGGACCGGGTGTACAGGGAGGAGCTCGCCAGGGTCGAAGCGGCTGTGGAGCGGGGGGGAGACGCCGTGTATGAGGCCCTGGAGACCGCAGTGAACAGTTTTCTCAGCGTTGCCGTGACGGGTAACGGCAGGCCCGTGGTGGGGATCGTCGGGGAGATCTATATACGCTCGAACAGGTTCAGCAACAGCGATCTGGTGAGAAAGGTCGAGGAGTTCGGGGGGGAGGTTCGGCTGGCGCCCATCACCGAATGGCTGACCTACGTGAACTATACGGGCAAGAAGAAGAGCCTCCAGGAGGGGGGCCTGTCCAATCTCTTCCACCTTATGCTTACCGATCACATTCAGAAGAAGGACGAGCATCGTATGGAGAGGATCTTCGAGCGGTACCTGCGGCAGGGCCATGAGCCGAGGCTCAAGGTTGTGCTTAACCAGGCCATGCCGTATATAGATGAGAGCTTCGAAGGGGAAGCAATACTGAGCGTGGGTAAGACCATCGATTTCATCCACAAGGGTGCCTCCGGCATTATCAACGCCATGCCGTTTACCTGTATGCCCGGTACCATATCGAGCGCGATTATGAGGCTGATCCAGAACAAGTACGAGGTGCCCGCCATCAATGTCGCCTATGACGGTCAGGGTGAGAGCAACATTACCACCAGGCTGGAGGCGTTCATGCACCAGGTCAAGGAATATTTCACGGGCAGGGAGCGATGAGGAGAACGCCTCGCCTGGTGGAGGCCCTCTGCAAATGGCGTACCGGGCCAAAGGGGAGCGTTGGCGATGTAAGGTGGGTGAGCCCCGGAGCGAAGGTCGATGCATAGTCTCTTCTGGTCCATAGCCGTCATCGTCGCCCTCATCATCCTGAACGGGATATTCTCGGCGGGGGAGTTTGCCATTGTCTCCTCCCGGAAGAGCAAGATCAAGGAGATGGTGAAGGAGGGCAGGGAGAAGAGGGCCCAGGCGCTGCTCCACATGCGCGACAAGCCGGAGAACTTCCTCTCCCTCGTGCAGATCGGGATCACCATTGTCGGCACCCTCGCCTCGGCCATAGGCGGCATCATTTCGGTCACCTACGTCCAGCCTCTGGTACGGGACCTCCCCTACGTGGGTGCCTTCTCCGAGACGGTCTCCCTCATCCTCGTGGTCATCGTCCTCACCTACGTGATCATGGTGGCCGGGGAGCTTGTGCCCAAATATATAGGCATCAATTACCGCGAGCGGGCGGCCCTTCGCCTTCTGCCCGTGTTCGAGGTGCTCTCGAGGGTGCTTTTTTTCCCTGTGTGGGTCCTCAACAAATCGACCTCTTCGATTATGAGGCTCCTCGGTCTCAAGAAGACGGATGAGGTGATCGGGGAGGAAGAGATCAAAGTGCTCCTGGAAGAGGGAAGGCTGCGGGGCGTCTTCGACACGACCGAGGAGGAGTTGATCCACAGCGTCTTCGAATTCGTGGACCGCTCCGTGAAGGAGATCATGGTGCCCCGGCCCAATATCTACGCCCTGGACATCGAGAAGCCCCAGGAAGAGACCGTACGGTACATCGTGGAGAACGAGTTCTCCAGGTATCCGGTCTACAGGGACCACCTGGACAAGATTCTTGGCATTGCGTATCAGAAGGATGTGATGAGGACCATATGGCTGGGCAGGCCGCTGGAGTTGGAGCGGATCCTGAAGCGGGCTTACTTCGTTCCTGACACCATGAAGATCAGCGCTCTCTTCAAGGACATGCAGAAGCGGCGGGTCCACCTGGCGATTGTGGTCGACGAATACGGGACCACCTCGGGGATTGTGACCCTCGAAGATATCATGGAGGAAATCTTCGGCGAGATCATGGATGAAACGGACGTGGACGTGCGGGTGGAGCGGAACAAGGACGGCTCCTTCGTCGTGGATGGCTCATACTCGGTGCGGGACCTGAACAATGCCCTCGACCTCGACCTCCCCGAATCTCCCGACTATGAGACCCTCGGAGGGTTCATCCTTTCGCAGATCCAGGGGATCGCCAGAGGCGGCGAGATCGTTCACTACGATCACTACAGGCTGACGGTGGTCGCCATCCACGGCAGGAGGATTGCCAAGGTCAAGATAGAGAGGCTCACGAAGCGGCAGGCCCTGGGCTGAAAGATGCGCGCCCACGCGATGCGTGTAGGGGTTATGGCGTGCCCCTTCAGCCGGACTCCTCGAAAATGCCCATGCTCCTGAATTTCCCGTATCTCCGTTCCCTGAGATTTTCAGGCTCTACCCGGATAAGATCGTCCAGGTGGCGCGCGACGGCCCGTGAGGTGGCCTCGAAGGCGGCTGCCCAGTCCCGGTGGGCCCCCCCGAAAGGCTCGCTCACGATCTCGTCGATCACCCCGAGCTCATAAAGGTCCCCAGCGGTGGGCTTGAGCGTATCCGCGGCCAGCGGCCCTTTCGAGCCGTCCCTCCAGAGGATCGCCGCGCAGCCCTCGGGTGAGATGACCGAATAGATCGCGTTTTCCAGCATTATGATTCTGTCGGCCACGCCTATGGCCAGGGCTCCCCCGCTTCCGCCTTCTCCGACCACCACGGAGATGATCGGCACGGTCAGGGAGAACATCTGCTGGATGCTCGAGGCGATGGTCTCGGCCTGGCCCCGCTCTTCGGCCCCCACCCCAGGGAAAGCCCCCGGTGTATCGACAAGAGTCAAAATGGGCATCCGCCACCGGTCGGCCAGTTCCATCAGTCTCATGGCCTTTCTGTAGCCTTCCGGATTGGCCATGCCGAAGTTCCTCTCGGCCATCTCCCTGAGATTGGCCCCTTTCTGATGCCCCAGCACGGCGATGGCCGCGCCGTTGAACCGTGCGAAGCCGGTAACGATGGCGGGATCGTCTTTAAACCTCCGATCACCATGGATCTCAAGGAACTCGGTGCACATACCCTGTATATAATCGAGCGTGTGGGGGCGGTTCAGGTGGCGGGAGAGCTGGTACCGCTGCCAGTTGCTCAGGCTGCCGTAGATCTCCTTTTCCATCTTCGAGACCTTCTTCAGCAGCCCATCCAGCTCCCTCGCGTAGTGGCCGTCCCTGAGGTCGTGAAATTTTCTTATTTCTTCTATCTTACGCTCGAGGGGCTCGAGCCTTTTTTCGAAGTCGAGATAGTAGCGCTTCATCCCCTTGCCACCTCGATATGGACCCCGCTGCTAAAATGCTTCTGGATCACCTCGGTTTTCCCCGCATCGATGCGGACCTCGGGCACCTGGAAGAGCCTACGCTCGCCGTTCTGACGGAACTCGAGGGAGACCCGTGAATCCCCCTTGATGGTGACGAGGATGTCCCTCAGTTTCCGCAAAGCGTCCTTCTTGAACTGGGCGCAGTCGATGCTTATCCGCACCACCTTCTCCAACTCTTCCTGGATCTCCTGGAGGGGCACGATGGCCTTTGCCCTGATGCGGCTCGTCCCGTCCTCGGTCCTCTCCAGAGTCCCGGTCACCACGAGGGGCTTATCGCTCTTGATGAGGGAGAGGTGCTTCGATAGGAGGTCCGGAAAGATGATCGCCTCTATGATTCCTTTCGTATCTTCGAGGGTGACATTGGCCATCCGGTCCCCCCGCTTCGTCGTAATCTCCTTGTACCCGTTTACAATGCCCACAATGGTCACGTCGCCGTTTGGGTCCGTCTCTTTTATGCTGCTCGTGTCGAGGGGCGTGATCTGGGAGATGATAGCGGTGAACGCCGAGAGGGGATGCAGGCTGAAAAAGAAGCCTAGAGCCTCCTTCTCCCCCTTCAGGATCTCCGCTTGGTCAAGCTCCTCCGCCTGGGGTATCTCCTCTTCCCTGGGAGCCCACTCACTCGCGCCGAAGATGTCCATCTGGAGACTCGGCTTGCCGCTCTTCTTCGAGAGCCTGTCCCATTTATCCTGGACAAGGGCGAAGAGCTGGGACCGCTTGAGGCCCGTACAATCGAACGCCCCTGCCTTAATTAGGCTCTCCGCCACCTTCTTGTTGACCTTTCTCGAGTCGACGAGGCTGCAAAAATGGGTGAACGACGAGAAACCCCCGCACTCCTCCCTGGCGGTGAGCACGCTATCGAGGGCAGCCTCTCCCACGCCCTTGATGCCGAGCAGTCCGTACCTTATCTTGTCCCCCACTATGGTGAAGACCTTCGCGCTCTCATTAATGTCGGGCGGGAGAATGGTGACCCCGCTCTCCCTGCACTCCGTGATGTAACGGATGAGGCTGTCCGTATCGTTCACCTCGTTCGTGAGGATCGCGGCCATAAAAGGGAGGTAGTGGTGCGTCTTCAGAAAGGCGGTCTGATAGGCCACGAGCGCGTAGGCGGCGCTGTGTGACTTATTGAAGCCGTACTGGCCGAACCGCAGGATGACGTCATAGATCTTCGACGCCACCTCGGGTCTCACGCCGTTTGCGGCGCACCCCTGCCTGAACTGCTCCCTGTAGGACTCGAGTTGCTCGGGCACTTTCTTGCTTATGGCCTTTCTGAGCGCATCGGCCTCGCTCTTGGTGAAGCTGGCGAGGAGGGAGGCGATCTTCATGATCTGCTCCTGGTAGACGATGACACCGTAGGTCTCCTCCAGGGCCTCCCTCAAGAGCTCCGTCTCGTATTTGACGAGGCTCGGGTTGTGTTTTCTCTTGATGAAATCGTCGATCATCCCGCTCCCCAAAGGCCCCGGACGGTAGAGGGCGATGAGGGCTATAATATCTTCGAACTGGGAAGGCTTGAGCCGTGTGAGGAGTTCCCTCATGCCCCTGCTTTCAAGCTGGAATATACCCGACGTGTTGCCCGAGGCGAGGAGTTGATAGGTCTTGAGGTCATCGAGGGGAAGACTCGGGATGTCGAGCTCCGTACCCTCTGTCCTAAGCATCTTGACCACGTTGTCGATGATCGTGAGCGTCTTGAGGCCGAGGAGGTCGAACTTGACGAGGCCGATCTTCTCGATGGTCTTCATGGAATACTGGGTTACGGTCTCACCCTTCTGGCCGCGGTAGAGGGGGACGTGCTCCATGAGCGGCTTGTTCGAAATGACGATCCCCGCGGCGTGGGTCGAGGCGTGGCGGGCAAGCCGCTCCAGCACCATGGCGTTGTCGATCAGCTCCTTCACCGACTCGTCCTTCTGGTAGAGATCCCTGAGCCGCGGCTCTTCCGACAGGGCCTGGTCGATGCTTATATCGAGCGTGGCTGGTATCAATTTCGCGATCTGATCCACGTTCGCGTACGGTAGGCCGAGGGCCCTCCCCACGTCCCTGACAGCCGCCTTCGACTTCATGGTGCCGAAGGTGATGATCTGGGCCACGTTATCCTTCCCGTACTTCTGGGTGACATAGTCGATCACGCGCTCCCGTCCTTCGAAGCAGAAGTCCACGTCGATGTCGGGCATGCTCACCCGCTCAGGGTTGAGGAAACGCTCGAAGAGCAGGTCGTACCTGATGGGATCGATATTCGTGATGTCGAGGCAGTAGGCGACCAGGCTGCCCGCAGCCGAACCCCTGCCGGGACCCACCGGGATGTCCTGCGATTTCGCATACCCGATAAAGTCGGCCACGATGAGAAAATAGCTTGCAAAACCGGTCGTCCTGATCACTTCTATCTCATAGGCCAGCCGTGCCCGGTACTTCTCGCGGAGGTCCGGAGGAAAGGACGGATAGGAGGCGGCGACGAGCTTCATCTTCCTCTCGAAGCCTTCGAGGCAGAGTCCCTCGAAGTGCTCCTCCGGGCTCCGGTTCCCCGGGAGGCTGAAGTTGGGGAAGTGGTAGACCCCTGTCTCAATGGTGACGTTGCACATTTCGGCGATCTTGAGGGTGTTCTCCAGGGCGTCGGGGTAGGCGGAAAAGGCCGTTGCCATCTCGTCCGGCGACTTGAAATAGAACTCATCCGTCGACAGTTTCAGCCGGTCCGTATCGGTGATCTTTCTCCCCGTCTGTATGCAGAGGAGGAGCTCATGGGCCCGGGCTTCGTGCTTCCTGAGGTAGTGGCAGTCATTGGTCGTGACGAGGGGCACCCTGTAGTGGCCGGCTAGCCGCACGAGCCCCTCATTCACCTTTTTCTGCTCCGCCATGCCGTTATCCTGCAGCTCGAGGTAGAGGCGATCACCGAATATGGAGAGATAATCTTCCATGTTGGCCTTGAGGCCGTTTTCGTCATTCTTCAGGATCGCCTGCGGTATCTGCCCCTTGAGGCAGGCGGTCAGGCAGATCAGCCCGGAGCTGTACTGCCTGAGGATCTCTTTGTCGATGCGGGGCACGTAGTAGAAACCCTCCATATGGGCGATGCTGATCAGCTTCATCAGGTTGGCGTAGCCTTCGTTGTTCATGGCGAGGAGCACCACATGGAAGGCGTTATCCTGCTGCCGTTCCTTATCGTGGCGCGATTTCGGCGCTATGTACGCCTCGCACCCGATGATCGGCTTGACGCCGGCCGCGCGGGCCGCGAAGTAGAAGTCCACGGCACCGAACATATTACCGTGATCGGTAATGGCACAGGCCGGCATCTTATAGGACCGCGCCATTTCGAAGAGCGGCTCGAAGCGGATCGCGCCGTCGAGGAGACTGAATTGGGTGTGGGTATGGAGATGGACGAAGCTGTCATGAAAGGCCATAGAAATACCTGCTTTTT